>QQTW01004198.1_pt1 | contig 10770 bp, 16 predicted proteins | sample 1904831 | NCBI WGS metagenome assembly QQTW01 (sample SAMN09435610, study PRJNA476489) | Subsurface metagenome, whole genome shotgun sequencing project.
GAGAGTGACGCTGAGGTCATCTCGACCATCGCTCAGCGTGGAGTCAAGGTGATCGCCACGGGTCACGGCACGAGGCTTTCGGACATTGCTGGGAACAGGCACTTGAAGATGTTGGTGGGCGACCCGGACTTTTCGCTGCGTAAGCGCCCGAACCAGCCGGTGTTCGCTCAGGCGCTAGAGATCCGCAAACGGGGTGAGTTTTACTTTCACCCGGATGTGGGCGCGTCGATTGACGCTCTCTTGGAGGGAAAAGAGCCTCCTGGCGTGTGGTTGAGCCAAGACTAGCAGGGGGCACAACAAAGAGAGAGGGGGTTGTGTTCCCCTCTCTCTTCTTTTGTCGGGGCGTCCTAGCGCTCCTGACGAGCCCTTACGACACTCTCTGGGGTCTTAGCGAGGGAGAGCTGAGAGACGGAGAAGGTGGCAATCTCAGTGGCTTCACCAACGGTGGGTGAACTAGGGTTGATGTTGACCTCCACCAGGATCGGGGCTTCAGTGGGGTCCCTGTCATCAGCGAGCGCGCCGTAACCCACGATGCCGTCCTCGACAAAGCTGCCTATCAGAAAGCGGTTGGGTGGAACTCTGGCGAAAGTCTCCAGGGTGATCTCTTGCCCCACGTCGGCACGAGCGAGTTGCTGCACGTAACCCGTAAGGCCGTCGCCGATGACCGCGAGAAACTCCGTGTCGGTGTAGTCGAAAGCGGTGATGGCCGGACGGATGCCTAAACCCTGACCCGCGTCGACCTGAATAACCTCGGATACCGCCCCTGTGGTGACGTTCACGAGCGCCGTGAAGGGGCGCACGACCTGCTGCCGGAACTCGGTGACGCGCACCTGCTGACCGTTCGTGCCGGGCACGAAGCGGATGTCGTCGGGCTCGAACGGCAGATCGAACCGAGCAACCTCCGTCGCCGCCCCACTTAACGGATCGATGGTGTAAAGGGCACTCTGCGACCTCTGCTCACCAGCCACGAGGACACCGAGGCCGTAAAGGGTGCCGGTGGGTGCGTAGTCGATGCTGCGTAAGGCTTCCGGTGGGGTGCCGGTGATGGCGAGCACCTCACGAGCGCGGGGGATGCTCAGGGTGGCGACGTTGAAGAAGGTGAGGCGTTGGGTGCCGCCCTCGGTAGCGAGCGAGGTCAGCTCGAGCCCGGTCGCGGGTGGTGGCGTGCCGGTGTCTGGGGTTTGGACGCAGGCGCTTAGGAGTAGCAGGGTGAGGCTTACGGGAAGAAGTTTTCTCACGGTGGGTCTCCTTTTCTTAAAGGTTTTGGTCATCATACTGGGGGGTGGTAAGTGTCTTAACTCGCCTTGGGGGCGGTGGGGGAGAGGGCGAGATAGCGGGCGATAAGGGCGTCGACCTGACGCATTAGCGACGCCTCCAGGGCCGCTACTGGACCTTCTGCAAGGTCTTTTTTGGGCATCCCTGCAAGCGTCCGGGGTGTCACGCTGAAGCTGTCACCCGCCAGCTCGAAGGTCACGTCGAGCTCTGTCGCCTCGTCTTGTTGCCGCGGCACAACAGCTAGGACATGCACGGTGGGCAGCTTCGAGCGGTTGTTGGCGTTGTAGGAGACGACCAGCACGAGCGCCTGCTGTTGAGACGCTGTTTCCACGAGGGTGTTGTAGACCTCGCCTCTACGGATCATTCCGCACTCCCATAACTACCTGGAAGGGTGCTGTAAGACTCGTTTCTGCTTTCGGTTTCATCCGTGTTGCCTCCTTCTTGTTGGTCTGCTACCGCCGCGTTTTGTTGGTCGGTGGGGCGCTGCTCTCGTTCGGCAACGCGGTTACAGATGGCGACCTCCTCCTCCTCTGCCAGGAGTGCCAGGGCGATGGACACAACCTCTTGGGGCTTTTCTACGTTGTGCTCTGTCTGGTAGGTGGTGATGAGGTGGCGTTCGGGTTCGGTGAGGGTGAGAGTCAATCTCTTGTTCATGGCTCAAGGGTAGCCGGTACTTGTCTTGCCGGAGCTGTTAAGCCGGGCGCTCTAGGAGCGGGTGCGCTAGGGTGGGCATACCAAGGTGCTCAGGTGGTCACGCTACCTCGCACGACTTTTTAATGAGGTTTCTCTACGAGTTCGTATTTCAGGTGCGAGGTTGGTGCGCGCTTCGGTGACCAGGGGCGGGACAGGTCAGGCGCAGGCGGTGCGTAAGGACGCGCAGGCGGCTTGTGCGTACCCAGGCGACGAATCGGTGCTCGGTTGGGTGCGAGGCTAGGCGCTTGGTTAGGTGCTCGAGTGAGCACCTATGAGTGAGGTGACCTCGTGCGTACCAAGTAAGGATCACGCATGGGGGGTGCTGGAAGATCATTCCATGCAGCGGCGTTGGAAAAGGGTGAGAGCAGGGCAGCCGACGGTAGCACGAGGTCGGGCCATGAGACAGAAGAGGCGTGGCAGCGGTGATTTTGGGTTTGTGGCAGAGCGTTACGAGTTTGTGGCAAGCGGTTTTGGAATGGTCGTTTATGCCGTCCTGGAGCCTTTGACACGGATTTTCCTTCGGATTTGTGGCGAAGCGTCCCTTAGTTGTGGCAGAGAGGTCTGACACGAGTCGTGGCAGACTGCCACAAATTCCGTGTCATGCCGTTCTGGAGGGCGAAACTGTGTTTAGAGAGACTGCCACGATTTCTGCGCGGCGACACGGGTCTTGAAAAAAGGGGCTCTAGTTACCTACATAACTCTTTATCTTTCGGTTGTTGGTGGCCGTGGCAGAGTGGAAGTTGGGCCTATTAGCACGAGAACCGTGTCATGAGCACCGCCTTAGAATTGGTCGGCCATTGTGAAAGACTAATAAAGTATTAACGGATTGCATTTATATGCGGTGTGGTGGTGGCAGCGGGGGCTCGAGCACACCTCGGTAGCTGGTACCGAGAGGGGACTGAGAGTGCTTTTAGGGGGCCGGTTTGACGTGCCGCGCCTTCAGCCGACGAGCTGCCTCGAGTGACGCACGTCCTGGCTGAGAAGCTGATCTTGGGCGCGCTTAGCGTGTGTGATCGTGGCAACCTCGGCGGTTCCGGGTTGGTCGGGAGGCTTGGCTCGACGAGGGTGACGCAGGCAGGAGAAGCGTTAGCTCGAGCCTAAAGATGAGAGGATTCCGGCAGGTGAGAAGGCGCGAGAGGAGGTGATTAAGGGTGTTGCTTCCGTGGTGTCTTGAGGGGTTGTAGCGGACGGTGGGGGTGCGGGAACTCTGGTGCCGGGGGGTGCGACTGGCGCGTGTGGGGTCAGGTGCGGAGTCAGGTGCTTGGTTAGGCACTCGGTCGGGTGTTCGGTCGGGCGCAGGTGGAGAGCACAACATTACGCGGGGGTGAGCGTCTAACTTGTTGTCAAGCGCGTGCAGGGATAGGAGCAGGAGTAGGTAGTATCCCTGCACGCGGTCCCGCTCAAGGGGTATGCGAGGGCAGGTGCTCAGTTAGGCGCTCGCTTGAGCTACAGGTTTGAGCAGAGGCGAGCACTCGATAAGCTCTTCTCGTTTAGGAGGCAGGAGAAACCGTGTGGTGGGGGGCATGACGAGCTGGGCACCCGGGTTCACGCACCCTTTGGCTACGGTCTGACGAAAATCTGCTGGAGTAGATGCTCGGGTTGTCACCCGAGTGTGTACCCAGCCGCGCACAGTTTAGGAGCGCACGGTTATTGGCGGGCGTGAGCAGGCTTCGACGCACGACTTGACACACAGCTTGTGCGTGCTCAGGTGACGGGTCGGGTGCGCGGTTGGGTGCTTAGTCAGGCATAGGGTTGGGTGGTCAGTCAGGTACGTGCTCAGGTGCGCGGTCGGGTACGCCTGCGAGCGCCCAACCTCAAGGCGGGTTTGCTCCGGTAACGCCGTGTTGACACAAACTAAATTGCGACCCGACACCAAAGACCCACCCTGTACACGTTCAAAAAAGCGCATCTGACGATGCAGGCAAAAGGCAGGAGGAGCCATGAGCAACTTTATCCTGTTACAAAACTACGCCCGCAACCTCCTGATGCGCTACTTCCTCGGTTGTGCCGGGGTGCTCGACGTCGAGCCCGGCTTCAAGGGTTCGCTCGAGGTGTTCACGAAGAAGTGGCGCGGGAAGGTCAAGGTTGTCGGTCGGGAGCATTCGGGCAGGGCACTGCTGGTCGACCCACGCTGGCAGGAGGAGGGCGCGCGGATGCTGGCGGTGTACTTGCAGGACTGCGGCATGGTCTGGTTGATTGACGCTCCCAAGCTGTGGGCTTTTACCGAACGCGACGGCAAGCTGCTGGATGAGCGCCACGGGAAGACGGTGGTTCCCTGGGCGACGATCAAGCAGCTGGGCGGTGAGCTAGTGGACCTGCGCTGTGTGCCGTATATGGGCTTCGATGGGTACCGGGAGCTTCACACCGAGTAGCGGTGGTTCTATAAAGAGCGCGCCCTGGCGGACGCAAACAAGTGAGTGTAGGGAAAGGGAGGGATCATGACCCGGACCGCCGCGAACCCAACTCGGACGAGCACCAGGGCGACCTGGAGGCTCGGCGAACGTGAGCCCGTTGCCACCAACTACGGTGCGTCGGGGCAGGTTGACTACTGGGCGGTGCGGATCGCGTGGTCGGAAAAGCTCGGTCTGCACCTTGAGTGTAAAACCAAGGTGCAGGCGGTTCACATGGCTGAGGTCATCAAACGGGCGGGCCGCATCAACCCGGAGAGATGGCGGCGCTACTTTCTCGGCGACCTCAGGGACCACAGGCGGTGGACAACCTTCTACGCTGATTAACCCGTTAGGAGCTGCACTGGCAGCTCCCTAGCTATCTGCCCCGCTTCATCGGGATGCTGCTTTGCGTAGGCGACGGCAAGCTATAAAAGCGAGGTTCAGAGGGAGAAGCCTCCCTGTGGACGCCGTGCCTGGGGACGCTAGAACCTTAACGGCTTGCGCGGGTGGCGATTCCGCTACCCTGCGCGTATGGAGGAGAGACGATGACCCCATCGCAGCGAGGTCGACTGGGCAGATCACAGCAACACTCCCACAACCTCACGACTAGACCCACGGGCATCACGCAGCCCCGGCAGTCACCCCTCACCGACATCAGGACGCTCACCCGGCTGGTATTCGAGAGTTACCAGGACTCTTACCGGCACTCGAGCCCCAAGGTGCGGCTGCGCTACCAGAAGCTCATCCGTGAGCTGTCCGACCATGCCAAGCGACGTGAACGAGGGTGTTAAGGGGAGTTTCATGGACGTGTCCGTTTACGGGAGGCTAATCAAAACTGACGTGCAGACGCTCGGCTACTTCCCGGCTGAGCGGGGCGTATATATGCTGGCGCTGATCGGCGACCAGCCTCACCTGGCGACCGTCGACACCGTGCCGCTAAAGCTCGAGGTGCTCAGTGCAGCACAGTTCATCACGGTAGCGGCTTGTTTGTTAGAGGAGGCGGAGGAGCACCTGGAGGCGGTCATGATCTGCGGCCCGGACCTGTTCCCAGCGGGGCTCAGCAGTAAGGCGCACGATCTGCGGGTGTTGCAGCAGCTTGAACCAGGATGATGCACCTTCCATAAGACCAAGCCGCCCACAGTAGCGCGAGGTTGCTACCCTGCCGCAAAGAAAGTGCCCCGAGTCGCCCCGAGGCTTTTTTCATAATGCCGAGGTTCTAGGCTGCTGCCAGCGCCGCGTCGTTCTTGGTACCTAGGCGAGCGAGCGCCCGGTTGATGCTGGGGCCATAGACAAACCCAAGCACAGCACCGATTGCAGGCGAGAGGGCGATAAAGGTACACATCATCTCAAACCTCCTTGCGCCTGATGATAGACCACGCCGCCGCGACTTGGGTAAAGGATGAACTACAAACCTGCATAAAGCGCGTCCGGGAGCCCGAAAACCTTAACAGCTCCGGGTTTGAGCGGACTCTGTAAGGTGAGGTATGGCAAAAGACGACCATCCTTCACCCGACAAGTGGACTAAAGAACAGGCCGACGAGGTCATGAAGCGCCTCGGTTTGGAAGGGGTACTTAACGAACTCCCATCGAAGATGTCAAAGTACTACGTGACCGACACCTTCACAGAGTATGGCGACCCGCTCGCCTTGCAGACACCGATGTAAGAAGTCTGCTCGAGCAAGCGAGTGCGGAAGGTGCGCTTGATGATGATGACGAACCGTAGAAAGGAGATCGGCGTGAGCCTTAGATGCACGCCGGTCGAGCTGAGGAAGGTGCGGCCTCCACAAGCTGAAGGCTCGCGCTCTTGCCCCATGTCAGGTAGTAGCGGGGCCAGGAGGCTTCATAGATGCCTCACCTGGTTTGAAGTCGATGCGGTTGGTGAACTGATTCGACCGGGGTAGTGAAGGAAGTTTCGGGCGGTTCAGGACAATGTTGCGCCGTGCTTGCGCTCAAATGCTGCATAGGCCCCTTCGTCGATCCGAGCGAAACTATAGTGACTTGCTGTTTGACATAGCCTTAAGGTCGTGCATAAATCTACGAAAGGGTGCCATTTGGCACCCTCTATACGGTTTTGACTGTAGGCGTGAACAACTCAAATACGGGCAGGGTTTAGAGCGCTCCTTTATGCTCTAAATACGAGCGCACCTCCGAAACACGAGCCTGCCACTCGGCTTCTTGGTACTTGGGAACAAAGCCGAGTATCCGGTTAATCCGCAACATCGGCGCGTTCATATTGGCATTGCTCGTTTCAATGTGTTTGGCAAGCGGCAAAGCCTCTAACACACGCGCCAGCATGGCGGCTTTTAGCCACAGGCCAATCCCATGACCTCGGTGCTCGGGCAGTACACCTGTTTCTCCTTGGAAGAGCCTAGCGGGCTGATCCGGATGCCATTGGAGTTCGGTGAACCCCGCCAAGTCTCCTGAGAGTTGATGTTTCGCGTAAACCGTCCACCGTTGCCACCCACTCGAGCGCAGATATGCGGCCCGGTCGCGCACCTGCGCCACGGTGATGACCCGCTCGGAGTAATCAACATCAATCGTTCCTATAGGCGCGGTGTTCATCGCCTCTTTGACCTTGGCAATCTGAGGGAGTTGGGCATCTGGGTAGCCGTCCGTCCATACTCCAACCTCGAACGTCGGGGCTCGCCTTTGCGCGTCCTCTACCCAGGTTTGAAGTTGATCTTTACGAAGGTTCGTCAGGGTGAGTTCGTAAGCGTGGGCATCACCGCCTTTCTCTGCTCCTATGGCGTTGGCAAAAGCCTCACCAGCAGGAATGCGTGAGTCGGTGGTATTGAGAAGTAGTGTCTTACCGTTTTGCTCAGCTAGCTTCACGATTTCGGCGAGTAGTGCTGTTCCTAAACGTTGCCGCCTGTACCCAGCCAGGACGCGAATAGGGCTTAGCTGCATGGTGTGCGCGTTCTCGGGTCGGTGCGTAATCTCGGCACCCGCCGTAGCCACAACTTCACTACCCTTCCGTACCGCCCACAGGTAGATGTCTACATCTGTAAAAGCCCCATAGCTACGGTAGTTCTGGACTGCCGCCTCAAGGCTACGGGGTTGCGCGTCGGGATCGAGTTCAGCGCGCACTACATTGTTAAAACGGTGCATGGCTGAGAGTTCGGCGTAGCTAGCGTCAAGAGGATAGAAGGAACGAAGGTCAAAAGGTGAGGTCATGGTGGTACCCTTTTCAGATTGAGACTCAAGGTTGATGGCCTATGTCTGAATCCTGAAAAGGCGGGGCTCGAGCCCCCACTGGTATCTGCAATTTGATCGGCATTATGTGCTCCTGCTGTTGAACAGTCGGAGCACATAAAAACCTTGTGACGTGCAAGCAAGACACGCCACGTCACCCTAGTTAGGTGAGCATGGGGTTGCTCCGACGAGCTAAGTTATGACGGTTAGCTCGCCGGGCTTAGGACTTTCAGTTCATGCGCTGCATGAGTACGCCTCCACAAAGATGGTTTAGCTTAGTGGAAAACTGTTGTTAAGTCCAATTCCGAGGTCAGGCGAAGGGTGAAGGAGCTACGGTGGCACAAAAGAAGACATTTGTGTACTGCTGGCGATGGCGTGCGTGGGCGCGAGCCTGACGGTGTTCGGGGTGGTGTGGGAGACGACCATGCAGGCGCTCATCCCCGAGGAGGTGCTTGGGCGGGTGGTCAGCCTCGACATGCTCGGGTCGTTCGCGCTGCTGCCGCTGGGCTTCATCCTGACCGGCTACCTGGCCGAGCGCTTCGGCGCGCCGCCGCTGGTGCTGGCCTACGGGCTCGCCACGGTCGCAATCGCCCTTTTGGGCCTGCTCGTGCCCGCGATTCGGCGGCTCGATTAGGGCTTTAGGCCGAGTGATAAAGGCGGTTGGCGTGCGGTCGTACACTGCCTCATGTCCAGAGTCATTCGCACACTCGCCGAGGTAACACCGGATAGGCTCACAGCCCTTCTGGCGGCGTCAGCGCCGCACCAAGCAAACCCAGTTGCGTCCGTCGATATCCGCCACACCGACGCGTTCAACTCGACCGTCGCTCACCTCGAGCTGCGCTACCGCGACGACCCGGTCGACCCGTTCGATAAGCTCGTCCTCAAGATGAACCGGGGCGGTGCCGGTCAGGAGGAAGTGGCGTTCTACCAACTGGCGCAGCAAGAAGACGTCGACACCTCCATGCTGGTGCCGTGCGTGAGCGCCGCGTTCGACCCGGAGGATGGCGCTTCGCACCTGCTGCTGCTCGATGTATCCGCCACGCACGGGCCACCCGTCGGTCGGGACGCGTTACTCGGGCTTGAAGGCGTGCCGACCGGCGCGAACCTACGAGGCGTCGTCCGAACGCTCGCCCATTTCCACGCAGCCTGGTGGGAGCATCCGCTTCTCGGTCGCCACCCGGCCGCGCAGCTGACCGAGCGTTACCGCAACGCGGCGGCGTTTGAAGCGTGGTGGGACGGCCACCGGCGAGATTACGAGCAGTTCGCCCGAGCGCATGGCGAGGCGGTGCCGGGCGACGTTCACGCGATGTGCCAGGGTGCGCTCGAGAACTACCCGAGGCTCTGGCGGCGTTACGTCGAACCGCGCAGCCGCGACTTGGGGAACCTGACGGTCACGCACAACGACTGCTACCTCCTACAGTTCCTTTGCCCCCTTTCAGGGGGTACTGCTCCCTACCTCGTCGATTTTCAGTCGGCCTGCACCGACTTTGCCGCGCGTGACCTCGTCTACTTGATGGCAACCTTCTGGACGCGTGAACAACGCGCACAGTACGAGCGTGATGCCCTCAAGCAGTATCACCAGGCCCTTCTCTCTCGCGGCGTTACCGGATATGAGCTTGGACAGCTTTTCGAGGACTACCGGTTGATGCTCATCGACATGGTTTTTCATCCGGTGTGGGACACCACCTACGGCGCTGACCCCGCGTACTGGCAGCCGAAACTGAGGTGTCTGACCGACGCCTACCGCGATTGGCGGTGCGACGAGTTGTTCGGCTGAGTTTTGGGTAACGAAGGGGCGTACGATAAGAGCAACGATACTGGTGGCGAAGTCGGTTGCACCTCAAATTCGGGCTTACTCCACCTTTCGCGTAGCTGTGAAACCTTGAGAAAATTGTGGATTTCTTGGGAATGACGCTTGCGCTTCTCGGCCTTTTCGACTTCGCCACCAGTTGCCCCTGTGCCTTCGGCACGCCACCTCGAATGAAAATGTCTATTTTCAGCAGAGTATCAGGGCAATTATCGACGGTTTTGCCGTGCTTGCGCTCGATAACCGCATAAGTCTATACGCAACATAACGTAACGCTTTTGTTGCAATTTAAAACCGAAAAGTCGACCTTATCCCCTTGAATTGCCCCCGGCAGGGTGGTTTTCTGAGATCAAATACCCTAGAGCGTTTCAACTTTGGTGCGTTGACGTTTTAGGGGAAGAACGGAGAAGCACCCACAAAGTAACCACTACGGCAGCTCCAACCGGCAAAAGCACAACGTAGAGCAGCCACACCCAAAGATTTTGACTACCTGTTGCGGTAGGCGGAAAAACAAAAACATAGGACTTTGCCGGAGTTACCCCGCCAACCTGAAACGTTAAATTGGCGCGGGCTTCCTCTTGCCGGTAAGTCTGGTCTCGCAGGAGCAACGGATAGCGCCCGACTTTCGGAAGAACAATAGGGGAGCTTTCATAAATTCCTGCGGCATCGGTTTCGACAAAACTTGTTTCGATGGCCTCGCCCTCCTGGCCCTCTAAGCTGAATTGTCCGATAATGACCGCATCCTGAACAGGTGCCTCGGTGGGGTCAAGAAGGCCCAAACGCAGCCTAAATTGAGTGTTTGCTCGGGGGATTTCCGGCACACTTTCGAGTGCGCCCCGAACCAGCGTGGCATGGGCAGAAACGATGTTTGCCGTGCTAAGTAGCGTTAAGCATATAAGAACTATTCTTTGTTTCACGGAGCGCTCGCATTGTGTTTAGTCCGCTTAAGTCGCAAGGAAACAGCGCTGCGCGAGGTCAACACAACAATTAGCAGCACGGCAAGGGCGATCAGGCCGCCATACAGAAAGGCGTGGTCGGTAAATTGTGTGCTTAGCAGGCTCGCCAGCGGATAGGCGAACGCCCACCATAGATGGCTCCAGGCAAAATGCGCCCCATATACGCGTCCCTGGGCGCTTTCCTCGGTGCGCTCAGCCAGTAGCGTTTCTGTCGGCAGGTTGACCCAATTCTGTCCTACCCCAGCAACCAGCCATAACACCATCAGGGGCGCAAGCGCCGCTCCGTCGCCAGGGAGAATTGCCAGTGAGGTCAACACTGCCCCGACCAGGATGAACAGCGTGCGCGGCACCCGTTTCCCAACTGCGCCGAACGCGAAGGATGCAACCGTCGCGCCCAAGCCGTACAGGGCCATCTATGGTGGGCGTTCGCCTATCCGCTGGCGAGCCTGCTAAGCAC
>QQTW01004199.1_pt1 | contig 10770 bp, 15 predicted proteins | sample 1904831 | NCBI WGS metagenome assembly QQTW01 (sample SAMN09435610, study PRJNA476489) | Subsurface metagenome, whole genome shotgun sequencing project.
GTTCCAATGTTGAGTTGAAGACTGAAAGATGTAACTCTCTCCGAGGTGGCTGACGGAGACGTGTGATCTTGGATGAGCAGAGTGTTAGATTGCAAAGACCGATATACGGAGCTGACGATGTCTGTGATATGACGGAAAAATGTTTGGAAGCCAAGACTCAAAGGTTAGTGACAAAAGAATGTGACAAGACTGACTGGCTTCAAGTCTTGTGGATGCTTGATTCGTGGATGATGGAATGACGACAGGATCAAAGTTGTTTGTCCTGTCTTTCTCGGCTGATGAATCAGATGTCCGAAGTTACGCCGCCGCGGCTAACTACGGGCTCGCTAAGTTGCGTTTAGACTATAGAAAGCAATAAGAGTCTCCAACACCTTCTCCAGCTTGTATTAAGTGACATGTCCTCAGGTCGACAGGGACCTCGTATCTTATCCTTGTCGGCAAGCAACCTTACGTTCTCTAGACCATCTGGACCTTCAGTGAGCTGTGGGTATTATAGTGACTTTCCGAAAGGTGGTGCTAGTGGGATAAGCCATCATGGGACGACCAGTAGCCAAGGGTCGCCAGTCCGGCTCAAGTGCTGGATCACCCTCTGATGTTTCTATGGGCGACGCGAAGGTGCGTCCGGCAGATCAGACAATGGAGGGAAAAGAGGAAGACAGTGAAATGGTTTGTGTCTCCATTCCCATCAAATAAAGCGGTCTCCAACACCCTTGCAACGCGATTGTGGACGTATTGAGCGCGTCATGGCTGACTGGAGATGCAAGCGGGTGGACCAAGAGACTCCCGATTACTCTGTAAGCCAGTCTCCAGAACAAGGTTGGAATTTATCCAGACCTGGAGTTTTTATTGACAGACATGACAGGACACGTCCGACACGAATCCTAACACAACCGCAAGCAGCGTCATGGGAGACTCCGGCCCGGCAGATGGTCGAAAGAAAAGGTCAGAAGCCACACAACTGCGCAAGAGTGTATTCGGCAAAAAACATAATCGACTTGACGAATCCAAGGTACGTTATGGTCATGCATGCTCAAGACGATTTTAGAAGGTTGGTTAGTGGCGAGATTGTTGCCATGCTAATATCTTGTAGGAAGACGATTCCATCCGAAGATTCCGATATCTACTAGGTCTTACAGACTTGTTCCGCCATTTTATTGACGCCAGCCCTAACCCACGCATCAAAGAGATCATGGCTGAGATAGACCGACAAAATGAAGAGCAGGTGGCCAAGGCTAAGAAAGGACACGCACGGACAGGAGGTGCTGCTGGCGGACGAATGCGGAGAACAGAACAAGAAGAGGACGCCGAGTTATTAAAGGATGAGAAACGCGGCGGCAAAGCGGAGACCGTGTTTAGAGAATCGCCTGCTTTTGTTCAAAACGGCGAGATGAGAGACTACCAGGTGGCTGGACTCAATTGGCTGGTCTCCTTACACGAGAATGGTATTTCTGGGATCTTGGCAGATGAGATGGGCTTGGGAAAGACTTTACAGACCATCGCGTTTTTGGGATACTTGCGCCACATTCGCGGTATAACCGGCCCTCATCTGATTGTCGTCCCCAAGTCTACACTGGACAACTGGAATCGTGAATTCACCAAGTGGACGCCTGAGGTTAACATACTTATATTACAAGGCGTCAAGGACGAGCGACATCAGCTGATCAACGATCGTCTCATTGACGAGAAGTTCGATGTCTGCATTACAAGTTATGAGATGATCTTGCGAGAAAAGACGCACCTGAAGAAATTCGCGTGGGAGTACATCATCATCGACGAAGCTCATCGGATCAAAAACGAAGAGTCAGCTCTGGCTCAGATCATTCGGATTTTCAATTCTCGCAACCGACTTCTGATCACTGGCACACCGCTGCAGAACAACCTCCACGAACTGTGGGCGTTGTTGAATTTCCTTCTCCCAGATGTCTTCGGTGATTCGGAGGCATTTGATTCCTGGTTCTCTAACCAGGAAGCAGACCAGGATACAGTCGTGCAGCAATTACACAGAGTCCTCCGACCCTTCTTACTCCGCCGAGTCAAGAGTGACGTGGAAAAGAGTCTTTTACCAAAGAAAGAAGTCAACCTTTACATCGGCATGTCAGACATGCAAGTAAAATGGTACAAGAAGATACTGGAAAAGGATATAGATGCTGTCAATGGTGCAGCTGGCAAACGGGAGTCAAAAACCCGATTACTCAACATCGTCATGCAGCTGCGCAAATGTTGCAACCACCCTTACCTATTCGAAGGCGCTGAACCTGGACCTCCATACACCACCGACGAGCATCTGATCTACAATGCGGGCAAGATGCTCATGCTTGACAAGATCCTGACGAGAATGAAGAAACAAGGCAGCCGAGTTCTTATCTTCTCCCAAATGAGCAGAGTGCTGGATATCTTGGAGGACTACTGTGTATTCCGGGAACACAAATATAATCGTATTGATGGCTCAACCGCTCATGAGGATCGCATTGCTGCGATCGACGAGTACAATGGCCCTGGATCCGAAAAATTTGTCTTCCTCCTCACTACGCGTGCCGGTGGTTTGGGCATCAACTTGACCAGCGCAGATATCGTCATCCTATTTGATAGCGACTGGAATCCTCAAGCTGATTTGCAAGCTATGGATCGTGCCCATCGAATAGGCCAAACCAAGCAAGTCGTTGTTTTCCGCTTTGTGACTGAGCAGGCCATTGAGGAGAAGGTCCTGGAACGAGCGGCACAGAAATTGCGATTAGACCAGCTTGTCATCCAACAGGGCCGAGCTCAACAAGCAGCTAAAGCAGCTGCCTCGAAGGATGAGCTACTTAATATGATTCAGCATGGCGCCGAGAAGGTTTTCGAAAGCAAGGGCCCGACAGGCGCACTCGCAAGCAAATCAGATCTGTCGGATGATGACATCGATGCTATCCTTCGGCACGGTGAAGAGCGAACAGCAGCACTAAATGCGAGGTATGAGAAGCTTGGTATCGACGACCTCCAGAAATTTACTTCAGATAACGCATACGAGTGGAATGGCGAGAATTTTGCGACAAATCCAAAAAAGGAGATAGGTATAGCATGGATCAATCCGTCAAAGCGTGAACGAAAGGAACATTCTTACTCGCTGGACAAATACTATCGACAGGCTTTGTCCACGGGAGGCAGGACCGCCGACACCAAACCAAAGGCCCCGCGTGCGCCGAAGCAGATTCCGATCCACGATTACCAGTTCTTTCCCCCTAAGTTGCAAGATCTCCAAGACCGCGAAACGGCATTCTTCCGTAAAGAGCTTGGCTTCAAGGTGCCGTTACCTGATAGGGATGATATGAGTGACGATGAGAAAGAGGCTGAAAGATCGCTGGAGCAACGGGAAATTGATGATGCTGTTGAGCTCACCGAAGCCGAGCGTAATGAGAAGGAGATCCTGTCCGAGCAAGGTTTTGCCACCTGGAACCGTCGAGATTTCCAGCAATTCATCAACGGCTCTGCCAAACATGGTCGACACAACTATGCTGGCATTGCCGAAGAGGTCGATGGAAAGAACGAAAAAGAGATCCGTGAATATGCCAAGGTCTTCTGGCAACGATACAAAACCATCCCCGATCATCAGAAGCATATCGCTACCATCGAGGCTGGTGAAGAGAAGTCACGGAAACTCAATCACCAGCGCAAGATGCTGCGGAAGAAGATGGAGCTGTACCGCGTTCCATTACAGCAACTCAAGCTCAACTACTCGGTCTCCACGACGAACAAAAAGGTGTATACCGAGGAAGAAGATCGTTTCCTACTCGTCATGCTTGATCGACTTGGTGTCGACGGTGAGGGCATCAATGAGAGAATACGTGACGAAATCCGAGAGTCTCCTCTGTTCCGCTTTGATTGGTTCTTTCTCAGTCGAACGCCTGTTGAGATCGGTCGACGTTGCACTACCCTTCTAACGACCGTTGCTCGTGAATTTGAAACCGCCGATGGCAGCAAACTAACCAACGGCCATGGCAAAGGACGTGCGAGGGAAGAAGAGGAGGAAGAGGTTGAAGAAGCGGTGGAACCGCCCAAAAAGAAGGCAAAGAATGGTGTCAAGGTGACCTATCCTCACCTGCAGCGGTTTAGCGCCAATACTGACACACAATGGCAGAACAAGCAACTCGATGCTGTCAAGAACGGTAGCAAATCAACGACAGCCCAAACATCTCGCGCCAGTAGTGTGGCATCGAATGGTGTCTCTCCAAAAACAAAGGGCAAAGGGAAGAAGAAGTGAATGTTGTATGGGTAGGTGATGTGTTGCATAAGCATGTTTATCTGGTGCTTGGAGCATAATTACCGGCATGTTGGGGATCTTCTTAGCCAGGACGTCCGGTGTTCGGAGAACTGCTAGGGCTTTGTTGGGTGGTTTTACTTCATCTGGTACAGGAAGAGACAAGAGGTTGTAGTCTCAACTGTAATATTAGCATGATTATGAGCATAGCTATGGCAAGAGATTAGTTGCAATTGATAGGTTGAGCACTCAAATACTAAGCTTACATAACCACCAGAGTGAAGCCAGACGCAACACAAGCCTCGACTTAATTGCGATTCTCGTCAAAGTAGGACTTGTTAAGTTGGGTATCATTTCTTCTATCACAGGCTTTTTCGAGGAGAGATAACAAAAAGTTGGGTATTTTTGTAAAACCTACAGCGCGTTCGACAGTTCTCTCCCCATTATAAAGCCTTCTTCTTCCCACCTATCTTCCTCTTCGCCTCGGCCTCCTCATCGGCGACCAAAGCCTCAACGTCTCTCTCCCTCTGCCAACCCCGTACACTTTCCATGACCGCATCCAAACTCTCCCCTCCCTCCAAAACATCCCCCAGTCTCCCCACAGTCATCCCACTCCTATGATCCGTAACCCTCTGCTGGCCCCAGTTATACGTCCTGATCTTATCCCCCCTCCCCATCCTCGCCACCCCAATCACACTAACCCTCAATGCCGCCTTCTCCTCTTCGCGCGCCTCTCTCCTCATCTGCGCCATCTTGGAGCGTAGCACTCGCCACGCCTTCTGCCGGTTTTTATGCTGCGATCGTGCGTCTTGGATGCTGACGGTGGTGGAAGTGGGTACGTGTGTGAGACGGATGGCGGAGTCGGTGGTGTTGACGTGTTGTCCTCCAGCGCCACGGGCGCGCATGACGTCGGTGCGGACGTCGGAGGGGTAGATGTAGAAATCGCTGGTGGGGTCATCTGTGCCGAATTCCGCGGATAGGGCATCGCCATCTCCGCTTTGTTCGGGGAAGCTGGGCAGGACGAGCACCGAGGCGGCACTTGTGTGTGTGCGGCCTTGGGTTTCTGTCGCGGGGACACGTTGCACACGATGGACGCCGGCTTCGCATTTCAGGAGGTCGTAGGCGCCGGGGGTGTCGATCTCGAGGATGGCTTCGTTAATGCCGTCGGCGGAGGATTTGGTGGCGGCGGCTTCGGCGTCGAGTTTGATGATGGTGTAGCGGAGGGAGTGCCGTTTGCAGTAGGCTTGGTACATGCGGAGGAGATCAGCGACGAAGAGGCTTGCTTCGGAACCGCCGGCGCCTGGGCGGATTTCCAGAAGGCATGGGAGGGAGGCGAAGGGGTCGGGGGGGATGAGGCTGGATTGGAGAGCGTTGAAGTAGTTGGGGAGCTCCGAGGATGCTTGCTCGATTTCTTCGGTAGCGATAGGGAGGAGTTCGGGGTCAGTGGCAGGGTCTTGGAGGATCTCCTGGAGTTCGGTCACGCTCTAGATGATGTGAGTTTTTGGAAAGGGTCCAGTATTAAGATGGGAATACCTTATTGGCTGATTCCCATACCTTCCACGCTCTGAATACAGGCGTGAGCTCACCAATGCGTTTGGCTATATCCCCATGGTATTCATCCTGGATCCGGCGCGAGAGCTCCTGGTGCTCAGCCGCAAGCAATTCGGCTCGTTTGAGCAACGGGGACGAGATGCCAGGAACTAGAATCCCCCGGTTAGCACTAAAGATGTGGGTGTTGGTGAAGTACTCACCATTGCTCTGGTACCTGATCCCTCCACATGGCCGTTGAACGGCGATCCGACAGCGATAATGACATTTCAACAGTCGACGAATGATCATGCTCCAGCTGCTTTTGCCTGTGCCTTGCAGCAACTAAATCTTTGCGGATGGCTTCAAGCCTTGGCACGAAAATACGCCAAGGAGCACCTCCCTTTCTTTGATATTGCCCACTCGTCAAACAACGCCTCATACTGTGGTATGTTGGGACCAGTGCCGACAGTATAGGTATTTTACTCTTGTGAAAAGACCAAATCAGGAACCGTTGCGATGGCCCAGAACACTGTGCCACTAAGGTATGACGATCCAACGGCCAAATGGCTGCCATACAACCCCGCCAAATAATAATGTAGAGCTTGGTCCTGGTCAATCCTCTCTTGAATGGAATAAGTTTGGCTATTCTCACTCGTGATTTCTCAATTTCATATTCTTTGGCTCAAGAGCTTTTCGTTGAGTGGTCAAGATGCCTCTCAATGCTCGCGCCATCTACCCTTCCTCTGATCCAGAGTTCATTTCCTTCCCTAGTCGACGTAGTGTTGTTCACAGTACCAATGGCATTATAGCATGTACGCAACCATTGGCAGCTCAAGCAGGGCAACGAGTTCTCCGGGATGGTGGTAACGCCGCAGATGCCGCCGTCGCCGTCGCTGCCGCTCTCAATATGACCGAACCTTCGTCAACCGGGATAGGAGGTGATATGTTCTGTCTCTTCTACAGTGCCCAAGAGAAGAAGGTGCGGGCCCTCAATGGATCAGGACGCTCATCCAAGAACAGCACATTAGCTCAGATGCGGAATGACCTGGGCATGAAGCCAGGCGATATTGGCGATATACCCACAACAAGTGTGCATTCCGTTACTACTCCCGGTGCTGCTGCGGGTTGGGTAGACACTGTAGAGAAATTTGGGAGCGGGAAGGTTTCACTAGAGCAGATCCTGACCCCGGCCATTGAACTGGGAGAAGAAGGGTTTCCCGTATCGGAGTTGTCGTCGGTCTTTGTAAGTACCATAATATCGTTCCTGGTAGCAAGAACGAGACTAAAAATGTCCTAGTGGCGAAATAGCGAGAAGGCGATCAAGAAAGCTTCACCAAACTTTGGAGAGATCTTGAAATCAGACCCGCAGGCACCAGACGGCAAGAGAGCGCCTCTGCCTGGCGAGATTATGAAGAACCCTACTTTAGCCAACACATTCAGGTTACTGGCAAAGCACGGAAAGAAGGGTTTCTACGGCGGATCAGTTGCAGAGGCACTTGTAAAAGTACTGCAAGACCTAGGGGGACACTTTGCGATGGACGATCTGAGCTACCATCTCAAGCAAGGCAGCGAAGAAGTCGACGCTATCAAACTCCGCTTCAACGGGCAAGACATTGGAAAAGTCCACAACCACCCAGTTGACGGTCAGCCGAGCCACTCGGCTGACGAGGAAGGCGTCGACGTTTGGGAACATCCCCCAAACGGCCAAGGTATCGTAGCCCTCATGGCCCTCGGCATCCTGGAAGAACTCGAACGCACTCGTAGAATCCCTACATTCCGCGAATCCGACCACAACAGCGCCCCCTATATCCACGCCATCATTGAGTCACTCCGCATCGCGTTCGCTGACGCAAATTGGTTCGTCACCGACCCAGCTGTGTCAAAAGTACCGACCCAAGGAATGCTTTCCCGCTCCTACCTCGCCGAACGAGCAAAGCTCTTCGATCCAAACAAAGCAAGCAATCTCATCGACCATGGCTCCCCCGCCCACAGCCACAGCGATACCGTCTACTTCGCCGTCACCGACAAACACGGCAACGCCGCCTCCTTCATCAACAGCAACTACGCCGGTTTCGGCACCGCCATCGTCCCCAAGGGCTGCGGTTTCACTCTCCAAAACCGCGGATCCAATTTCTCACTTGTAGAAAACCATCCTAATGTCCTGGCTCCAAGGAAGAGACCCTATCACACCATCATCCCCGCTCTCGTCACTAACGCTAGCGATGGCTCCCTGCACACGGTATACGGCGTCATGGGCGGCTTCATGCAACCCCAAGGCCACGTGCAGGTGCTGTTGAATATGCTGACGTTCAAATATAACCCGCAAGCTGCGTTGGATGCGCCGAGAATCTGCATCGGAGCGGGAACACCGGATCAGGGGAAGGTGTTGGATCGGACGGTTTATCTAGAGGAAGGGATTAAGGAGGATGTGGCGGAGGAGTTGGGGAGGCTGGGGCATGAGGTGGAAGTTTTGGGGGGATGGGAAAGAGGGCTTTTTGGGAGAGGGCAGGTGATTAGGTGTCATTTCGAGGAGGGTAGGTGTGTTTATAGTGCCGGGAGTGATCCGAGGGGGGATGGGGCTGCTGTGCCGGTTTAGGGGTTTGTTGCTGAAGTTGAAGCAGTGTGGTATAATGGAAATGACTGGGTGCGTCGAATCTCTAGAGTTGATAGCAATGAATCGAATCATCATACAGCATTCCTGTCCTTCCATCGGCTCCTTGTGATCTTGTTTGTTGCGCTTCTATTTCAGTCGCAGTTCATCGTAGAAAGATGCATAGAGCACATCTCGGGTAAACAAAAGAGTAGGACAATATCGACGCAGGTTGGCGATATGAATTTCCGGGATTCTTGTCTCCTTTTCAAAATCCTATATATACATCTCACGCTTCAGCGATCATAAACTCCCTTCTCCCACGTCATCCAACCCTCTTATTTCGCCGTAGTGTTCCCACTTTGTGTCGTGAAACTCCCCCTCTGCGTCAGGCTATCGATTCTCCCCAACAGGAACTCCATCTGCCGGTATGCAGCACTGGGCGCATATTGCGGTACCACTACACATCCATCAATCGTCGTCAGTCAAAAGCCGATCCATGAGCCAAGTTCTCAAAAGCTAAATGGAAGGAAAAAAGGAGAAGAGAAAAGAAGAGAAAGGAGAGAAAAGAGAAAAGAAGAGAAAAGAAGCAACTCACTATGCCCCGTCAATGCAACCTCCACCCACGTCAACCGCCTCTCCGTATGTGTCGTACCAAACACACCCGCCCCGGCCAACGTACTTGGCCCCACCTCCTCATGATACGGCACAAAAAACTCCTCCTGTGGCATCTCCTGAAATTCCTGCTTCCCGCCCCAGGTCATATTCTGAATCATCAACAGAGTTCCATTGGCAATAAGTATCATATCCAACGCGCCATGCGCGATAACCGTTTTGGTCAACCGCTCGATCACACGGGGTAAGATCGAGAGGCCGGAAGGTGGGGAATTGTCTTCTTCTAGGACGCCGGAGGAACATTCGACCCATGAGCCAAGAGGGGCGTTGATGGCGGTTTGGACGTCGGTGCGGTTGAAGTAGATATTGGCGCCGGCGGGGACGTAGTCGAAGGAGCCGGGGAAGCCGAGGACGTCCCAGAGGAGGGGGCAGGTGGTGGCGATTTGGTAGATGTCAAAGCAGGGGTTTATGAGAGAGACGGCGGCGAAGATGTCGTTGAAGAGGTCGCAGCCGGGGGCGGAAGCGTCGGGTGGGGATGGGAGGGGCCCCGGGGGTGGATAGGTGAGGTAGGTGGAGAGGAAGGAGCTGTAGCCGCAGGAGTCCGCGCGGGAGTGGATAGTGTCTGTAAAAGTTTTGTTGAGGGAAAAGAGGTTGGCGTTTGCGTCGACGAAAGCGACGGCGGGGACTGAGGGTTATAGTTAGCATTTCGTGGTCTTTGTTGTGGCTTTCTGCATGGTTGACGTACTTTGCTGCTGCACGGTATCTGTGCTTGTACTTGGATCGTAGATCAGGATTGCCTCCACGTTGTAGTAGGTACTGTCGTTCGCGTCAAGCATAGCATTGGCGATGTATGGTACGTAGTACTGTAGGACTCGTGAGCCACCTAAGAGCGTCTGGCGGGACGTGGAACATACACCAGCATAGCTCTCGCCAGTGATGTACACTTTCCTACCCTGTAGAGCGAAAGTATCCACAAAGTTCCTGAAGAACCCTAGAAACTGCTCTGCTACATCTTCTTCATCCTCGGCCGTCGGAACTCCTTGAGAGAAACCGGTTCCTACAGGCTGTTCAACCCTATTGTCTGTCAGATGATTGGGATAGAAGTGCTCTTCGGTCATGAGACGCTTACCATACCATGTTGGTCAGATTGACCCAGGTGTATGGGTTTTTGACCGGAGCAAAAGTGCCATACTGCCAAAGGAAAGGCCCGTTCTCCTGGAGGAGTCCTTCCAAGGAACTGCAACCCGGGCCACCGTTGAGCCAGATGGTGATCTCGTCGCTTGCCAATGGATTCTGTGATGGGAAGAACCAAAAGTATAACTCTCGCGTCTCATTCGAGGCTGAGGAGATGGGCAGAAGACCAGCGTAGGATTCACCAACGTCGAAATCCACGTCGGGTATTGAAGAGCCATTAACGACGAATTCTTGCAGGGAGCGTTAGTCGATGGACCAATAGCACAAGAATCACGCATCTGTACTCTGGGAATTGTAATTCAGGTAGGACGACTGTCGTTTCTGCTTCTGATGCTGGAAACTTGAATAATCTGAGAACACCTTGGGCGAAAGCGCCCTCGACTTGAATTTGGTCGCAGCATTCGTGTAGTCCTTGTTCCCTACAAGCCGGGTGCTCTTAGCTGCTATGAGAGTCGCGGTCGCGAAGACACTCAAGACCGTTGAAATGCGCATGATGATCAATAGATGAATGGGAATACAACACCGTCACCACTATAAGATAGTCTGGAAATGATTACCTTATTCAATCCCTTACATTGAGGCGCACCGCTACCACTACTTCTCGGAC
>QQTW01004200.1_pt1 | contig 10769 bp, 14 predicted proteins | sample 1904831 | NCBI WGS metagenome assembly QQTW01 (sample SAMN09435610, study PRJNA476489) | Subsurface metagenome, whole genome shotgun sequencing project.
CGGGGAATTAATACCAAATGGTCGGTAGAATTTACCTTTGCTCAAATTCACGGCTTTACTAATGCTCGTGACATTTTAGAATTGGTAACTCGTCCTTTGCGTCGCAACAACAATCTTAAAGATTTAGGTTGGGAAAAGTTGGTCAAACAAGAAGCCAAAATCTAGAATTATTTGTTAACTCCTATTGCGATCGCATTTTCTAGTTAAGGTGCGATCGCATTTTAATTATTAGCTTTGCTTAAAAATTAAAAAAGCTAGTATGCGGACGGGGAGAGCGCTCGGTTGCATAGACCCAAAGTCCTACTGCACTAATTACTCAAACAGAGTAATTTTTTTGCTTATCTACCATTTAGCAGATAGATAAATTAGTGAGACTATCTAACATTTTATAGATACAGAACGCTCAAATCGGTGCATTATCTAGACATAATGGCATACCTCAACAGTGAACTGGCAATAGCTCGAAGGGCGGTACTAATGTTGCTTTTCTCAGCAATCGCGCTACGTGATCGCAATTACTAATTCTATACCTCTAAACTCGAACCCAGTATCCCAAGTATCTGTACTCCTCCGAGCTTAAATCGTCGCAAATCCATTTAAGAACCACTCTCATTTCATCTCCCCGCTTTAGGGCAATTTATAGTATGACTTCACCTAATGCCACTGCTTCCGGTCAATTTACACTCTTAGATCGTCCTGTAACACGGTTAGGCTTCGGCTCCATGCAACTTACGGGCAAAGGAGTATGGGGCGAACCAAAAGACCGAGAAGAAGCACTACGTGTCTTAAAACGTTTACCAGAACTCGGTGTCAACTTCATTGACACTGCGGACAGCTATGGGCCTTATGTTGCCGAGGAGCTAATCGCCGAAGCGCTGCACCCCTATAATGGAATATTGATCGCTACGAAGGGTGGGCTGACGCGCACGGGACCAGGAGTATGGCCGCCCGTAGGTCGACCCGAGTATCTGCGCCAGTGCGTGCTGATGAGTCTACGCCGCCTTAAAGTGGAGCAGCTAGATCTCTGGCAACTACACCGCATCGACTCCAAAGTCCCTCAAGATGAGCAATTTGGTGTCATTGCCGACTTCCTCAAAGAGGGGCTGATTGCCCGTGCTGGACTAAGCCAAGTCTCAGTGCCGCAGATTGAAGCCGCCCGCAAGGTGTTTCCCGTTACCACAGTGCAGAACCGCTACAATCTCACAGATCGTGCTGATGAAGCTGTACTCGATTACTGCGAGCGTGAGGAGATCGGCTTTATTCCTTGGTTCCCCCTAGCCTCCGGCGACCTCGCCAAGCCCGGCGGACTGGTGGACACGATCGCCAAGTCGCACGGCGCATCGTCAGGTCAAATAGCACTAGCGTGGGTGCTAAAGCGCAGCCCCAATATGCTGCCGATCCCCGGAACGAGCCAAGTTTCACACCTAGAAGAGAATGTTGCTGCTGCACAAATCGAGTTGTCAGACGATGAATTTCAGCAGCTCGACCAAGCTGCTAACAGCATAAAAGCAGCATAAGCCAAGGGTACTCGAAGTGGACGCAAGGTTCACCTCCAAATAATTGGTTACATATCTAAGGTACGAGCTTTGCGTCTCTTGTAACCAATGAGCTACACCGAAAAGCTGTAGCTACTTACTCGATTCTCCTGCTTCTTCTTCTTTGACACGGCGAATAGGCAAATTGGCAATTAAAGCTGTTGCTCGTTGGTTGTTTTCTAGGCAAAATTCCAGCCCTTCTACTTCAAGCTCAACGTAACGCGATACCACTTCCAAAATCTCTAACCGCATTTTTTCCAGCATTTCTGGATTTAGAGCCGCGCGATCGTGAGAAATCACCACCTGTAGCCGCCGCTTGACTTCCGCGCGACTACTGTCATTACTATTACGAGGCAGAGGAAAGAGCCGATCCAAAAGTTCACCGATCATAGCAGTAGCAGGAGAAGGAACATCGCTTAAATGATTTTTGTCCACAATAATTTGCGGATTCGAGAAAAGATATTATCTGGAGGCGCATTTAGATCGATAAATTCAACGGTTTGCCCTTCCAAACGACGGGCTATGTTATCAAAAGCCGTTCCCGCTAAGGACGGAGTTTCAGACAATACCAATGGTTCGCCACGATTGGTCGAAACAATCACGCGCTCATCTTCAGGAATTACCCCAATTAAGGGAATTGCCAAAATTTCCTGCACGTCTTGCACCGACATCATATCGTTTAGCTGTACCATCGCTGGACGCAGACGATTGACTATTAAATTGATACGTTTGATCCCTTGAGCTTCTAGTAAGCCAACGACGCGATCAGCATCTCGTACTGCGGAAATTTCTGGAGTAGTAACAATCAGAGCTTCTTTAGCAGGAGCGATCGCATTTTTAAACCCTAGTTCGATGCCTGCGGGACTATCAATAACAACATAATCGTACGTCTTAATTAAGGTATCCACAAGCTCCGTCATTTGTTCGGGGCTTACGGCTTCTTTAGTGCGATTTTGCGCTGCTGGTAATAGCGCCAAACCTGGGATGCGCTTATCTTTAACTAAAGCTTGTTCTAACCGACATTCTCCAGCAAAAACTTCGATTGCCGTGTAGACGATGCGGTTTTCCAAACCAAGCAATAGATCTAAATTTCTTAGCCCAAAATCCGCGTCTACTAAAGCAACTTGCTTACCCAATCGGGCTAGAGCCATGCCTAAGTTTGCGGTGACGGTGGTTTTACCTACTCCGCCTTTACCAGAAGTGGTGACGATAATGCGACTCATGACTGTGGTAGAAACTGGGACAACGACTTAGAAAAATCAGCAGCTTTGGTGAGCCGAATGCCATCAGGAGTAACATAAGCAACTTCAGGATAGTATTCCTCCAGTTGGTTGGCTGGCGCTCTTGCTACATACTTAGCAATCCGCAACTGTGTTGGTTCCATTTGCAACGCCATAATTAGACATTTGGCATTACCATTAGCACCCGCATGAGCTACCCCACGCAAGCGACCCCAAACTAGGATATCGCCATTGGAAATCGCGATACCACCAGGATTAATGTCTCCCAACACGACTACTGTACCAGAGTGACGAATCTCTACACCAGACCGAATAGTCATTTGTAAATATAATGGTTCTATTAATGGTGGATTAGAGGCGACGGGCGCAGTTGCTAAGGTTGATACGGGGGCTTGTTGCTCGACGCAATAGCCAGCCATAGCTGCCGCTACAGCAGTTTGGCGGCGGTTAGTGCGCACTCGCTGCATTTGCAGTTGGACTTCGCTCAAAGCATCGGCTATCTGTTGTAGTTGTCTGCCATCTAGTAATCGATCGGCGGCGAGTAGTTCTACTTGACTATGGGGTTGCCAAAACCTGTCGCCAGCATTTAACCTTTGCTTCATTTGCTGCCAAATTTCTGACCAATTATCTGCGGACGCTGGCATTTCTGCTTCGGTGGGCAAAATTAAGAGCAAACGATCCCCTTCACTTTTAAAGCGTACTTGGAGATTGACCTTTACTTCTTCTGTAGCAGGCGTAAGGTCAGAAACAACTTCAGGCAGGGCAGAATCAGAGGTCATGCAAAAAATAGGGGCAGGCAATCTAGTGATATTAGGCAAGCAGAATTTCTTTTATTAAATTAAAAAAGCAAATCTACTCACTTAATGAATACCATACTAAATTATTCCTAATTAGAATCTCTAAAAAATAATACTTTTGCGATCGCGCAATATATTTGACTTTCATGAAAACTCCTAAGCAGATTTGGTATCTGGCGATCGCCTACATTGCAACTTTGCTATGGGGATACTTGTTAACAATCCGGGTAAAAAGCCTGTAACTATTGATGTTTTAGCCGCCGCAAGTTATTTGCTGCCAGATGCGCCTTACGTCACTTTGTCGCCTTATTTAGAAAACAATGACGGTAAAGTTTATTTTGGAGCAAGCGATCGCGCTGTAAGTGATTTTTTGCGTGGTATCCGTACTGCTGGTTTTGCCTAAAAGCTAGTAATTGCCGCAGGGAAAAGCCAAATGCTAATGAATGCGCCGATTCCTGTCCGTGATTTAGCCAAAGCAGTCAACGGGCGATCAACATTAATGCAATTAAGACGCGCTACGTGCATTTGAGGCATTGTGTCGGGCAATTATTAGAACACCCCCTGCTTTCCTTAAAAATGTCGCCTTCAAGCCGCCGTTTGGTGCAGCTAGAGTTGATTTATCCCCCGGACTCCACCCCGCCGCAGGTATTAACTATTGGGACTTTGGAATAATTGACACTCACGGCGTACCAATTAAATAAGGCAAATTGCCAAATTTGAGCATAATTATTAAATGTTCTATCCACTCGTATTCATCTAGTTCTGAAGTGGTGAGTTTGCCTGATTGACTGCGGTTGAGTAAAGTTTGTAAGTGATCGCTGATTTCTGGCGATCACACTTTTACAATAGCTAGTTCAAATTAGCATTCTTAGCTATTTTTATACTTAGCATCCCAGCACCTACCTTATGAGAACAACTTTGTCAAGCTTAAGGGTGGTAGCTGTAAATATTGGCATATTACTTTCAAGCTTATAGCAGCAACTAAATATATTAAAAAGTATCCGCTAAATCAATAAGCAATCTGGAATTAGCAATACCTTGTTTGTATTTAATTGCAATTACTAAAAATATAGCTGCATCTCTAGCTAGTATTGACTTAACTAAATATGAATACCATAAGTGCGATCGCTCAATCGTTTAATTTGTTTGAACTAATTAGTAATAACATTACTACTAACTTTATTCCTTTAGCTTTTTATTCTAGTTTGGCGGCAATTATTTATTCATTATTAGGTATTTTTATTTGGCTAAAACCTTTAGAAGTAGCAAAAAAGCCTTACTTAACTTGGGCTATTTTGTTGCCAGGAATTTTTATACCTTTATGGATTGGTACTGGTGCATGGGCGATCGCAATTACCTTAGTTTCTATCTATGGGTTTAAAGAATTTGTCCGTAGTACGGGACTTTACGAACACCGGGCTTATTGCATTGTTGTAGATATATTAATACTAGGTTTGGGTTTGTGTGCTGGCTTTAATCAGTACGGGCTATTTATGGCTTTGCCAATTTGGGGAATAGCAGGAATTACAACTTTACCCATACTTACTAATCAATCTAAAGGTGCGATTCAAAACATTTCTTTAGCGGCGATTGGACTAATTTACTTTGGTTGGTTTATGGCACATATTAGTTTTTTGAGTCAGTCGAAGTATGGGTTGGGTTATGTATTATTTATGGTGCTGGCAACTCAATTTAACGATGCGCTGGCTTTTTTGTGGGGCAAATTATTCGGCAAAACTACTTGGACGGAAATATCGCCTAAAAAGACTGTAGAAGGGTCGATTTTGGCTTTAGTATCGAGTATTGCGATCGCCTATTTAAACTGGCAAATCGCTTTTCCTCATTTTCAGTGGTGGTTAGTAGGAATAATTGGGTTAATAGTAGGTATCGGCGGTCAAATTGGCGATTTGGTAATGAGTGCCTTTAAACGCGATTTGGGCATCAAAGATTTTGGCGCACTTTTACCCGGACATGGCGGAATTTTGGACAGAATCGATAGTTTGCTGTGGGTTGCGCCAGTATTTTTTCATACAGTCCGCTTCTTTCATGGAGGCTTTGGCTACTAATGCAAGATGTACGCCAGTGCAGTATTAATCTCGACTATTGGTGGACAGTCGCCTATCTTAAGAGTTTTCCGCGTAATGGTATTAAAGCTGCCAAAGTGGGAACGATAGAGTTAGTTGTTGTCAAGACTAATAATAGCTACAGCGTCTTTAAAGATGCTTGTCCTCATAAACGGGTGCGTTTAAGCCAATTTGGTCGCCGCGTCGGAAATAAACTTATTTGCAGTTATCACGGCTGGAAATTTGCCCCTAGCGGTCAGTGTACCGATATTCCAGGGATGGATAAAAGTAAGCAATTTTGTCTCAAGTCTTATCCAGTCAAAGAGTACGGTGGCTGGTTGTGGGTATTTTTAGGAGATGCAAATTTAGCGGATTCTGTACCATTACCAAAAATTCCTCCAGTCCACAGCAATAATTACCATCCGATTCCGATGCAAGGAGAGATTGGCTGTCACTTTAGCTATATTACTGAAAACGCTACAGATTTATTTCATGCAGACTTGCATCAAAGCGCCCAACCTTGGGTAAATCCAAAACTGTTGTCTTTGAAAAGCGACTGTCGGACTGTAAACGCCATCTATGATGTACGAGTATCCTTACTTTCACTTGTTGTCTGAAGATGGGGCATTTTATCTGTTTGTAGTTTACGTTCCCACTGCACCCCAGCGAACATGGGTTTATTCAACATTTTACTTTCGCCATATATGGGGAATGCCTTGGATTTTAAAATTGCTGCATCCAATTTTAGATAAAGGTACATTTCGCCAAGTATTTGCAGAAGATATTAGGGCAGTGCAAGAAGAACAACGGGCTTATAACTTAAATAGTCAAGACTTAAGCCGCGAGACAAATCCTGTTTCTCATGCAGTCCGCAAAGTTATTCTAAATCAGACTAAGGGAAAACCGCCTTTAATTTCTGAACCCTTTGTTTATCAAGGTAAACCGTTATGAAATTTGAGTATGCACCTGCACCGGATTTGGGAGATCCTTTAACTAAACGATTGGGGAGTTATCCTCGCGTACCAGACTTGACTTGGGATACTCTGCGGCTTTGCGGTAGTTGGTTTGCAGTCACACTATTAAGGTTGCAATATCGGCTGAGTGTAAAAGGGCAAATTCCTCAAGGCGATCGCATTGCCATCGTAGCAAATCATCAATCGCACTTAGATACCATAACTTTGCTTGCCGCAATACCTGCCAAAATCCGATGTCAGATTGTTGTATTAGCCGCCGCAGATTACTTTTTTGGTCAACTTAATCGGGCGTTAGCCGCCTCATTGTTGTGTCAAGCTGTAGCTTTTGATCGCCTCAGCGTCATGGAATTAAAACAGTGGCGACTTCGCCTCAAAGCTGCAACCTCTGGCTGGATTTTGTTTTATCCCAGTGGTAGCCGCAAAAGCTGCAAACTCCAACACGGATTATTAAAACTATTACTGAAAGAAGGCTGGACAATTGTACCCGTACATTTGTCTGGAACTAAAGCTGCTTGGTCAGTAGAGGCGCGGTGGTGGAAACCATTTCAGCATTTAGAAATTACCTTTGGAGAACCTTACAAAGGCAACGATTTAGACCAATTAGTTACTCAACTTAAACAAGAATTATTTTTATGACTCCTAAACTCGATTTGGGCTTATACCAAGCTAAATATACGTTACGGGCTTTACTAAGGAAAATTCCTGGTATTAGCCAACTATCACCTAACTGGCTATCGTGTTCGACCTTTATTCCTGGCGTAGTTACAGCTTATTGTTTGTATCAAGGTTGGTGGATGGGTGCGGTAATTGCGATCGCATTGCGAATGTTACTTAGTACCTTAGATGGCTTAGTGGCGGAGGAGTTTAATAAAACATCGCCATTAGGGGCTTATATAAACCGCTTACCGGGAGAAATTACAGATTTACTCATTATTTTAGGCTTATTCCCTCACAGTCAACTTGGTTGGATTATTGCCTTAATTATTCTCACAAGCTGGGTGCAAACTTTTGGATTACTCGGCTTAGTGGCAGGAAGCAAAACTCAATCGGTAGGGCCTTGCGGACAAACTGACCGACTCGCAATTATTGCTTTTAGCTGCATTGTCGCGGCGTTTGGTTTTCCAGTATGGCAATATGTCATTCCCGGAATGTGTATCGGTTGCGGTTTAACTATTGTGCTGCGAATATTCCGTTCTATCCGCGACATTACCAATGCTCAAGCAGCCTAATAATCCTAGCCCACCACCGCACGTGGTTGGGAATTAAGCTGGTCTTCTCCCCAAGCGATCGCCAGATTTGAAACTAACCTTAAATATTTTCAATCTTCTGGCTGGGACAACATAACTCAAGGTGTAAAACAACGCCGCGATTACTTGCACGAACGCTTGTTAGAAATGGGGTGGAAAGTTGTATCTTATCCAGAACGTTGGTCTGGTTTGGTCTGTTTCGATCCAGGGTTAGGACAAGCGGAATTAATTGTGGCTGATGGTTATAAAAAACGCATTATTACTGCCCAAAGAAGCGATTATGTCCGCCTATCGCCGCATATTTTTAACTCAATGAAAGGTTTATCTAAAACCGTTGATTGGCTGTGGAAATGTAAGCTCAAATACCGTTAAATTACCTCTAAAAGCAATGAAATATCAAATTTTACGTTTTTTACTCAAAACCGTCGGCAAACTCAGCTAAGGCATTAGTTTGGGCTGGAGGACAGGCTTTGATTCTGGCGTAATGCTGGAATATGTCTATGAAAATAAACCCCAAGGAATCACGCCACTAGGAGTCTTAATTGACCGGATCTACTTATCAAATAAAGTTTGGGATGGAGTGCGATCGCACCGTCAAATGTTGGTAGAACAACTTAATGATGCAATTTCCCATTACAGCCATCCTCAAGTGTTCGATTTGGCGGCGGGTGTCGGTTCTTATTTATTTTTATTACCTTTTGATCGCGCACCAATTATTGCTGGCGATTACAACAATGAAGCGGTTACTCAAGGAGAAGCCAAAGTTAAGACGCAAGGACGTAGCGATATTGTATTTAAACATAATGATGCGTTTAATTTATCTGCCTTTGCTAGTCAAAAAGCAGATATTTTAGTTTCTTCTGGATTTTTTGACATTTTGACAGAATACGAGCAAATTAAGACGGTTTTAAACAATGGTTCATCTATTACTCAACCTGGTGCTAGATGGGTATTTACCATAGAAGAAAATCATCCAGATTTGAAACTATTGCAAGAAAGTTTAGTAGATTTGAATCAAAAACCTTGGAAATTAGTATTGCGCCCAGCGCAACAACTAATCGACTGGGCAAAACCTTACGGTTGGGGAATAGAAACGCTGCAACGCAATGATTATTTTGCTGTAGGAACAATGGTAAAAAGATGAAATTAAGCAATCAACCATTTTTATTAGAATCAAAAGGCGATCGCGCTTGCTTACTTTTGCACGGTTTAGGTGGAGGTGTATATGAGATGCAGCTATTGGGTGAATACTTACATAGGCGCGGTTTAGCTGTTCAAGGTATAAATTATCCAGGTCATGCGGAACTTATGCCCAAAATGCCTGCTTCTAAGTGGCGCGAATGGTACGAACACATAGAAAAAACCTATCAAAAGCTAAATTTGAAATACAGCAGTGTTTCAGTAATTGGATTCTCTACAGGTTGCCCTTTAGCATTATATTTAGCAGCTACCAATCCAGTAAAAAATTTGATTTTACTTAGTCCATTTTTAGCAATCAAGCACGAGTGGTATTATTTACTAAAACCAGAAACTTATCTAGCTTCGGTCGGTAGATTAATTAATGATGTACCTCGGTTAAAATTGCCAATTAGAGATAAAATTATGCGAAAAGCTGCCGAAGAAGCTGCTTTTTTTAGAACCTTTAATTTGCCAACAGTTAAAAGTGCGTTGGAATTAATTAACGAAATTAAGCCTTTGTTACCGCAAATTGATGTACCAGCATTAATTATTCAGTCGCAAAAAGATACAGTCGTCGATCCCAATGGCGCAAAAATCATTTATCAGCAAATAGGCTCTAAAGAGAAAAAGCTTTGTTGGTTAGAAAAATCCGACCATATTATTTTATTAGATGTAGAACGCGATCGCGTATACCAAGAAATTAACGACTTTCTACTGCCATGAAAACCGCTTGGGTGACTGGTGCAACAGGGTTTTGGGGCTGTAATGTAGTAATGAGTTTATTACGGCTAGATTGGCGCGTAGTAGCGCTGACGCGATCGCCACCAGAAGACTTAATCGTGTGGGCGCGATCGCAAAACAAAGAATTAGTATGGCAACACTGCGATTTGCGATCGTTACAATTGCCAGAATTGGAGACACCATCGACATTATTTCACTGCGCCGCAGTTTTTGACAGCTTAGAAATAATGGTGCAAGTAAATGTAATATCTCCTATTCATCTAATTGAAGGCGTTTTACCGCAAATGCAAGCCACTGGCGAGGATAGAATTGGTATATTTTTAGGTCAGAATGGACGAATTGGCTTGCCAAATTTGGGTCATTTTAGCGCAACCCAGGGGGCTATGTGGACTTGGGCAGAATCTCAGTCTCGCACCTTAAAAAACAATGTTTCTCTAAGCTTAGTATTTCCGCCTCGTGCGCCTTCGGACTTGCAAGCACAACTAGCAGAAAAACTAAGCAAACCACCAAAATTATCTACTCGCCCAACGGCGGACGATTTAGTTAAAAACGTACTATTAGGGCATCGGCGTGTAGGTCGTCCTATACTTGCAGGTATATCAACTTTGTTGTGGTGAGCGAAAGTTGGAAAATTGCGATCGCTACTAAAATTATGATTTGCTTCTTGTTGCGATCTAAAGCTTGAGAGTAGGAGGTGGAGTGTAAATGGATGGCGTAGTAGTAGCGGTTAGCCGCAGCGAAACACACACGTTTAGTAAGCTAAATCAAGACAGCATCCAGCTTTTGACAGGTCTTGGTGTTGAAGGCGATTCCCATCTGGGTAAAACAGTCCAACATCGTTCGCGGGTAGCGGTTGACCCTACCCAGCCTAATTTACGTCAAGTACATTTGATTCATTCAGAACTGCATGAGGAGTTACAAGCGGCTGGTTTCGTTGTATCCGCCGGACAAATGGGAGAAAATATTACAACGCGCGGTATCGATTTGCTGAG
>QQTW01004201.1_pt1 | contig 10767 bp, 6 predicted proteins | sample 1904831 | NCBI WGS metagenome assembly QQTW01 (sample SAMN09435610, study PRJNA476489) | Subsurface metagenome, whole genome shotgun sequencing project.
CCTATCATAATATAATGGATCAGATTGGAACTGTGGAGAATGCTCAAGTAATAAAGAAAGATGCGACGGCTACGCGAGAACCGTTCTGACAAAGTTGTAGAAGAGATGATTGATTTAATGCTAGTATAGTATGCTTGAGTCTGATCTGAAACACATCATTCAAATAGGTTTTCTAGAATCTTTAAAAGTCAAGCCAGTGTGGTGCCTGTGTTGCTTATCTGATCGGATCTAATCGTCAAAGGGATTACGCCTCACCAGATTGTCGTGCTCATTACGTCATCCCAGCTTATCGAGCTGAATAATCCACCTTCTACGATCGAGCAGATATCTGAGTCAGCCGCCAGAGCTGCGTCGTAGATCTTGGCAGCCGTTGAATCTCCGACGCGAATCTCGTAGGGATAACGAATCGACCTGCAATGACGGAGCACGGCTCAACTGCTAACCGAGCGTCCTTCGAGGTCCTCGTCAATCCAGCCCTTTTCGCCTTGATCAGAACACCTCGACGAGTGCACCTCCCAACGCGCCTCAGTCTAGGACCTAGTCTAGAACCATCCGTTTTGGCAGATATCGGCATATTCCTGGACTAGGACGCGGCCTGGAATTGTCATGTGGATTGTCTCAGTGCCACGAGAAGGGCTCAGCGTATGGGATACCAGGAACTGTTTGGCCATACGCAGACGTCAGCTCGAGGCAGGGCAAGGCACAGCCGTGTCTTGAATATCAGTTTCTTTTTGGTGCTTCCCCATGTCTCGCCGGAGCTGTGGATGGTGGAATGGCATGCGTGGCACGGGACCACTACACTGGTCATTGGATGTTGTGGTACTCCACAATTGTTTCATTTGTTATAACTTCTAGGCATTGGGACCTGCCGCTCCCAATGCCATGGACAGAGCCACCGCCACCAGGTTAGGGGATTGGTGTGTTGAACGGGTCGCCCGCTGTCGCGGTCATCGCATGAACAGCCTTTGGATTGAGTCATGTTTAATCTTCTTATGGCTTGAACCAAGCTCAACCGTAGACCCGAAGCTTGGTCTTGATACTAGTGTCTTCTTGTGAGACATCTTCCCTTGGCTGCGATATGAAGATGCAGGTGATGACAATAAAACGAATTGCGAGTATATATCGGATGGCGTCCTGGTCTTTTTGCCATGTCCGTGTGGTACCACTTTCTGTAGAGGCAAATTCTTAACTCCGAGATCGACGTGCAGCCAATCATTGCCCTTTATCGCTTGCTCTAGGATATCCAGCTCCTAGCTTCTGTTTGGAACGGTAGGACTGAGCTTCTCCCTGTTTCCTGCTCTACATTTTTTCCTCCCATTCAGCTACCATCTCGAGCTCTCAATTGACACGGTCATGGCTAATATAATGATGCAAAGAGACCTCGAACAGCGGATGGATGTCTGTAGAGCAGGCGTGACTCGGATTGACCGCATGCTACAGCATTCACCATGTGACTGGAGAGGATATCTGAATTATGCAAGATCTATCACGTCTTCACTGGATATGGTCGATTTCTTATCTATCTCTGCTCAGCGAGACGAGCAATTGTGGATCATCAGAACGCTGCAGAAGCTGGCATATGAAGACGCAGACAGCGGAGGTGTCGCATGGTTAGCCGATTGGTGTCAGAAACAGTGGCTGAAGATGCTGGAACGAGATACGGCCGATGTCGATGCTCTCAAGGGTACATATCGACCAGATCCCAGACCTTTCTCGTACTAATTCTCACCGCTGCAGGTCTCGGGCATTACTGGCTGCTCAAGTCGCAGAAGTATCTTTCAACTATCCATCGAGAAGATGCCAGCACGTCGAGCGCAACGAGCAGCAGCCGGACCAGTAATGGCCGGCCCACGAACGGCTTTGCGTTCGGTCTCCCATTCAGCTATACTCAACGAGACGACGATGTCGCTGCATCTCGAGCTGCGTCTGAAGCCGAGGCCAGACTGCACACTCCGAATTATGTCGAAGCTCGAGCTCTGCTCGTACCTGCAACAGATCTGCTCTCTGCTGCAGTGAACGCTGCCGATGGGCAAGGGACGACCACGGGGGATTTATTATGTCTGGTGAGTCTCCTGCTCTTTCTTCGTGCTCACCATTCCAGAACCCAGACGTGTTCACCGGTGCTAACCCCGTCTCAAAGGCAGCAGAAGCTTACATGAGCTTGGGCAACGTCTCCCTACCACGCGTGGGTGAGCAACAATTCGCACAGGCGATACGATATCTCCGCAGGGCGCAGAACGTACCTGATTACGTGTTGGCACCTTATCTGCAGCAGTCAGTTGACTAATCCCCGTCTGCTCTTTGACAGCGTGCTGACTTCATTCATTTACATAGTTATCTGGACGATTACGGAAGACTGGTTGATTGATCTAGCAGGGGCCAGGGTTGCCTGGTGGTGGCAACGGCCTGATGGTTCATCCGGAATGGGTCAAGGGCTTTCTACAAGGTGGCAACCGGCATGGTAATGGCGATAGGCATCATCTCTCTCCTCTCCCGTTGGATCATGGGCTATCTACGCTACCGAAGTTGTGCTTGGTATCTGTATACTACTTACTAGTACCCCTGTGCTAGCTTAGAGCAAGATATCCCGTCGTCCAATAATGACAGTCATTTCACCGTACCACTCATTGCCACTGATGCAACTAGAGATTGTCTATCTCAGTGTGTAACCTCCATCACACTCAAGACGGCATTCTCATTGATATCGTAGTCTTCCTTAACTCCGCCGAGCTGCCAAAGTTGTCAACGATTCGCCTCCTCCTCCCCCTCTTTCTTCTTCTTTTCTAAGACGATGATCTGGGAACACAGCATGCTGACAAACGAACTAATCTAGCTTCTGAAGCCTATAGCCATTCCGTTGTGATCATTACCTCCACAATCTCTTACGCGTAGTTATCATGAAGTCAGAACAAAGTCGGGTTCTGCAGAGCCGTAGTCGCAATCCCTGTCCAAGTCACGTGGTGTCATTACTCATTCCACCCACCTGCATGTTTTCCGCCGTTTGTCAGCAAGACTGCTGATCGGCAAAGATGGCAAGCAGCAACTCTCACAGTTGGCTAAGACCTTTTGGGTCCGCTTAGTAATTCGAAGCTGAGCAGCGTTAACAGCGAGCTTAAGTTAAGAAAGTGATGCCATAAGCAACCCACCAACGACGGAGCAACATCGTAGCTCTAGCCGTTACCAGCAGCGAGAAGCAGCGTGCCATCATTTACAATCACCTTAAAGATCTACAGAGCTACAGGACACCAAAGCACTGTCGATCCTCCTCCATCTTTGACTGGGATTTGGTGCAATTGGATTCATCAGCAACAACAGCACACTCCTCGAGTACCACCACGACACATCCTGTCTCTTGCTAGTGCTACCTTGCGACAACCACCCTAGCTGAACTGTGATTACATCGCAATCAGCCTTCCGACCGACTCTTGATCTGTCATTAAGGAAGGGAAAGAGGAAAGAGACTCGTCAATCAAGCATACTGCGCAGAGACAGGGCCTTCAAAACGGTGTTAGACGTTGGAGGCTAGACTGGGAGAGATACGAAGCTGGAGGAGGTGCAGAGGGAACAAAGCGATCACTATCCTGAGAATAGCGTTCTGGGAACCTTAACTGGACCGGAGACACAGCTCTAGCTATAGAAGCTCGGATTGGTGCATTGATAGAGAAAGCCTAGCTAGGAACGAGGATTGAGTAAGAAGAAGAAGAAGAAAGTCAAGCCTTTGAGGAAAGTACGAAAGGACGCTGTGGGCAAGGATGATCGACGAACGAGCTCTCGCTATCCATCCTATTGTGCCGGAGTGTTTAGGACATAATCTCAAGGTCAGACACTTCTATTTATTTGTCTTTCTTCCTTCCCGCTCTCATACCACTTGCTGCTCGATGATGGTGAAGGATGAACACCTCTGGTTGTGCTCAGAAGAGATAAAAAGAGAGAGATGGAGGGATATTTATAAGATCAATCGTCTGGATCAATCAAATCACCCTCTTTTCCCCTCTCGCTTCTCGCTGCTCTCTCAATGCCTGTACGCATTTTCCTCCCTCCCCTTCAAGTAAGCTAAAAGAAAGAAACCACCCAGGTCCTCTCGCGCCTGCGAAACGTAACCTCGTCCCTCTTCGGCGTGGCGGCCGGGATCCTCGGTCTAGAAGCCTATACTGGCTTTCTGTTCTACCTGCTCGGCACCTGTCTCGTCTCGGCCTTGATCTGGGGTCTCTTGGCACAAGGTCGACCGGGTCGGTATTTCGGTACCGGTCCCTCCTCCTCGCCATCATCATCGTTATCGTCATCGAATAAGATGGGCTCGGATGGAGGTGCGCAAGGGAGTAATGAGGGTGAAGTAGGCGAGGGCGCTACCTGGAGACTTTGGACCGAGGAGGTTATCGGTGGCTTGTCCAGTTTCGTTCTTACTTGGACGTTGTTTTATGGCCTTGTTCGAGCATGATTCTCTTTATCTTGGGTTTTTGTGAGGGGCTGGGCATGTGCTTCGATGGTGTTTGAGATTGGTAGCGCTTGCATGGTCGCCATGTTGTATGGCTAGCACAGAATATCATGATCAGCGACTATGATGAAGAATGCTGGTTGAAGTAGATCTATGTCGAGATGTATGCAGCAAAGAGGTCAATGCAGCTTGATATTGATTTGATATTTGAAAGGCTAGGCTAGCTAAGCAACATCAACAAAGCCCCTCTTCCTCCCCGCCCCATCATCGTCTCCCAAGCCATCAGCATCCACAAAAGTCCTGACGCCGAGCTGCCTGACCTGGTCAGCAACGACACGGAGCGCGGCGAGGTTATAGCCCATGAGATCCTTCTGGGCTTGGAGGGCAGCACGGAGATGGGCGCGGATACGATCAAGCATGGGACGCATCATCCTGCTGGCCACGATCTGCCGATGGTGCGTCTTCAGCACGAAGAATAGGATTCGACATGTCAATGGCATATTCCGACCCTGCGCCGCGAATAGATCGAGGAACGTAAATAGGGATGGCAGCATCGAGAATGGCAGGATCAAGAGCGCATCTTGTAGCGAGGCCGCGGGCACACGCTCGAGTACGGACAGCACGTGCGCTTCGGCGCTGATCCCGCCTAATGCCATGAACAACGCGTTGCGCGCGGGCGGAGCGGTATTAGGGTTTGCCGCTTTGGCAGCTGCCCAGTCCTGCATCAGCTTCAGATCGATCATGCCGACTTCGAGGGCTTCCATGATCTTTTCACCCGTCACGAGCGTTTCAACGGTTTGTTTGCCTGCCGCAGCAACGACGTCCATGTTGTCCTCTTGACCATTGTTGTCGTCCTGCTCCAACGAGGCAGTGAGGGTGCTCTCGTACAGCTGCTCAAGTTCCTTCTCGCGCTCTTCCTCCAGGAAGATTTGTTCGTCCGTCTGTTCCCAGACACGGATACTCTTATCATGGCTGGCCGTCACGAAAAAGTCACCCGTGCGACTGACGGTCAAAGCCCAGATCTCGCCATGATGTCCGTCCAGCTTCTGGATCTGCTCAAACTTGTCGCCGTCCCAGTACTTGACCATACGGTCCTTGCTCACGCTGAAAAAGTGATGCCCGGTCCCGTGTTGGTTGTGTGGCACAAATGACACCTGCATGATGCTGTCTTGATGTGCGAAGAAAGCCTTGTGGCAATCGCCAAAGTCGAGGCCCCACAATCGTACATTTTTGTCGGCGGAACAGGTCACAATCAGTCGACTGTCGAACGAGATGTCCATGCTCAGCACAGGAAGCTTGTGCCCGTACAGGTTGAGATAGAGCTTCAATGAGTCGACGAAGAACACCTTGACGGTGTTGTCGAGCAAAGCCAGAGCCAGCAAACGAGCATCAGGCGAGAAGCAGACACTCAGGATGTCGTCTGAGACCTTCAATGTCCTGGTGTGCACGAGACGGAGGCGCGGAGTGGTTCTGCTCGTGCCAAGTACCTCTTCTTGGACGATCTCGAACTTCCAGAATTTGACCGACTTATCTGCGCTGCCCGTGACCATAGACTTGCCGTCAGGATGAACCCGAAAAGTCCATATTGCTCCGTCATGAGCCTTGACCGAATCGATCGAGGTGGCCGACGCAACGTCGTACAATTCAAGCTCTCCGCTCTTGGTACCCACGACGATAATCCTATCACCCGGCAGAAAAGAGCAGCAAAGGGCGTACCCACATTCAAAAGTCCGAATGCAGCTGCCAGACTGGACGTTCCACACCTTGAGGCCTCCGTTCGACGCCGACGTCAGCATCCTGTCGTCTGTACTTAGAGACAGCGATCGAATGTCTGCTCGATGACCGGGCATGTCCACAGAAAACAGCCGCGTGTAATCCGGTGGCTCGGTCGACTTGACCTTCTTCCCGGAGCTTGCATTGGAGATGGTATAATACTCCAGCTGATTATTGGCGAGAGCAACCAAGATCTGAAGGTTGTGTCCAGATTTAGGACTCCCCCAATCGATGGATCGCACCCGGCCACCGGTCCTGGTGATGGCATGCAGGACGAAGACATCCGTGACTTCTGGCACTGACGAAATGTCTTCTTCAACCTCCTCCACTACTGCTCCATCAGCAGCTCCTGTGCCATTTGATGTTTTGCTTGCTTTCTTTTCTCGTCTTCTCTTGCGTTTTCGCGCGATGCTCTTTTGAATCTCGTGCTCGGACCGCACTCTCCACACCTCCACAGCCTTCTCAGATCCATGTACGACAAAATAATCCTGTCGCGGATGGAAATGGATCCCGAGCGTTCTGTCTTTACCTTGTCGGTAGAGTGTACCTCTATCGAATAGATACTTTTCATCTAATTGCTTTGTAACTTGACTTGCTCTCCGATATAGTCCTTTCAAGTCAAGAGACCATATCTTCAATTCCCCATCGTTTCCGGCAGTCACGCAGCCACTATGGTCGGGGGAGACGGTCATAGCCCAGCATTCGCCATTTGTCTGGGTGACGTGCGTTTCGATACATTGCTGAGATCCAACATCCCAGATCTTGATCAGAGAGTCCTTTCCTGTCGATAAGAGAAACCCGTTATTGGTGCTGTGGATGATTGCAACTTCATTCGTCTCGCCTCCTTCCCCTTCGGTGGTGCCATCCTCAAAGTCTTTTTTTGCTGGCAGCCACGAAAGAGCTGTAACCTGATCTTTGTGTCCTCGCAATTTGAATAGGCCTACTTCTGAAACGAGGTCCCAGATGATGATATTGGTGTCTTTTGAACCACTGGCAAGGCGCACACCAGCATCGTCAAAAGCGAGTGTCGTAATACCAGAGCGATGACCATTGAAGCTAACAATAACAGCAGCTATCTTCGCATCCCATAATCTGATGCTTCCATCTTCATATCTGTTGTGAATACGTAAGCTTCCGTCTGCTTGGTAGCTAATAGAGTGCTCACCCAACAGCAAATACGTCAAGATCTGCTCTGCTTTGGGCTATCGCAGTAACCTGTGACTGGCATTTGGAATCCCGCCATCTGCTGATAAGTTCACCCTTCTTCACATCCCAGCAGTAAACTTCTTCATTCGCAGCTGTGACCGCTCGTCCTCCTCCAGTACTGCGGACAGATGCTGGCCCAGCGTCTGGAGCCCAGACAACATTGGCCGTCGAAGAGCTGATGACACCAAAGCTCCTCGAGAACTCATACTTGCTATACTGGTTAGCCATCATCACCACGGTTAATTGTGGTAGTGGACCTTACAGGTAAGATTTGACCATGATCTTGTATTTTCAGAACCTGGAGATCAAAATCTCGACGTTCTTCCTTCAACTTCGTGTTGTGCCGGCAGTAAGCGCTTTTGTGGGGGTAGCCCCACCATTACCTTGACGACGAATAAAGTATACACGCGTTGCTGATACTTGACTTAGTAGTACTAGACAGTAGCTAATCTCTAGGGATCGAGTTGAGCTAGCTTCATAAGATCACATCAACGATTGAGGTTCTTCTCGACAACGGACAATGCTCCTCTTGGACTACCAGAACGTTCTCATCCAGTCACTTCTGACGGAGAGGTTCTCAGGGCAAGTCTACACTTACCGCCAAGCACCAAACTTATGCCTTTCAAGCCTCTGATACTAATGTCTTTCACAGGGCGCCGCCAGTGTCCATCGACCAAGTGGTATCGGACTTTGATGGCGTTGCATTTCATTTGTCCACTCCCGAGTCCAAATCTCGCATTCTCATATCCATCTCCGTGAGATGCTTCCGAGAGCTTCTCCAGTATGGGGCACAAGAATACCTCGAGCGGGAGTATGGACCATACATTACAGAGCCCGAGGATGGATATGACTTCTCGGTACAGGTGGATCTAGAGAATCTGCCAGCGGAAAAAGGTGCGCAACCGTGTACCCGACAGGCAAGCACATCTTTAATGTCTTACTGATTGATATCTTCAGAGGAGAAGGATGCTCTCGTTCGTCGTATATCTTTGCTGAAGCGGAATGCCATGGCGGCTCCTTTTGAACGTGCATTTGATGAGTTCTTCCGGCTGCAAGAAGCGGCTTCAAAGTTCACGTCAGAATCAGCCCCAGAAGGTGCTCGAGAAGGTGGAGAGATCATGGCTATCCATTATCGCGAGGAGGAGGCCATCTACATCAAAGCAAGCCATGACCGAGTGACTGTGATCTTCAGTACCGTCTTCAGAGAGGAAACGGATCGAATCTTTGGCAAGATATTTCTGCAGGTGAGCTGGTGGATGGGCGCTGTCATCATGCTCTGAATATCAGAACCCTTTTGTTCGAATGCACTCTTTTGCTAAGCTCGATTCGCTCATCAGGAATTTGTGGATGCTCGAAGACGGGCGATTCAAAATGCTCCTCAAGTGCTCTTCCGCAGCGATCCTCCTCTTGAGCTGCATGGCGTGCCAGGTCTGAGAGATCCAGGAACGGGAGAAATTGGCTATGTTACATTTGGTAGGTTGTTTGACAGTTAGATTATGGCTTGTTACTGATTGAAGCAGTCCTCTTTCCTCGGCATCTCACTCCACAGAAGAGAGAAGAGGTCATATCGCACATTCAGACTTTTCGAGACTACTTCCATTACCATATTAAGGCGTCCAAAGTACATTGCCTCTCCATGAGCCAATCTACACTTTCAGCTGACCTCAATTTAGGCCTTTATCCACTCGAGGATGCGTCGCCGGACCGCTGACTTCCTCCAAGGTAAGCCTATGACACTGTAGATTCTCTTATTGGATAACGCTTATGATCTGCAGTGCTGCGTCGAGCCCGGCCCGAGAACGAAGAGAAGGAGCGCAAGACAGCCAGCGGAAGGACATTCAGGGTGCAGGGCTAAGTCTAGTCGTAACAGTATGATGTATAACGACTCTTGAACGACCGCTAGAACGGTTGGATTTTTATACGTAGAGTAACACTCTTGAAACGAACGCAATCATGATGATTGTTCCGTGTATGGAATCGCAGCGCTGTACACGTGCAATGTTTATATTACATGGCCGCAGTTGTGCCTCGTGCCTGTAACAGCGCTTAATTGTTTACCTTATTCCGCTCGGTTCTCCCTTTCACGGCCTCATCAATAATGCGATGGCCGCTATGGTCACGCAACGCTTCCGACGAAAGGGAACGCGACGACAAGGAGGCTTCACGTCCTGAAGACCGCGCTCTGTTGGATTGGTCATATTTCAAAGATCCTAGGACGCTACTCTCGACGTTGATCCTTACGACCGCCTCTTTGACCGCCGTTCACGTCTATCGCCTGTACCTCAGACGCATCCCAGAAGCAACAAACATCCAGACAAGATTCTTCCGACGGAGAAGTTTGCTGGGACGAGTCACGAGCGTGGGTGATGGAGATAATTTCAGACTGTTCCATACTCCAGGTGGCAGGCTTGCAGGCTGGGACTGGCTCCCAGGGCGTAAGGTGCCGACCAAGAGGGAGCTGCTCAAGGACCGTACGGTATGTATGCATTTAGTACCACCATATTTCAATTGATATTGCAGATTTCATCATCTTGTATCGTGTACGCTTAGCTGACGATATGGCAATAGATACACGTCAGGTTGGCGGGCGTCGATGCACCAGAGCTAGCACACTTCGGCCGGCCGTCGCAGCCATACGCGGCCGAAGCACTCGAATGGCTTCGAAACTACATCCTTGGACGTCGTGTGAGGGCGTACATCTACAGGCGCGATCAGTATGATCGAGTCGTGGCGACGGTCTTTGTACGGCGTTGGCTTCTACGACGAGATGTCAGTCTTCAGATGCTCAAGCAGGGCTTGGCCACCATATACGAAGCAAAGACCGGTGCCGAGTTTGGCGCAGTCGAGGCCAAGTATCGCAGTGCTGAACGGTGGGCGAAGAAGAAAAGAAGAGGGATCTGGAGCGCACAAAAGGCCGATTTCGAGAGTCCGAGGGACTACAAGACGAGGATGGCTCTATTGGAGGAAAAGGCTCAGATCAAGACTCCAAGTAAATGATGACGAGAATCCCGGAGGAGGACATCAGCAGGCTTTGACAGTGCCAGGAAGCTGGATCATCCGCTGTCTGTATACGAACAAGTGGTAGCTGCAGGCCCCCTGGTCTGAGGAGGACATTATGAACGTCTAGTCATGCCCGCTGTACAGTTTTGGAGCCGATATGGTGATCGGAAAGCGCAATAGCAAGTACAAAGCTACTCCGAAGGATGTCAGGAAATCGGGATGAAGCAGTCCTCAGGTATCAAGCAGAGACATGATCGTTCCTATGGTGAAGGCGTTGAAGTCAATCAGACCAGGGAGCCACAGTGCCAATGGTAATTCGAGTTCTTATGCGAAGACTACTGCTGCAGTGTTTT
>QQTW01004202.1_pt1 | contig 10766 bp, 7 predicted proteins | sample 1904831 | NCBI WGS metagenome assembly QQTW01 (sample SAMN09435610, study PRJNA476489) | Subsurface metagenome, whole genome shotgun sequencing project.
TGCGGACGTCAGGCCGTGCCGGCGTCGGGAGAGCGCGCGGAAGTGCTCCGGCGCATCCGGCGTCTGGTTCTTCTCGAAGAACGCCTGCTGTATATGCCTCTTGTCCCGTTCTCACTCTCTGCCTGCATCCGTCCGCGACGATGAGATGATGTATCACAGCGCACCTTGGGCCGCGGCGCTCGACGGCGCATGCATTTTAGACACCTCGTTTTCTTTCTTTCGAAGCGAGGCTGATCGTGGTTTAGATAGGCATTGTTCATATCCTCGGCGAGGGAAGGTTGTGTATTGTATATAAAAAGAAATTGTGGTTCATGTCGATGATCAGGACGCGGCTCTCCTTGACCTTGACTCGGCAAGCGACTCCGCGGCCAGACAGGGTGATAGCGTGGTCATGTCCTACGCATTGTATACGAATTACCGGTTCGACCAAAGTCGGACGCAGAAGCGAGTCGCATGTAGGCCTGCCCTTGTCGTGAAAGTGCGTAACCCAGCATCATGCAGACCTCAGCATCCCCCTATACTGTGATACTACGACGTTACACTTTTGCATCATGTAGGGAGTACCTGGGTAAACATGGAGATACGACCGGTCGCACCCAGAGTGACCAGTGCTTCCTCACGCTTCTTTCATTTCCGAGTATCTGAGCAGGTATCGTACATACAGGGCGCCCGTTTACCAACTCGCCAAGGAGGGGATATCGCCAGAGCGGCTCCCCAAGTGCTGGATGTCACCGACCACATATTGAGCCCATCGCATCTGTTCGCGCATCTTCGTTCCCCTTGGCCCCGCTCACAGCTCGATGAGGGCCTCCTCTGTCTTCGCTTGCGGCAGATGTTGCGGCGGAGTCGGGAACGCGTCTGCCGCGTAGCCGGCAAATGTAGGCTGCGGCTGTGCCTGTCCGCGCTGGAGTTGTTGTTGCTGCTGCTGCGCTTGCGGCGCCGCCCACCGCTGCTGCTGCGCTTGAACCACCGGCTGCTGGCCCTGTGGCTGCTGCTGCTGCTGTTGCGGCAGATGCTGCCAGGCCGGTGGCTGAGGTGTCCACTCCTGGTCGGGAACTTGCTGCTGTTGCTGCTGCGTAGGTAGGGGAAAGTGGGTCTGTCCAGGTTGGCTATCAGTCTGGGCTTGAGGGGCAGAGGGGTATTGTTGGTTGGAGTAGGACTGCGTGCTGCGCTGATCGGGCGGTAATGAAGCCGGGCCAGCAGTCGGATCGCTGTAGTAGAGAGATGCGGCCGAGTCGTCGGCGACGGAAGAGAGCGTCGGCTGCGGTGCTGTGTATTGGGTGGGAATCTGTGATGGCCGATACTGATGAGAGGAGGTGCGGCGCTGAAGTGGAGGCGAGTTTGGAGATGATTGGACCGGATATGATTCTCTGGGTACGTTTTGGGAGTGTGAAGGTGTGAAAGCGGGATGGGTGCTCTGGCCCGGCAGGGTCTGCATGTATTGGGGCTCGGATGACGAGTGCGAGTAAGTCGTCGTGGCCATGGGTGGGCGACCACCGTAATGTGAGTACTGGGATTGCGTTGGCGCAAACGACTCAATCTGGGGCGCTGTTCCGGTGTAGAAACTCTCGGCGACGTTCGGTCCGCTCGACACTTCGGGAGATATATTTGGGTATAGACCTGCAGAGGTCGACTGTGTGTGGATAGGTAGGTTGTAGGCCCGTGATGGACCTTGACTGAAGGTGTTTGACAGGCGCTCTTCAAGCATGCGGTCGTAATATCGTACAACTGTCGCAAGTTTGGCGTGAAGATCGAGCAAGGTGTCTGCAAGCGTGAGCGACGCAGCCATTCGTCAGCGTGAACCAGGCCTTACCGTGTTTGCTCATCGTCTCGCCGTACGTCCGGGCCAACTTTGGTCGCAGCTTCCCTATACTCTCATACAACTCCTGTATCTGCGGCTCACGCAGGATTGTCCCGGCCGGCTGGTGCTGAAGGCGATCCACAAGCGTCGAAAACAGATTGATGTTTTCAGCTTCCACCGGACTCAACTCATAGTCGCCTTTAGGGACGGAAACAGCAGAGACGGCTGCGGCAGATGCAGTCTCCTTCAGCGCCACCGCATGCCTTTTCTTCTGCTCCTCCACGTCTTTGAGCGACGCTGCTATTGCAGCCTTCAATTCGGCATCTTCCTCGTCCTCTTCCGCTCCGGCTTTCGTCCGCGATGGTCTGGTCGATCCGTTGGCCAGTGAGGCTTTGGGTGCCACTGGCGCCTGTGACTGGGGAACGTATCCGGCACCCGAGTGCGCCTTGACTTCTTCCAGACTCATCTCCAATGCTTTCTTCAGATCCGCATCGAAGCTATCCTCGACTCGGGCGTCCCGGGGCTGCATCGATCCCTGGTAGAGCGTCCGGCTCGGCAAAGTGCGAGCGGCATCGAAACCTGGCGGTACAGGCACACCACGGGATTTGTCCGTCAGCTTCGCATGACAGCCATCGTCAACACGGACGGGCTGCATGATGCCGAGGTGAGGTAGGGGCAGGTTATTGCTGGAACAGGATCCGCAGAAGACGTTGCCACAGTTGCGGCAGTGATGCTTCCGGTTCCTAAACGTGAAGGGGGTGCGGCACCGCATGCAGACATCAGAGTCCACCCATTCCGGTGGCTTTGAGAGGCACAAATGAGCAAGAGGCCATGGCAATACCAGACTCTGCAGGGACGACTTACCGCACTGCTGTCGAACATGCTGCTAGCAATCTCGACACTGGGAGGGAAGCTGTAGCCTTCCCTCTTCAGGCTCCTGTACACCTCCGTGATGTAGATCAGGTTGCTCCGGCCCTCGGCACCAGCAGCCCAAGCCTGGACCAGCTCTAGTATCTTGGCCTTTACGTTTTCGTTGGGAGCCGCATCTCCATATGCCTTCAGGATCGATGTGAGATTGTCCATGAACTCTCTAGAGGCGATCTCGTTCATGAAGTGCGTGCCGCCATTCTTCACACAGGTATCTGTGAGCTGGATACACGCGTCATCAGCCGTGATGGAACTCTTCGAGAGGGATTTCGGTGCTCACGTTCAGAGCTGCCAGTTGCACGTTGGGGTTCTTGTGTCCGATGCGCTTCTTCAGGGACCTCATCGCTTCCTTGGGCTGCACAGTCTTCGATCGTATGACATCGGATATTTCAAGGTTGAGCGCGATATCCTCTCTGAAGCATCGGTCAGCATGCATCCGAGTTTACGCTATGATATCCGGCGTCATTGCGGGTGTTGCCTCACAAGCTCGAAGAGGTGGCCCGCTCCACTTGCTCGTCCAACGCGGAGTTGGAGGACGCGAACCAGCCTGCCATGGCAGCGGTATGTCTATGCTGTACTCAGGCTTTGGGTGAGGGACGGCCCAAGAGCCGTCTTCGTTGCCTCTGCGTATAATCTCGGATGTTGGATTCGGAGACCTGGAAAGCTTAGTCGCATGAAGAGAGCTCGTCGCTTGTCAAGGCAGCATCGATTTCAAGGATGTCTTTACATAGTCTTACGCCATGCCTGTGCACGTAACTGTCGGCATGGGCCCGGCCCCAGGCAGCGGGCTTGCCGAGGTACTCCCGTCGAGGTACCTATTCGGCGTTCATCATCATGCCTTGGCCTCCACCGTGAAAGAAATGACAGGAGATCCACTCACAGCATACAGCTTGCCATGTGTATGCGGACGACGAGACGCTCATGCCCCAACGTCCAGGTGTTCCTCTGCGGCCAGCTGTGACTGTGCATGACTGCTGATGGAAGTGCCAAGTCGCAGATTACCGTGTACTACGTCCGCTCTTAAATCTTGGAAAAGAATCATCCACAGCCACCAGATCACCTCGTTGGAAACATAGCCCGACTGTCGTCACGTCGCCATTTGCCCCAATATCCCGATACATCTGTCTACAAAATGAAACCATGTGAGGAGCGATAACATCCTCAGCACCTGTCGACCATGAGCGCTGTCGGGCCTCTCGCGGCGCCTCCGCCGAGGAACGGTTCGAGCAGGGATTCGACCGGATATGGACCGAGTGCTCACAAGCACGACGCACACGATGATGGTGGACGAGAGACTGGCCGTACCTCTCAGCGCGCCCTGCCACACATAGTCGACCTAGCCACGCGAGCCGAGCGGAGGATAGATATCCATGCCACGGTAAGATTCTGGGGCATGTATTGCAGAATGCTGTCGTTCCCGCTCTGACGTGCTACGTAAAGCTAGGGCGGCTTTTGCAGTTGGCTGATGATTCCGCCAGGCAAGCCGATGCGTTGCTGGAATACCGCCGGCCTGATCTGGCCTACGTCGAGTACCTGACGGCTTCGGAAATCGTCATCAATGTCATCCCGCGCCACAAAGACGCCCCTCTGCTTCAACTGGAGAGGGGCAGGTTGGACCACCTTTACAAGGACTTGATCAGGGTAAGCAGCGCTTTGCGCTAGCTGTCGCAACATGTCGCACCCCTTTGCTTAAGCCCTCACTTCAGCGACCGACAAGGGACGTGAAAAATTAGCTTGATCACTGCTGATCCTGCTGGTCAGCGCATCAATTCCCAACATGAGCGATTCGCCAGCATCAAGGATATCATCGTTCACGACAACAAGCGAAGCGGCGTCACACCCACCAGCACCTCCCGGACTTCTCTTGACCGCAGCCAGCGTCCCTTGACGCCCGCGGAGCCTCCCCCGAACGAACTCTTGACCTCTCGCGTTACCCGCTTTTCACTACCCCGGCGGCCCTTATCCGGCTCCTTTTCCGAGGCAGACCACACTTTCGCCTATTCACACCGAATCTCCAGCAGCACTTCCGCCGCTTCCTACGGCGCAGACACGCGACCATCGGCCATTGCCGAAACTTCATCCTCATCGCTCAAACCATCACCGTACCCAAAGCCAGAACGTCTCAGAGACGGGTTCAGTTCGTCCTCGGCAATCGGTAACGCTAATGTCTATCCAGATGCTCTCACCGAGCGGTTTGCTCGCTTGAAAGTGCCAGCATCGTCCACTGACGCTAATGGTTACGCTAATGGGCCGGAGGCGCAAAGCTCATATGTCACCGCAGGCAGTGCACCTTTGAGGATGCCGTCTCCGGCTGACTACGCTGTTTCCAAGGATATCTCAGTTTCGTCGCACAACTACCATACTTCAGCTGCTGTTTCGGAGCGGTTAGGTCCTTCGGGCTCTTCGGCGTCGACGGGAGACGCTGGAGGTTTGCCTCACGCGCCGCCTCATCCCCCGAAGATCCCGATCGATACGGCGGCTGCGGCTGCTTTTCCTAAGCCTCCGAGCCCGACTTACAGTCCAGCCCGCAATCTGCCGACTCCTGCAAGCATCAGACCCCCTCGCACCACTGCGCGAAGTGTGGTTGGAACGGGAGGACGGACAAACTCTGTTCCGGCTCCCAGCAGTTCCGCCAGATCATCCAATGCCGACGATGACATCGGACCATCGGGTGCGAGAGCCATGAACGGCCGCAGCGCCGGCGCTCCACCGAGGCGCAAATCAGTACATCTGCCAAGGGAGACCTGCATCAGTGCTGAGAAGCTATACGACTACCTCAGACTGCATAACGTACTCGTTATTGACGTACGCAGTCGGGAAGATTTCGACCAGGGACACATTTTCACTTCTTCGATAATGTGCGTGGAACCAGCGGCCCTGCGGAGAGACATGTCTGCGGAAGACCTCCAAGATTCACTCGTGCTTTCTCCTGAGCCGGAGCAGTACATGTTTGATAAGCGAGACCAGTACGACTTGGTTGTATATTACGACCAGTCGACCAATGCGACGTCTTATCTGAGCGGTCCGACCCGGAATGCAAGTCAACTCGCATTGAGGATGTTGTTCGACTCGCTGTATGAGTACAACCAGGAGAAACCCTTGCAGAGACCGCCCATACTACTTCAGGGTGGTCTCAATGCCTGGGCGGATCTCATGGGCTCCTCGGCACTCATACAATCAAGCACCAGCAGCACAGTGTCGAGCCGAATCGTCAGAGCTCCCCGCCCCGTTGGACGGATCATGACGGTGAACAAGATGTCGTCATCGTATATACAAAAGAGACCTCTGCGTGATTACAATCCTCTTGATCCAGAGGAGGAGAGAAAGTGGCTCGAAAAGGCAAGGGTGGAGAGCGTCATGTTTGAGCCGCAATCGACTTCCGGGGATATGGACAATGCCATGGCGGTGGAGAATGCGTCACCAATATATCGCAACTATGAGGACTTCCTTCGCCGGTTTCCGGAGGCGACGGCTCTAGAACAGCAGTCGATGATAGCCCCGCCGTCTCGTCCAGCGCCGACGCTTGGCTACGACACCGCGAATGTACCCGATGTACCCTCACGTCCGCCTCCGGCCCTGCCTCGCGTGAGCTATAGCGGAGTCCACGATCGCAGCGTTCAGGCATCCACCCATCAATCTCGTTCTTCTCATCTTGCCGCATACACCCCTCCCAGTCATCTCCCACACAACCTCCGACTACCCAGGACAGGTCTCGTCAATTTCGGCGTGACTTGTTACATGAACGCCACCATACAATGCCTGAGTGCAACTACGGAGCTGACGGCGTTCTTCTTGCACGATGCCTTTCTCTCTCGCGTGCAGAAGGATAACTGGAAAGGCTCCAAGGGTCTCATGCCCCAGCTTTATGCAAATCTCATCAAAAGTCTGTGGAAAGGTGATGTAGAAGCTATCCGTCCTACCTCGTTCAGAGTGCGTTGGCTTGTCCCTGTTCCGTGCCTATGTCATTGACTAAGCGATCCTCAGAACTTCTGCGCGCGGCTCAATCGAGAATGGGGTCTTGATCAGCAGCAAGATGCCAAGGAGTTTCTTGAATTTCTCCTCGACTGCCTCCACGAGGATCTCAACTCAGAATGGGCCCGATCTCCGTTGCGAGCCTTGTCTGCAGAAGAGGAGGCCATACGTGAAGGCATGCCGAGGCACGTTGTGGCTAGGAAGGAGTGGAACAGATACCAGCACAGAGAGAGGTCTTTCGTATCGGAGCTCTTCGCCGGCCAGCACGCGTCACGACTCCGATGTACCACATGCCTTCATACCTCCACCACGTACGAAGCCTTTTACAGCATCAGCGTCGAGATACCGCGGACGGGCACGGGAGACATCCGTAGCTGCTTGCGCTCGTACTGTGCGGAGGAAAGACTGTCCGGTGACGAGGTGTGGAAGTGTCCGCACTGCAAGAAGGAGCGCGAAGCCACGAAGCGAATCATCATAACCCGAGCTCCGCGCTTTCTCGTCGTGCACTTGAAGCGCTTCTCGGCAGGTCATGCGGAAAGCGCGCGCAAAGTTCGCACCCCCATCGAGTTTCCCCTGCAGGGCTTGGATCTGGAGCCATACATGCTTCCTTCCCCGACAACGGAGGAGCTGCATCACGCGGCAAAAGTTTATGGACCGGAGAACATCAAGACTGAACCGAGCATGACTCCGCCCTATGTTTATGATGCGTATGCAGTAATGCGACATGTCGGCACAACTCTGACGAGCGGGCATTATATCGGTCTCGTCAAGGACACGGCCAGGGGCTGCTGGAAGCAATACAACGACCACAGAGTTGACGATTTCGATCCGAACCGTCTTTCGGACCGTGATCGGCTTCAGAATGAGCAGGCCTATATTGTCTTCTACCAGAGGGTACCGGTTACATGAGCTTTGTGCTCGTTCCATGCTTTCATCTCAGATGGGTCCAAATGGTCCTACCATGTTTGGCCGGAGCCGGGGTTTTTAGATGTATCAGTGAATACGGAATTGGCGTAGTGCTTGGGAGTTTGTCTCCTTGACGCATTTTGGAGGAATTTTGACCGTCAGCATTCGGGTGGCGTTTTCACAAGGCCCATCCTACTAAGGACTGGGCTTTTGGTGCGGATTACAAGTACTCTTCAAGCTCTATGAACATGAGAAGCCCGGTACTCGACATATCATAATCGTCCAGAGACTGTTGTCACAAATCTGTAAGAAGACGGATCGCGTATTATGGTAGATTGTAGGTTTGTTAGCTGGACCATTAGTACCTAAAATGACCATGAATACGATTACGCGTACCTAGAATGGGTTTGATAGTATCCGCTATCGGGCTCATCCTAGGTATCACAATCAAATGTTGTGATGGAACCTCACCTATGCATTACTCTGCATCTGCCAAGCAAAATCATAAAAAGGCTTGGCATGAGGACGACTTCAATGAATTAAAGGTATGTACGACAATGACTCACTTATACAACAATGACTCACTTACGATATGAGGATAAAGTTTGAACCTTGGAAGCTCTTCACTCGGTGGTTAATGAACAGAAAATCTTCACTGTTGACCGAGGAAGGGCTCAACACAGACTTATACCACAATGCACGATCACCATTGGGCCTCATTCTTAGCAACAACACTATCACTGATCAACCATGAACGAGCTTGGAACTACAGCAAAGCAAAGGGCCCATAACCCCGGCCAGCTCTGCATGCTGAGTCCTATGCTTGGAGAAACCCTGCTTTTCACCCAACTGCGCCCATCCAAGTATGGAGGCACCAGAAGACCTCGGTCGATCAAGCGGCCGTCGCAATCGATGGGGCCTGCAGGCTGCAGAGCGTCGTACCGGCACACAAAGACTCATATGAGTTGAGGTTATGGAAACACAGACCCACGGAATGGATCTTGTCATCTGTCTTTGCAGACTCATGTCGATGATTCCAACACAAATGCACCGTTCTCATGCTCTGAAATGCTCACTTCGAGACTGACTCACAGCAGGTGTTGCACTTGTTGACGGCTCTGACCCTTGGTTCCAGGGAGCAATCAAGAGCAGCAACTGCCACGACTGCTGCGGCAACGAGACCCGGGACGAGATCCAGACTCTCTCGATATGGTCGAGCTGGGTGAGTTGGCTGCCAGCTTGTAAAATGTGCTATGCTCCTATCTATCAACAAACTCCTGTGCAATGGAGCCACGGCTATACAGTGCCAAAGCCACGGCTATACAGTGCCAAAGCCACGGCTATACAGTGCCAAAGCCACGGCTATACAGTGCCAAAGCCACGGCATCAAATTCTCCATCTACCGATTACTCTCAGACTGCTCAACCCACCGGTTGAATTCTAACGCTAACGGTGATGGTTCCAGGTATTGTCTTGTTAACGCTCAGACCTTTCCTACTATTTAATACTCAACCCCTGCTCATCTGGCCTGATATCTCTCTTCCTCACCAGCTTCCTTTCTCTCTGCTCTTTCGCTGTTTCTGTGTGTGCCTCTCTCCCGTTGATCTGCACAGCACAATACTTCAAGTTACCTTTCAGAAAGTACTCGACCGACAAGCATACGACAGAACCTGAACGGGCGAGCTTTGCGATACTTACGGATCCACTTGTTAAAACGCCATCACTCAAGACATCATACGAGTCCCACTACTGCTTGATTATAAGCGAAATTCGGATCTCAGATCGACAGCGATTGTGCTCGTCATCCTCCAACTACTCACAACGATTAGAACCAGTCAGAGCCCTTGTCTTGTTTTCGAAACCCTCAAGCTTGGGTCAGGCAGCTTCAGTGCTCCTCAAATACTGTCGGTCAACAAACTCGCGAAGAAGCGATAGCCGAAGTCTTTCGATTTTCAAGATGATCCCCGAAGCGCGTTCAGGCTTCACTCTTCTTCCAGCCGAACTTCGCCAAGCAATACTCCTTCATCTCTGCGATATTTCAAAGATTCGTATCGGGAAAGGCAAGCGCCAGACGATGATTCTGCCCCCGAATATCCGCTATGTATGCAAAGTGCTGTCAGAAGACGCCGGCCCAGTGTCACTCCTCTGCAAGCCTTCTGCAGATGCGGTGTACAGATTCGCGTCGGCTGAGGCATTTTTTCGACTGGCAAAACAGAGCGGTTGCTTCAGCTCAAGAGGGGGCGTCCAATCAGGCTCAGAATCCCCTGCGTTGATGAAATATTTGGAATTACCAATTTTCGCTTCGATGGAGCGCGATCTGTATGATGATGACGACGACACCACTTCCATGGACGACGATTTCTCTCATCAGCGCGACTGGTCTGAAATTGTTCCTTTTATCCCACACAGTGTGCAGCGGATTGATTTCGATCTCACGGTGCCCAAAAGCTTGCACCTGTCAGAGGGCCACGACCATGCTTTTCGGGCAAACTTGGTGGAGTACACGATTGACCTTATGTCGCGCATACACGCCGAGAGAGTTGAAGGCGGCCCCGTGTCATCGTTTCGCTTTCTGGGCGATTGGCCCGAGCATGCAACTGAGCTCATCGAAAGGGTAATCCGCATGAACGGCCTGGAGTATGCTCAGAAGGATGGAGTCTTCATGTTCGAAGCGGGGGTCAAGAAAGTCGTCGGCCATTTCCCTTCAGAGCATTTCGAGGTTCTGACAAACGGACAAATGTGGTCCTGGCGCATATGATCAACTGTTCTGTGTATGATAGTTGTTGAATACCTACTTTGTAGGTATATTAAACTGAGCTGTTTAGAGTCATTGTCTCCATCCCTCAAGTTCAACTTTTACAATGGTAATTCCATGAGTCGGTGACTTATATTCCCCTTTGAGCACACGAGTATCTGGGGAGCTCACCTAGATAGCTACTAGGTAGGTCTGTTGGACTCTGCCGTACCCCTGTGTTCTTCTTTAGCAACATGTGTTGCTGCACCAGGGTATTTGCCTGAGAGTATTCGGATATTATGTGACCCACAGTGAATCCGAAGTTGATAGAAAGCCAGGAACAGCCTGGCTTTAATTGCCTACATTGTCGTCCTCAAGACCGAGCTCTGCCAACGGACCCAAGAAGTCCCCCCCCGTTTCGCGCGG
>QQTW01004203.1_pt1 | contig 10762 bp, 13 predicted proteins | sample 1904831 | NCBI WGS metagenome assembly QQTW01 (sample SAMN09435610, study PRJNA476489) | Subsurface metagenome, whole genome shotgun sequencing project.
CATCGACGACGCTGATATCGTCGAGCTTGATGTTGAGGAACTGGTCCACGCTCTTGAGGGTGCCGCGGATGGATATGTCGTTCTTGAGCTCGACCGTGACTTGGTGGTCAACCAGCGTCTTGAAGAAACTATATGTGATTTTTATTTTAGTGAAAAAGAAGCAGATGAATCCAAGAGAGTATTGGCATGCAAGCTGTGACAGTGATAATGATCAATAAGCGATTTCACGAAGCTCAAGGCGCATTAAGCATTCAAGTTTGGGCTACATTAGGGGGCATGCAACAGAATGGGTTTACAGTAAGGTGGACGGTGCAGAAACGAATTCGAGCCTACCTGAAAAATAGCATTCTTGCTGTTGAGTTGTTGTGGATAGATCGCAAGGGTCACTGGTTGCTTCAAAAAGATGCAGTTACATCGTCACGTGAGTCTACAAGCGCTTTTCCAGGTGGATCATACAAGTCTCATGAGGATTGTATTATTCGAGCTAAAGACAAAAGAAAGTTGCGTGAGTGCTGTGTATAGCGTGTGACGTGTAAGTCAACTCAAGGAACGAGGTATATACGAGTCGCTTTAAAAATCAAATCCCACAACTCAAGCTTCCCACCCTAAGCCACAGGCTTCCTCGCCCACCCAGTCAGGCACTTCCAGCCCGCACCGCGCTCTCCACCCTCCTCTAACACTGCACTCACACCCTCTAATAGACGGCTCTCGTCCCGCCCCATCTCCGTGTTCAGCTTGAGCATCCACTTCTCCCACGCCCAGGCGCCCGCGATGCCGGTGATGTTCGACACATCGGCGGTAGAGCCGGCCAGGGGCGACTCCACGACGGTGACATCGCCCTCGGGCCCGATCGCCTTCTCGGGGCTGCCCTCGCTCTTTGAGGAAAGCTGATCGGCCTTCTTCCAGCTCGGCTGGGCCATCGGAAGGACGACCCACGCGCGTTTGATCTCGTCGAAGCCGGCCTTCTTCAGGCGGCCGATGAAGGACTTGGTCGGCAGTGGGTCGTAGCCCCTCGTCTTGAGGTTGAAGTGGAACTCGACCGACAGGGCGGAGCTCCGGTTGCCGCCGTTGACAATGTCCGCGTCGAGGAGCGAGTACTCGAGGTAGCCGCCCGGCTTGAGGCAGCGCATGCACTCCTGCAGGCAGAGATCGTACTCGTCTGCCGTGTAGCCGTTGGGCTTGTAGATCTTGAGGAAGCTGGAGAGCGTGCGGGCCGAAATGACATCGAAGACGGCGTCGGGAAAGGGGAACTTGAAGAAGTTGTCTGCCAGGATTACCCGGTGGTTGCTGGGACCGCGGAGCATCGTAGGCGCAGGCTTATCGGTGACCGTGTATACAGTCGCCTCGCGGTTCTCGATCGCCATCTGCCACGCCCAGTCGCAGGTGGTTTGTCCGCCGAGGTCAAGGATGCGGGTCTTGCCATTGGACCGGGTGGCCGACAATGCTGGGCTGCTGAGCATCTTTCCGCCGTTGAGCATCTTGATTGCCTGTAGGTTCCACGCGGAATGCTGGATCTGCTCGATTGCGTGGCATTTCTTTTCAGCTTTGATCATCGCGTCCGACTCTTTGGATGCATCGGCGGTATAGAAGCTCGAGATAGGACGCGTCTGCACGGGGCGAGTGGGGTTATCGACCTCGTAGCGGCCGAGCAGCTGCTTCTGATGCTTCTGAGCACAGCAAAGTCTGTTCAGTCTGACTGCTTCGGCCCGAGCTTGGCGGCTGATAAAGGCATCAGCCTTCCGCGCGTTCTTCTGGATCTTCTGGAAGCTCTGGTAGAAAGTGGAGTCGCTTGCGGTGGTCGCACGCTCCTTCGGAGCTTCCTTTGGCGAGTCTGAAGTGTCATCGGCGAACCGGACGGACTTCTTGGAGGGAGAACCGATGGAGTCGGCAAGGGAGAGTTTGCTGCTGTGCTTGTCGTCCCCGTTGATGTCATGGCTTGCCTGAACGGGCGTGCGGGCCTCCGGGGATGACGGATCGAAGGTTGTCTGAGACGTAAGCCACATGGTGGTGCGATCGATATTGACTGATGCTCCACGGAGGAGCTCGTCTTGATAGTCCTCCTTGTACTCGACAATCATCTCGTCCTTCTCAATCTCTGCAACCTCGTCGATCTCGGTCGAGGTGTACGACTCCTGACGGCTGACGATGGGACGAAGCAGCGAGTTGTGTGCGGATTGATATCCGCCGTCAGACGCGTATGAGCTCTGACGGCTGGCAGTGTCGCGCAGGGTGATGTCGTCTGCAGCAGACCAGGCATCGTCGGCCTCCGCGGCCGGCTCGTTCACGGTCATCTTCCAGGGCACACCGTAGAACTGCTCGGCCGTGGTCGTGGATGGAGCCGGTTCGACATCGAGAGAAGCCCAGGTTCGACGAGTGGTCTCTCCGAGAGAAGAGAAAAAGCCACCGGGTGACGGGACTGACAGTGCCGACAGCAGATCGCAGTCGTCGTTGTCGATGGGTGTGACCACAATCTCGATGGAGCTGGGAGGGCAGACAAGGCCGTGGACCTCTTGCATCTCCTGGTGGGTGTGTTCAGGCACCTCGATGACCTGATCCAGCATCATCTGCTCCTGTGCCTCGCTGCCTTCCCTTGAGAGCTGATGCAGCGTCTCCATGGCTTCGGGGTGCAACTGCACCGGCGCGTCCCACTCGTCAATCCTCTCGGTTCGGTTCTGAGTGTCCGGTGTCGAGGGGCAGCTCATGCTGGCCATCTCCTCCGAGGTCATGCTTCCGTCCAAGGAAGGTGCGGCGCTGCCTGGGACTTGTAGGGAGTACGACTCCAGCATCTGGAGGACAGCAGGAGATACGGAGATCTCGGCAGGTGGAGTCGGCGGCACAGCAAGAGGCGCATTCTTGCGGACGTTGTGAATGTTTGGCCAGGCGGTCGGCGAAGGAATGACGAGGGAAGGGTAGCGGCCTCTCCTCCGAGTGTCCTTGATGACTGAGTTGGAACACTTCAAGGGCACCTCCAGTGCCTCATCATCTGTTACGTCGTAAAGCTCATCAAACTCTGGCTGCCTCCTTTGTCGGTTCAATATGGAAGCCTTGGGCGTGGCGAGCGGTGAATCTGGGCCTGATGTACCGTTTTGAGGGTACGTTGTCGTTGTTTGCGCTGTGTACTCGGCATTTGCGTTGCCTCTGATGCCGCGAACTTCTGATCTTCCTATTACATTATGTGTTCTCCGAGCCGGCGGAGAGGATAGCGGTGTATATGTGGTTGATGGTAGTAGTTGGGCCATTGCGTCGGATGCTCCAGGAATCCGGCAGGTTGCGATGTTGATAGTGTAATATTAAGAGATTGTATTGACGCAAGTCGCACAAGACACAAGCCGATCAACGGACTTGAGTAAAGAGAGTCGCTTCGATCAACGAAGACTGAAGTAACGGGGAAGCGGCGAAAGAAAGAGCACGCACACACGAAAAGAGATGAAGCTTCAAGACGGCGAAACCTACAGGAAGAAGCACAGGCGCGGGATTGGCGTGCTTATAATTCCCGTCCTTGGACCTTACCGCCCCAAGTCTTCCAAGTATTGGACAACGACGGGCCTCCAATTATGCGTCTACCGGTGTTGAGGCCTCCCCGCAGCAGCGACCTGAATTGCGACCTCATCGTTCGGCCGTGGTTGGTTGCTTTTTTGGCGCTGCCCGCGAAGAAAATGGGGAGTCGGTCTGCTGTCGTGCTCGTCGTCGAATGGCGCGCGCGAACTTCACCTGCCAAGGTCTGGGCGGCTGCGCCGCTGATTGGCCCGCTTCGGTTAGCCCCGGCGCTTCCATGTAAGGCAACGTTATCGGCCAATCGTCTTGACTGTCTGGCATCGACGTACATACATCGAGCGAATTGAGTTTGTCGCGCAGGATGGAAGAAGAAAGATGGTGTTGCCTATGATTTTAATGGAACAAGCTAGAATTTGGGCTCCATTCGATGCGCTGCTTTTTCCCCAGTATTTCTCGGACCATAGTCGCCGCTCTCAAAGCTATAAGCGTGCGCTGGTGTATAGCGACTGTCTTTTGCTTCAGCCAGACGACTCTGGTCCATAGAGGGATGTTTCAAGCGGCAGTGTGAACCGTTAGACAAACAACAAGACATGGTTCGGTATCTGGTCGATCGCCCGGGGGGCCAACGAGATGAGGCTGATGATGCCAATGAGTTGAACACAGCATATGACCAGTCGACCGCACGCAGCTAATTAGACGTTTGACATATTGAACCCTTCTAACCATGCTCCACTTCCATGACATCCATGATAGGAAATGAGCCAGAAGAACTGCATAGTCGGAAAGCATAGAGGGCGATTTCTACACAGTTGGAATCCGAGATACACTTCGGAGAAATTGAAACTAGATTGGGATCAACACAAGTACCTGACTTTCCATTAAAATCCATGTCATTGCCTTGCAGGCGTCCTGTGTTGTTGGAGTGCGTCGAGAGACTAATAAAATGCCGCAGTGTGATCATGTTAGGAACGCGGATGTCTAAAAGCCCACTCAAAGGAATCACATAAGCTTACGAGGCACCACAAAGAAAAGGAGATGATATGGGCTTGAAGAAATGAAGAAGAATGGTAACAGTGAATCGGCATCGAGAACACGAAGCAAGAGTAAGTCTCATCCAGAGGCTCCACATACGAACCAAACGCCCAGAGTATTTGTAAAGAGCGAGCCAAAGACAACGGAGAACACCACGAGCCGTTTTCGATGAGTCTTGGATCATTTGCCTTTGCCTTCCCTTGAAGACCAAGTTACGCACGTGAGTTTTCGGAACGTGAATAGGTAGCCGCAGGAGTAAGATTGAGGCTGTCGCTCGTCTTGCATCATCCGGCTTTCCTCGGCCACTTCCGCCAAGCGCATCGCCCCTAGACATCATGCAAAACTCACCCACAACTTCTGTCGTTATACTCGAGCTCCACCAAGTCCATCTCGAGACCATTCCGATCAATTTCCATCAAGACAATAAACGGTTGACTACCTACAATGCCTCCGCCCAGCATCGTCGCGCCCTCGATCCTATCCGCCGACTTCGGCGCTCTAGGCGCCGAGTGCTCCAGGACGATGGCCCACGGAGCGGATTGGCTCCACATCGACATCATGGACGGCCACTTTGTGCCCAACATGACGTTTGGCGCGCCCGTGGTGACCAAAGTGCGACCGCACGTCGACAGACCCAAGAGCGCTTACGGTAGGGGCACGTTTGACTGCCATATGATGATTGCAGAGGTATCGATCCCTTTAGTTTGATTTCTGGGAGGTGTATTGCGCAAGCATTCAGCCACATTCCACATATATTCACAAGCTCCGAATTGAGTTTTGGGATGAAGGCGAACTGTAGCGGCTACGCCATGCCGAGCCTGTGTACCCACCCCAGCGAACTCCCGTACTGACTTTCAATGGCGGCAGCATCGAGATGGTAGCTAACTTGTCTCGCTGGTTCTCCTCGCCGCAGCCACACAGATGGGTCAGAGATTTCCAGAAAGCGGGCTGCGACCTGTACTGCTTCCACTACGAGGCCGCCCTTGACTCGCCAGCCGCCGAGAGCCCGTCTGAGACTACCAATCGCAAAACCAGCCCCAAGCAGCTCATCAGGTACATACACTCCCTGGGCATGCAGGCCGGCATCGCCATCAAGCCCAAGACTGAGGTCCACGTGCTCTGGGATATCCTCGATAACCCGGACAAGAATGAAGTACCTGATGTAGGTTAGCGGTTTGCCCGTAGCTTCGCCTTTGGCTTGTCGTAGCCGCTGTTCAGTTTTGTCTCCATCTCTTCGTCACGTCTGTCGCTTCCTGCATCGGTACTGATACCGCTGGATCTAGATGGTTCTAGTCATGACGGTCGAGCCCGGCTTCGGCGGCCAGTCGTTCATGGCATCGCAGATGCCCAAGGTCCAGGCCCTTCGTGACCGGTATCCGGATCTGAACATCGAGGTGGACGGAGGTCTCTCGGAGAAGACTATCGACCAGGCAGCCGATGCCGGTGCCAATGTCATCGTCGCTGGATCCGCCGTCTTTAGCGCGCAGGACCCGGCCGATGTCATTCGCAAACTGAGAGAGGCGGTCGACAAGAAGCGCGGTGGTGAAAAGATATGACGTGTCTGGTGAATTGCCTGCCAAGCCCATTCTTTTCTTGACGTCTCACGACCTCCGGAATTTTTCATGGTCGTTCAGCGATACACAATTTGTACATCGCCGTACGCCTTGAGCTTCGTCATCACCTGACGTTCGCTCAACTGCATTTCTGTGCATATCTGATCGAAGCAATGCATTCCGTCCAGATATCGGCCAAGCGCCAACTCTCTCGAGGTTGTTGCACTAGCCATACTCCCCTTGCGGCCGCTGCCCGGGAAGCCAGATTCGGTTTCATGCGTGCTATCACCAATCGACGCGAGATACGGACCGTTCTCACTTATTGTGTCGTCAAACTTGCTGTACCTCGTGCCGCCCACTTTGGTAGCGGCGTCTCTCTTTGATGCTGACCCAGTTGCAATGGCGTACTTGTGTACGCGGTACAGGAAACCCTTGATGACGCCATACGTAATGAAGCGCCGCACGTCAATGTTGATGATGTGGTCGTAGTTTTCTATGCACCAATTCCTTAACGAGAGACCTTGTTTTAGAGAGGCGTAAAGTTGGATCAGCAACATGCTCGTATGCTCTTCGGCCTTTGCAGGATCGTGGGAAGTGGGGCCCTGGTCCGAGTCTCCATTGCGACTGTTCTGGTCTAAAACGTCCGCAATCCTGTCTTTCCTATCCACGTAGTGAGGCGAGCTCTTCAGACTCAGTGGCGAGCGCTCGATCGTGACGTATCGTGCGCACTCAACCTGAAGCTCCTTGCCCTCGACAAAAGTGCCAAAGTCGGCGGTAGGCGCGTAGATGGCGCCGAACTGGAAGATGTCAAGCAGTATCACGCAATTGTAATATGCAAGGTGAGCCACGGCCTTGCGCGTGAGGTTCAAGTTAGTGTCAGCAAGGTGGGCGATCCGCGCCAATGAAGAGATTCCGTTGATGTGAGGGATGATGCGCGTCAGCGTCAAGTCCCAGGAGCTCGTGCTGTCGGCCGATGCCAGCGACGAAAGGCGGACGGTGCTCAGAGGAACGTGCCAGGAGTATATGGGAGGAGGCGGACGGTGTGCAGGGAAGAGCTTGAGATTCAACGTGTTCGACTCATCTAATCACAGAATGACCTCGGTGTCAGCGGAGTCATCCGGATGGGCGTAAGCACTTGGAGATCAAACAGATGCGCACTTACCAATCGGTATCATACACTCGCAGTAATTGTTCAGATCTTCGAGGATCATCTCGCAGAGCGCGTAAACTTTCCCCTCCCCGCCTTCCAGCAGTCGACCTGAACTCCCATCCGCAGCCGTACCCTCGTCCGTCGCATCGGCCGCAGCGGCAAAACGCTCCTCCTCTTTCGACAGAAACCCGTCCTGCTCCTCGAGGTCCCTGAACAGCATCGCCAGCTTCTTCACGACGCCGGTGTAGCTGCTCATGTCGGTGTCTTCCTCGAGCACGAGGGCGAAATTGAAGATGAATTGGTTGCGGCTGTATCTGCTCGCATTGGTGATGCAGACGGGATACCCGAGCACGCAGTACCGGTTGATGCATACCGTCACGAGCCTGTCGCAGAACTCCTGCCGGGGAATGATGTACTCGGAGATGCTGGAGAAGTCGAAGAGCGGCGTTTGCGCCGTGGGAGAGGTCGACGGGACGATGGACCCTTCGGGGACTTGATGGAGGACGCGGGTTCCCTCTGCATCGGGTCAGTCAATTCGACGGATGTGTTATGTCAAGCCGTTGAGAAGCAAGCACCTTTTCCCGAATGGAAGCGAGCAAAGAAGATGGACCTGATCATCTCTAAAAGCTACCTGGTAGACTGTAGAGTATCAAGTAGTTCCCCTACTGTCACCCAAGACTGGTCCCATCGCTACAACATCGTCTCAACATCGTCAGTACTAGACGCGGTGTAGACACCGATTGGTCGCTTTCCCGTCTAAACGCGCGTCGTTATGTTTGCACGATCTCTGAGAAAGCTTGTGCGTAGTCGGGTCGTACGGTCGTACCCCAGAAGGCCGCGTATGTTGCGCGCGTGCTGCTTGAAAGCTTCATTATTGCCGGCTGAACATCGGAAGCGTATTTAGGTACATACCTAGGTAAGAGATCGGGCTAGACTCCAGCACGCAACGAGCCCCGGAAGGAGGTCTGATGAATCATTCCGGATTCCGAACAACACTGTGCAGTCTCGGCTGTGATTCCTACTATACGGCAGCTACGGCTCATGCAAAGGATGTTATCGACTGCGTCACGACAAAGCCAGCAACGCGGACATGAGCGATGCGGGCTCTGACCGGGACGCGCGTCCTCAGGCTGATTTCCACGTTCCAATATTCCTTCGCTCTGATCAAAGCAGATTAGTGGCAGGGGCTGCATCTCGTGGCTGTGATTCCGCTGCAAGCGAGAACAACGGCTGCAAGTCAAAAAGAACATCGGCTTCATACCAAACCGGTGAAACACTACGGCCGTAGGAATCGGGCTCAATGGACCGCTCGGGCGCCGCGAATCTACCCGTTGTGACTCAAAACGCCCATACATAGACATTATGAGTCAGCGACAGTGTTTACGACAGCCATGTATCGGAGTGTATGGGGCTTCGCACACTCCAGGCATGCATGCCCAGGTGGGTGCGCCAGCTTGCGTGGAAGTTTCGGATCAGAGGGGCTGACTGTGTGCTGACTCGTCCTTAAATACTCGCATTCCTGCCTCAGTCCTACCGTTCGGTCAGGTAAAGAGCAATTCTTAACGTCTTCCTATATCCATCTGAGAGAACCCTTCGTCTCTTCTCGCAAGCTGTTCCTTTTCTTGAAGTTGCGGGAGATACACGCCTGTCTCTATCGTATAGGTGCCTTGCGAGCATAGTTGCCGATTGCTCGAAGAAGTCTTCAGGATGAGCGACGCCGCTGCGCCAACCCCTACAGCATTTGTACCATGCACCATAGACACCTGCCCTCTTTCTGAGGCTCCCATTGCTTATTTGCCAACGGTCCCCGGCAATGCCGTGTATCTGGCCATCTTTGCAATTCTGCTACTCGCCCAGGCTTTCCTCGGGGTTCGACACAAGACATGGGGCTTCATGGTTGGGATGATTGGCGGAAACTTTCTGGAAGTCCTCGGATATGCCGCACGCATAGTCTTGAGCGACAACCCCTTCAACTTTGACATGTTTCTCATGTAAGAGCTCCTTGGGTCGCGGGGTGCTGCTAAGGGATGACAACGACTGACAGCTGCTTGCAGGCAAATCGTCTGTCTCACGATCGGTCCCGCTTTCCTTGCGGCATCCATCTATATCAGTCTCGGGCACATCATCCAGGTCCACGGTGCCAATCTCTCCAGACTCCGGCCTCGCACCTACACTATCATGTTCATCACTTTTGACTTCATATCTCTCCTACTCCAGGCCATCGGTGGCGGCATAGCCTCGTCAAGCGATATCCCGTCCGACGTCGACCTTGGAGTGAACATCATGATTGCCGGTCTGGCCTACCAAGTGTTCTCTCTCGCCATTTATATCATCTGCTGGGCCGAGTTCTCCTTCCGCGTGCGCCGTGCAACCGAAGCAGAGAAGGAGCCCGCGTTTGCAGAGTTCCGCCGGTCCTTCAAGTTCAGGGCGTTCGAAATATGTAAGTTCTCTCAACTGCAGATCGACTATTGACGTGAAAAAGGGACTGATCATGTTTCTCATAGCACTCTGGATTGCAACCATTCTCATCTTCTTGCGTTGCATCTACCGAGTCATCGAGCTTCAGGGAGGCTACGATGGCGAAATCGCGAACCACGAGGCCTCGTTCATGGTGTTGGAGGGCCCTATGATCTTTGTCGCAGTCGGTCTCCTTACCGCCTTTCATCCGGGCATTGCCTTTGGTGATTTGTGGAAGGTCACGGATTGGTCACTCCGGAAGAAGTCTGCCTCGTCAAAGGAGCAGTCTGGAGTTTGACCTGTCGCAGTCGTTTCTTTGTTCTTTCAAACCAGTCAATATTCTTGAGTCTGCACATGGATTTTTGCCGGTGTCTTGTTTGCGATATGAGCTTGGAGTTTAGATGGGAGGTGTTTGTGGGAGGCACAGCAGTTGGCGATAGAGGACAGACATACCCCAAGCGTGCGTCCCGCGTATTCATGATCTTGGAAAAGCGATACCAAGGGTTTCCTTTCAATCTAAGTCAATAGTCGGTTAAAGAAATTTTCATCATAATAATGCTTATGTATCACGTGGGTGCGCATCTTCTTGACAGCTCTGCACGAGCCAGAGTTTTTGGCATTTAGTCTTTTCCAAACATTACATCATCCTCATTAATCTTACCGCGAACTTCAATCTCAATCTTAAGACAAAACAGCCCTGCGTACCATTTGAATGATGAACCAGGGTTAGAGCATGCTCGCACCGTGGACGCTCGACTCATCAGGACAAGATATTATGTGCTTTCAGCAATGACGAAAAATTAGCCTGGAAATGGACAAATTCTCAAGTTGAGCTCGGCAGTCTCAGAGACCACACGGTTAGAGTCCAGCCAGGTGGATCAGTCGTTTGGCTACCTAGGTATGAATAAGCTCGGCGGTCCAAACGTCCGGCTTATATGAAGAAACCTTTTTGAAATCCTTTCTCCAGACTGGGTCATCTTCGGCGAGCAATCTGCCGAACAGAACCAGCGTTTGATGACATGGGAACAATCTTGCAGAAGCATTGCTACTCCAAGAGATGCACGATCCTCACTCC
>QQTW01004204.1_pt1 | contig 10759 bp, 15 predicted proteins | sample 1904831 | NCBI WGS metagenome assembly QQTW01 (sample SAMN09435610, study PRJNA476489) | Subsurface metagenome, whole genome shotgun sequencing project.
ACTACTGCTAATAGTAAAGCTGATAACGCTTTGGGGCAAATTCCCGCCGTTCGTTCAACCGCCGAACGCGCTTTAACTGATGCAGACATAGCTAACAGCAAGGCTATTGAAGCTTTAGGGCAAATTCCCGCCGTTCGTTCAATTGCCGAACGCGCTTTAACTAATGCAGACATAGCTAACAGCAAGGCAACCCAAGCACAAACTACCGCAACCCAAGCACAAACTACCGCAACCCAAGCAATCGTAATTGCCCAAGAAGCTCTAAGAGCTAAATCAATTCCTGGAGCAACCGGGGCGACCGGGGCAACTGGAGCGCCTGGAGCAACCGGGGCGACCGGGGCGACTGGAGCGCCTGGAGCGCCTGGAAAAGTTGGAGCGCCTGGAGCAATTGGAGCGCCTGGAAAAGTTGGAGCGCCTGGAGCAATTGGAGCGCCTGGAAAAGTTGGAGCGCCTGGAAAAGATGCACCAGTAGATCCCTCTTTAATCCAAAGAATCAACGAAGTAGAAAACCAAGTAAGGGAGCAAGATACTTTGAATAGAGAAGCGGTAACGCTTATACAGCAATTACCTACTGTATTGCAGCCTACGATCGTTAATAGCGTTACCAAAACAGTTGACGCTATTATTGGCAAATCGATTGATGATGCAGTTGCCAAAATTGACGCGGCGTTTAAGGCAGTTGCCGACCGTAACAACGCCGCATTAGCGCCGCAATTTCAACGAACAATAGACGCGAACAGAGCGGCGATTGATGCCTTATCTGCACCCCTATCAGGCACGCTAGGGCGAATAAATGAAGGTATAACAACTATTGTCGGTAATATCGGCATAGGTGCAAATACAGGCGCTAAAAAAATAGAGGAAGCTTTAGCTAATATTCAGAAAGACATTGATTTTCAGAATACAGGTACTAAACGAACATTAGACGAACTAGGCAAGGTTGGGGGGTTAATAGCTGCTTTACCTCTAGCTTTTGTCCGCAATCCCGCAGTACAGCAAGCCGCAGTTACCGCCGCCGTAACTGCCAACTGCCAAACCGCCGCGCCGGGGGGATGTACTGATGTAATGAATCGACGTAATAATCTCAATTTAGGCAATCTTTTAGGGGGCGCTAACGCGGCGGCTAACGCGGCTCAACTGGCTCTGTTGAACGGGATTAGAGGAACAGTTAACACAGTTAACGGCAAGCTAGGAAGCACCATTTTGAAAGGTGGAATTAGCGGCGCTATTAATGGCTTAATCAACAATGCCGCAGTAGATAAAGTGTTGCAATTAGTATCTGTAGCGGGCATTTTGCATAATTGCATGATGCTGAGTAATCAGATTGGTCAAACGCTATTTAGTATGCTTGACAATATTTTTGCAATCCCGGCGCTGATCAAAGATCCGAACGGGGCAACCATTGACACTAAAGGAGCGTTTACAAAATACTTAGACGGAATATTTGCTAGTGTATTCGGTACTACCGAATGGCAAGCTATTAAATCTCAGTGGAAGGCATACAGCACAATTTATAATACTGGCTCTCAAGTGTTCGGAAATTTACGCGATATTTTTGATGAACGGGGGCAAATTAACGAGGTAACAAATAGATGGGTTGCGGAACTTGGCAACGGGTTACAGGACGAGGGAATGATAGGAGAGAGCAACTGGGAAACTAAAGATCCTAAAGCACGATTCCAAGGTAAATATTTTGCCAGGTTGCAAAGAATAGCTGATGGATTGCAGCAAGTTGAAAATGTCGCGGAAGATTTGGAGCAAGTCACCCAAAGCGCTCGTAGCATTGTCGAAACTGCCAACGAAATTAAAGAGAACGCGGCAACAATTAACAAAGCTGTTAGCGATGCGAACGCGGCGGCGGTAGCGGATCGGGCTGCTAAAGAGGAAGGGTTAGACTTACCAAACTTTAGTTTAGGAGACTTGTTCTAATGGCTGATCTAGCTTGGGCAAAACAACGAAAGCTATTAAGAGCGCCGAACATAGGGTTTAATGCTGAAGTGTTCAGACACTTTAAAGTTTTTGACGAAACGCCGGGGCGCTTAGTGTTGCGAGATTCATTACTGATTGGTGCTAAAGATAGCCGTACAACGGCGCTGTTCAAAATTCAATACTTTAGGGATCAGGTACAAAAAGTACACCTATCGCCTAGTATTATCGGCGTTCCTAAAGAGCAATTCGATATAGGAATTGAGTTTACATACAAACCTATAATCCAGCTTTACTTTCAGCAAGATCGGGGCGCGGTTGTTGAAGATTACGCCCCTGTCACTGCGGAGATATCTTTTAGATTAATGAACGAAACTACGGAAACGATTACAAAGGCAAATCTAGAAACTTTAGCCACAAAAATAAAAAGCGAATTTGCATTAGGGCAAGGATATACTTTTAATAAAGGTAGGTTTACCGCTCATTACAGAGACAAAACACTCGGGTACTATTTACAACTTTATGTAACTAACGAAACAGAAGGAATAGAAGTTGTAAAAAAAGTCTTGGGCATTCAAAATCATTCGTACAATGATGACTTTTTTAGAGTTACGCAACCTAAAAAAGCATCGGTCAATATAACAACTAATCAAACAATCGCGGGTGAAATACATAAAAAAGTGCGCTGGAGACCTAGCGCAACAGTTAGATTCCAATGGGCAAGTATTTTAATACATGGTAAACCTGACGCAATTTACCTTGTAGATCGTACTTTTTCACGTCCTTATGCTTTACAGCAAGTCCTTTAACGTGTGTTTAAATATTTTTATAGAACCTAATGGGTTCCAGTTTATACGGACAGCATATTATACTTATATAATAAAAATGCTTACATCGTAGGAAAATCAAATATTATGAGTTACAGAGACATTTTACGTGGTGCTGAATTAAAGACTGAATACGATAAGTATCAGACTTATTTAGCTAAATCTAGGTCAGAAAAACAGGCCGCTTATGATGCTTTAAATATTAATAAATTTACTTACACTAAGTCTACATATTGGATTGCTCCTTTCTTTCAACCTGCAAAATCAGTATATATAGCTGTTGAAATGGCGGCGGCTGGTACACCTACGCCGGGGGCTGAAGCTCTTTCACTGACAGGTAGTTACAGAACTGCAACCGCTCCGGCGGGTGCAACTGATGTAATTATTGATACTGCAAGCTTTCCGGCTGGTAAACTTGCAAAGGTCGTCTTTAAATTTAGACAAACAACAGCAACGGCTAACTCTATCTCTAGAATTACGGGTAGAGGATACAAACGCCATACTACTAATTCCGTAAGTGTTTTTATTGGTAAAAATGCCGCCGCCGACGATTTTTCTGATGCAGTCAGAGAAATAAAAGCACTGTCAGGATATAAAACTTTTAATGATGTTAAAGGCAATTCTATTACTTTTATACCAGAAGGTTAATTGATGGTTAATTCATTGCTATGGTTGCCAGAATCAGCAAAGGAGATTGTATGTTTGGACTCTTTAGAAATTGAGGATCTAGACATACAAGTTTTTGTTAACACCAATTTGGTTAATTGGCTTAATGGCAAACTAGATACAGGTACGCTAGTAGATATGCTGTTGCAGTACGGTATTAACCCGTCAATTTTAGATGAATTTGAAAAGTATGTAAAGTATGTAGGTAAATCATGCTAGAAAGTGTTTTACAAGTTACCAGCTCTTCTACTTCAGTAGCTCAAGAAGGCGTAAGAATACAGTTAACACCAATTCCCTTTGGTAACGATAAAAAGAGTGATTCTAACTTATTTAATGCTGACGGTAGCGGCTCGATTTCAGTAGTAGTTACACTATCCACCGCCGCCGATTTCTTTACCGTTGGTAAGCGTTATGTAGTAACTTTTAGCGCTTTATAAGATATGTCTCAACCTGTAGTTAATTTCACAATAGAGGGCAACTGGACGGCGGTTTATAATGAATCTCGCGCCGCCGTCCAGACCGCGCCTAATATCTTTATTCCTATTCCAGCTTTTGAAATTGGCTTTTTATTTAATAAGCATATTTTGGCTATTAAAGCATTTTCAAATAATGCTAAACCTACTTGGAAGTATGCAGGCAGTATTTACCAGCGATTGCAGTTAGGAGCCGGGGGAGCTTTAAGCGATCTACCTGAAGTTGATTTATCTAGCCGGGGCGTTTACCTACGGCGAACAATGCTTTTAGATTTTCCACGCTACACGCCGGAATACGGCTTAATTTTTGTGCCGCCGTCTTGGATGCTAAATTTACAAATAACGCTCTGGCAGTATTCCGGCGTTCATAGCGATAACGTTATTGACGAACTAGCCGCAGCTAGAGATGATATCCGACGACTACACAATAGGTTTGATGCTCAATTTGGATTTACACCGGAAGCTTAATAAATTATGTGTAGTATTTTTGTGCTGTTTTAAGCAAATATAAGCGCAATATGACAGCAAAAAGAGCATAGTTGTTAGTTACACCTATATAGCTAACTAATACTATAAAACCTATATATTTTTCCTGATATAATAATTTCAACACGAACCGGGTTAAGCGCACAACTTAACCCAGTTCTTTAAACGTATGCCCGGTTAGATGGGCTAGGATGCGGTATTTTACAACAATACCTAGTAACGATACTATCATCGATTACGGATTGCGGACAATGGCAATCATGCAATTTTTTAGGTAAGGTTGCGGGAAGTGATGCGGCTAAAATTTGGACACTAGCACGGGCAATAGATACAAGCGGATCGGGTAAGGCGCAAATCAATATTGAAGATTGTGTAAACTTATTTGGGCGTACTCCTAGAAGTGTTCATCGTTGGCTAAAAGCTGGCAGAAAATTAGGGTTTTTCAGGTCGGTAAAATATCTTACGCGCAATTTAGTACAAGTTTACTACACAAGTACAGTAAAACTAGCTGTAAAGCTGGGAATTACTGATTTAGGCGCGATTGCAACAGCGCCGTTAACAGCATTAAAGGATCTCAAGCGTAGCTCTACAGAAATACAAGCGCTTGAGGTGCAAAGGCGGTCTGTTCATCAACAGTACCGCAAAAAGCGATCCGGTAAGGATTTAGACCTTAGCAGGGTAATACGGCGATCGTCCGCACACGGTTCGGGCGTAATTCACCGTACACCGCGCTATCTCTACTTAACAGAAGATGTACAGTTAGTTGGAGGATCTCAAAAACGGATTGCCTGGGAGCAAAGCCGCTCTACCAGCACTATCCAACGGCGATTAAGTTTGCTATCGCCATTGAATAAACGTCAATTAGCACAAGCAACACGGCAAAACCTCCAAGATTACTTTTATAAATTGCATTGCAACCTACCTTTAAATCGTTATTTCAGGATTCCTGATTATCCGCAACTGGTTTTTAAAGCCGCTTGTTGTGTTTACGATTTACCGCAATACAAACTTTGTAAAGTACCGCGACTTCGTAAGAAGGTTAAGAAAGCGTTACAAAGAGAAAAATCACCCTCTGATTAATAAGTTTTACTTATCTAACGTTTGGGCGGTTTCGGGCGGACTCTTGGGGGATTTTTAAATTAGTTTTTTTTATGAATTGAAATCGCGAGGGAACCATGTTGTAAACATCATTCTTGGCATAATTAACAGACCTTACACTTAAAATGGCAGTTGTTACTAACTACTGGGGCGCTGCTATGGGAAATTAAAAAATACTTACTGAACTGCGAGAATAAAGTTATGCACGAGGATAAGCGCTTTGCGATTACGTTAGCTAGAGAGATATTGAGCCAGCCTGATCAGTACGTAATCTTAGACACTGAAACAACTGGATTGTACGATTGCGAGACTGTACAAATCGGAATTATAAATTTATTTGGCAAAACACTACTAGATACATTCGTAAAACCAACTTGCGCGATTAGCAAGGGCGCGACGGCGATTCATGGAATTACTGAGGAAACTGTTGCTAACGCTCCAACTTTTGAAGCAATACGACCTTTAATTGAGCTAATGACTCATGAGAAAATAGTTATTATTTATAACTCTGATTTTGATAATGAAGTAATCCGTCACTGTTGCAAAGTTAATAAATTACCTCGTTTAAAATATGAAAGCTATTGCGCTATGGAACTTTACTCTGAATTTGTAGGAGATTGGAATAATTACTATGACAACTACCAATGGCAAAAATTACCCGGCGGCGATCATAGTGCCATTGGAGATTGTAAAGCAACACTAGAAGTAATTAAGTTAATGGCTAGAACACCTTTAGAAATAGAACAAGGAGAATTAATAAAAGAAGTAGACAACATTCCCTACTAATTAATTGACAATGGTGTTAACGCCAATGTACATTAAATAAGTACATTGGCGTTAACACCTTTAACTTATGGCTATTTCATTGAACGGCGGCAAAGGAAATCATGCACCTTACGAAATCACGCATATTAGAGTCCCTTTACCGTTAAAATTCCAACTTGAGCAACTAATTTCAAGTTTTAAATATATTGTGCGATCTCAAGACCGCGCCGCGCTTGGTAACTTTCTAACAAAGCTTATTGAATTTGTTGATACTTTACCGCCACAATGCGATCAACTAAGGCTTGAACTTAAATTGAGAGAAAGAGCAGAAACGGCTATAAGTGAACTAGCTTTAAAATCTAGTGCAGAAACAATTGCAGCCCTACAGCAAGAACGCGACCTACTTAAAGAAAAGTCTAGAAGTGCGATCGCGCTTTTAGAGGACGCTTTGAAACTACGAGCTAATAGCGGCGGCGCTATTAAGGAGAAAATTAAGGAGGCTTTAATCTTGATTGACGATCAAAAAGGCTAAAACTTCAACGCTTTATAATCACACTTAATTTACTCATCAACTCCTTACAAATAGTCTAGTAACTTTACTAGGCTATTTTTCTTGTAAGCACGGATAAGATTAGAGAGTAGAAATCAAGGCTAATGATTATGCTCTCTAAACTCAACTGTTCGCTCTATGATAACTCACTTTCGCTTTTAGTCCTCCTGCTAATCACTGGGAGCTTAATTATTTCTATTCAAAACCCAGAATCAGATTCTAAATTTTTAGATTTGGCTCAAGCGGGTTTAGGTGGATATCTAGCAATTTTGGTACAGTCCAAAAATCAATCGGCTTAAATAAAACTAACAACTGTTGAGGTGTAATTATGACTACTGCAAAATTAGAATTTTCCTTTGACAAACCTATCACTATAGGCGAAAGCAAATTACAAAACGGTAAGGTTATTTTGACTTATGACGAAAGCAAAATAGCCTACTTAGCTACTAGCGGTTTAGCTGGCTATCAAAGCTTATTAGCAGCCAGGGCAAGGGGGCGCGGTAGAATCCCATCATGTTCACAAGTGGGAATAAATTGTTATCACGTCAGTACAACGCCGATCTATATGCCCAAAGTTCGGGGCGTTGAGGGCAACTTTTACCCTATAACGCCCTTTATGGTTAAGGTTGACGGGCATGATCGGGGCGATTTTGGTTTGCATTTTGACCCCGTGCCAGGTACGCCCGGATCGGCGGGTTGTATTGTAATCCGCAATAAAGAACACTGGGATAAGATACAAGCGGCGCTTAGAGCTATCAACGCTAAAGGCGTTAACACAATACCACTATATGTAGCGTAAACAAACAAAATGGAATTTTACCCGTTAAGTGTAGAAGTGCGGCTTTGTATGTCTTCTACAATGGCTTGTTTAACTAAATTGAATCATGAAATAGAATCCAATGACGGTATAGAAACGGATAGATTAAAAGCTATTATTGATAATCAACGCGGGGCGTGTGACAGACTAAATCTTGTTATAGATAAATTACTAGAGGATTCTTAAATGGCTGAACCAACGTTAGCAGATATATTCGGCGCGGCGGCGACTCAGACCGCGACTACACTAACAATAGCTAAAGCGGATCTAACAGCTTTGGGTTTAACCGCAACTGCAACCAATACAGCAGAAAGCTTGTTTGTGGCACTTTTGCTGAAAGCTAAAGCGGTGTTAACACCAACGGCATCCGAGACAAACCCCGATCAAAGCGTGACTGTAGCAGAACCCGATTTTAATGCACAAACCTTAGTTACCCGTAACAACCAAACATATAGACAAAGCAGCTTTACAGTGAATCTGCAAAAGTTGGATGCTGGCAGTGTCATTAATCCGAACGATTATTAACTATGACGATCGCAATCCGAACAGATACGTTATTAGCACCAGGCTTTACTCAACTTACTCTATATAATGCCGTTAAAACAGCCCTCAATAATTCTGGCTATACAGCCCTATTTGATGAGTTTGTCAGTGGTACTGACAGGATTGCGGTTTATTCTATAGTGTTGGATAGCACTAAAGCCTTTGGGACAACTTATTTACGGGTAAGAGTTACAGCAACCTTTGTAATTGCTCAACAACTTTTTGCAACTTGGAATCCTGCGACAGATACAGGCACGGGGGGAAGTACAGAAATTGTCTATACAGCATTGGTTACTAATGCTCAAATTAACTTTACCTCCTTAAACGGCGGTAGCGAATACGGCTTTAGTGTTTTTAATCAAGGTGTAGCCGTGCTTGTTTTGGGTGCAATTGCTCCTATTAATAAGCCGCTTTGGTGGGATCTAAATGCTTGGAATTATTCATTTTTACCTACTACTCCAACTTTCAGTATTTTTAGAAGTACCACGCAAAATCCTTATGGGAATGCTGAGAATGACACAACCTTAAACACTCCCAGAATGAGTACAGCCAACATGCAAACTAATAGGCGCGATTTGTTGCCGGGTATTATTTTTTACAATCAATCGGCGCAAGGTATATCGGGGCGATCATCAGATGATTTAGTTATGGTTGCGGCGGCGGGTACTACTCGCTATGACACTGTGCAAATTCCTAATGATCCGAAGCAGTATCTAATATTGAATCCAGCAGCCGGGGGACTGGCTGTAAGGGTTAGCTAATGGCAATATTTCAAGGTGAAATTACTTTAGCCTTTGGGTATGGTGTTAACACCTTGTCAAAGCTGCAAAGTGAAACAATTACAAGTATTGGCTACGCAAGACATACAACTTTTTTGATAACGGGAGGGGTTAACAACTCTCTCAGCCAATCTACTGACGCTCTAAGCTTAATTAAAGGTGTTAACGCCTTACCATTTAGTAATTACCATCCGTATCAATCTAGATTTGCTAGATTTTTTGGGGTTGGAGCTAGGCAAGATGCGTCAAAACTATACATTCAAAAAGCCGATTTAGGTTTAGCTTTAGCAGCTAATAACACTGCTGAATCCATCCTAGTCGCGCTACTGCTGCAAGTTTTAAAATATGAGTCAAATAGTTTGCTTTCTGACGTATATATTTATATTTTTCAGCAGTATTTTGAAACCGTTTCACAACCTATAGCTGTATCAAATTTAGTAATTAACTTGAATAATAAAATTGTCTATACCCTGAGAGAACCACAGTTTTTGGGTGGGGTTATGACGAATTACAGAACTGTTGTAAATCCTGATGATTTTAAAGTATGACCTATTGCAATTCTAGTAGTAAAGCTACTGTCACTTATAAACTTGGCAGTAATCCACAGAAAACATACGTTACAGATAAAACACCAATAAGTGTAGATGTTTCGCAAAAATATCAACCTAGCTTTACTGGTGGGCAATGTTGCGATAACCAGTACAATGTTTTTGGGTTTAGTAAGTTTGTTGGTAATTCTACTAATGAAATTGAAAAAAGCTTTGTAACAAATGCACTAGGAAAGGTTGCAGGGATTAGAAAAACACCACACCCTTCTATTCCTAATCGTCATGCGTATGAATTAATTATGATTAGATGTGATAACACAGAACAACTAACTGCACTTTTAGAAGTTAACGACAGTGCTTTTACTGATATATTTATTAGTCGCGTTGTTGCTGTTTCAGGATTAAATAATTGTGGAGATCCTAAACCTATTTGCACAATAAAGGTTTTACATAAAAATCAAGTTATTTTTACAGATAGCGGCGATTGTCCTATTAGTTTTAAAGTTACTTGCGGCGAAAATTGTCCAGACGGTACGATTAAATGCTTTAAATCAGGCTATCCCGGTTTTTGTTGCGTTCCTTGCGGCGAAATTAAGACCGGAATAAAGGCAATTACAAATCACGTTAGGAGCTTAAATAATGGCTGATTGTTGCGCCGAACTTAGAGCCGAATTAGCAGCGCTTAGGGCTGAAGTAGTAAAGCTTGGTAGGGTTGATGAGGAAGGAATAATAACTAGGGCAGTTGAGAGAGCCGATCAGCGATTACGACCGCCGATAGTTGCAGCTAACGCTTTAGCGGGTGACGCTTTCGGGCTTGCTGATAATGCCTTCGGGGTTGCCACACTAGCAGCAAGCGGTTTAGCCGCGCTGGTAAGAGTAGTTGCGCCGTTGGCTCCTGCAATCGCTGGATTAGTTGCCAGGGTGGGAGTTTTAGCGGCGGGGTTATCGGCGGCAATCGCATCAATTGCGGCTCTCTCAGTTGCGGTAGCTGGTGCAGTTGCGGCGATTGCGCTTATCTACGCTTTGGCTGCTAGGGTAGGCGCTCTAGAGGGTTACGTTGATGCAGTTGCCAACACTGCCAACAAAGCTTTTGATACGGCGTTAACGGGGTTAGGAATAGCCAAAACAGCAGATAAAAAAGCTAATAGCGCTTTGGGGCAAATTCCCGCCGTTCGTTCAACTGCTGAAAATGCTCTATCTAGCGCTACTACTGCTAATAGTAAAGCTGATAACGCTTTGGGGCAAATTCCCGCCGTTCGTTCAACTGCTGAAAATGCTCTA
>QQTW01004205.1_pt1 | contig 10758 bp, 7 predicted proteins | sample 1904831 | NCBI WGS metagenome assembly QQTW01 (sample SAMN09435610, study PRJNA476489) | Subsurface metagenome, whole genome shotgun sequencing project.
CGGTGGCTATCCGCTGCTGTTTCAGGAATTGCAACTGCTGCAACAGCAATTCGACTTCCGCTTGCAGGTGCAGGAACTTGACTTGCTGATCAGCTTTATATGAGAACTTGGATGTTGCAGCAACATCACTCAACCACTGGGAAGGGGACAGACTAGACGAACGGCTTGACATCACTAACTAGTTATATTTGCCTACTCACACAATGTTGTATTCTACCTTGAACTTTCAGCTAAATTGAGGACACGTGGATAAGTTTTTGAATAAATTAAATTTGCCCCACGCCTTACTTGCAGTTTATAGGGCGGTTATTCAAGGTAAAATAAAAAGGTTTGATGCCTCAAGGCATTTTAAACTTGGCATGAATGCCATTTAGTAAGCACCCAGTCTTTTAAAATACTGTGACACTGAGTCTGTCTACTGCTAAATCTAACCGACAAGTCTGGCCTGGACTGATAGAAGCGTACCGGCAATACCTGCCAGTGACGGAAAAAACGCCGGTTATTACGTTACAGGAGGGCAACACTCCCCTGATACCGGTTCCCTACATTGCCCAGCGCATTGGCAGGCAGGTACGCGTTTTGGTGAAATACGATGGTCTCAACCCCACTGGCAGCTTCAAAGACCGGGGGATGACGATGGCAATTTCCAAAGCAAAAGAAGCTGGGGCGCGGGCGGTAATTTGTGCAAGTACCGGCAACACCTCAGCTTCCGCAGCAGCGTATGCCAAACGTGCGGGAATGCGGGTGTTTGTGCTAATTCCTGAGGGCTATGTGGCACTGGGCAAGTTAGCGCAGGCATTGCTTTATGGGGCAGAAGTGCTGGCAATTAAGGGGAATTTTGACCAGGCGCTGAAAATTGTGCTCGAGATGGCAGAGACATATCCAGTCACTTTGGTAAATTCGGTCAATCCCTACCGGCTGGAAGGCCAGAAAACGGCTGCCTTTGAAATTGTCGAGGCGTTGGGCGATGCACCTGACTGGCTGTGCATCCCGGTGGGGAATGCAGGCAATATTACAGCTTACTGGATGGGATTTTGCCAGTACCACGGAGCAGGGCTATGCGATCGCTTGCCGCGCATGATGGGCTTCCAAGCAACTGGGGCATCTCCTTTAATTACAGGTCAACCAGTGGCGAATCCAGATACAATAGCAACGGCGATTCGCATTGGCAACCCTGCTAACTGGGAACGGGCGCTCGCAGTTCAATCAGCAAGTCTGGGAGAATTTAACGCCGTCACCGATGCTGAAATTATAGACGCCTATCGACTTTTGGCATCAGAAGAAGGCATTTTCTGTGAACCCGCCAGTGCCGCATCGGTAGCGGGGATGTTGAAGGTGAAAGACCAGATCCCAACCGGTGCCACGGTGGTTTGTGTGCTTACTGGCAATGGTCTCAAAGACCCAGATACAGCAATTACACACAATCAAAGTTTGTTCAAGCAGGGAGTAGAGCCTGCGATCGCGGCAGTGGCTGAAGCGATGGGATTATAGCTGTATATAGATACACAAAATTGACCCAAGTTTGACCATATAACCCAATATAAAAACTGTAGTGCGGTCAATGGCGATGTAAACAACGTGGTCATGACAAACACCGACCTATCTTTTTTACCACAATCGCTGCTTAAACCTTTATCCTGTAAGTTTTTTAGGCTAGTTCGTCGCCCCGACAGGTAAGAAACCGCTACGAATGAAGTAAGAGAAATAGGTACTAAGCAATTTGAAATCTACTGATGGACAGATGATCGGAGTACCTGCAAGTCCAGCAAGTGTGTTTTGGAAGTCGAACGCCTGTGACACTAGTGCGGATGTCTCTAAATATGTCAGTTGTTTTTTAGATACCTTCTGAGTAAACAGAGACACCACAGGACTCAAAGCGTTTTCTGAAGAATCAACACTGAGTAGTGAGGCTTGCCACTTCTCATAGGTCACCTGCTGAATTGGATAACCGAGAGCGTGGATATTGCTAACAAGCTCGCTCATGGGCAACGGGTGAGGATTGAGTAGGTGAAAGACTTTCCCCAAAGATGCTTCTTGCCTCGACAAGTGGACGATCGCACTGCTTACATAATCTACAGGAGTTAGAGTCATCATCAGCTCCAAGTTAGGCGCACTGCCAAGTTGGATAAAGCCTTTAATCATTCTGGATATCAGATCATTTGTTTGAGAAACGCCTGTTTGGCTATGCCCGATGATTGTTCCTAACCTATAAATACAGACAGGAATTCCGCGCTCGCGTGCCGTCATCACCAACTTCTCAGCTACCCATTTACTCTGCGCGTAGCCATCAGAAAGACCTTCGCAATCAGCGAGAGCGTCTTGCTCTAAAATCGCCTTCATCTCAGAATATACAGGTGATTGGAATACATCCAGGGTAGAGATGAAATGTACAGGTGTTAATTTTATTTGACTTGCTAATCGCAATATTTCTTGTGTTCCAAGAACATTAGCTGCTCGAAGTCCAGTGTAGGGATAAATTAAATTAACCAACGCACCATTGTGATAAATAACATCGATAACGCTAGCCAACTCACTAAACTGTTGCTCACTCAACCCTAAACTAGGTTTTGCTAAATCACCAATAACTGGAATAATTGCGGAGTTGAACTCTTCGTTCCAAAGTAAATAGCGTTCTAGGTTTTTGCGAATTTTCTGCTTACCTGATTCAGCATTGGCGGCACGGACTAAACAATAAATACTTGCTTCGGGGGTCTGATCGAGGAGTTCATGAAGTAAAAAAGCACCGATGAAACCTGTTGCCCCAGTCAAGAAGATCCGCCTAGGTTCAGTCACAGGTTTAATAGAAATAGAATTAGGACGGATTGTCGGATCTAAGACGGCTTCAGCATACAAATCCGTGGCAGTTATATTGTCAATCGCGATCGCGTCACCTGAGGACTGGGCAACATTGATAGCTTGGGCAAGTCCAGCTACAGTCGGTGTTTGGAACAAAGATAGTAAGGGCAACTCCATTTGGAAAGTTTCTTGCACCTGGGTAAGCATCTGCACTGCAAGTATTGAATGTCCGCCCAACTCAAAGAAGTTGTCATGTATCCCTACTTGCTCGATGCCCAGAACAGCCGCCCAAATTTCAGCTAGTTGTTTCTCAACCACGGTACAAGGTGCAACAAACACCTCATTTAAAACAGGTCTGTCTGGATTTGGTGCAGGTAGCGATCGGCGATCCACTTTACCATTGGGTGTCAGCGGCAAGGAGTCCATAACTACAAAAGCAGAAGGAACCATGTAATCGGGTAGCTTCTTCTTCAGAAAGGAGAATAAGTGTGTGAGGGATAATCCCTGCGTTTCGATGATAGACTTTACGCTCTGATTGATTCGAGCCTGCTCAGTTGACGTGGTCTCGAACATGATCCCAGCACGCTCCTCCTGTCGCCAAGCGAGGGTTCCTTCCAATCCCAGTTCGTCTTGAACTCCGGCTAATACTGGGCTATCATCCCATTCAACCAGGCAGTTACTCTGTAGCGGTACGCGCTCCACGCTGAGGTCGGTCACTAGATAGGCTACCAAGCGCTTGTCCCCGGAAACGTCCTCTCTGGCAACTACCACCGCCTCTCTTATCCCAGGGTGTTGACTCAGTGCTGCCTCAATGTCCCCCAATTCAATGCGGAAGCCGCGAATCTTGACCTGGTGATCAATACGCCCAAGGCACTCAATGTTGCCGTCCGGCAGGTAGCGAGCTAAGTCCCCAGTTTTGTAAAGGCGGGCTCCTGGCTCGTCGCTAAAGGGATTGGAAATAAATTTCTGGCTGTTTAGTTCGGGTCGGTTGAGGTAGCCGCGAGCCAAACCATCACCACCGATAAGCAACTCTCCCGGTGTTCCGATAGGCACAGCCTTAATAGGATCTCCCTCACGGCGTAGATCAGGATCTAGCAAATAAATTTGTGTGTTATTAATAGGCCGACCTATAGGCACGCGGATGTTCCCAGGTTCTACCTTGTAAACAGTTGACCAGACAGTGGTTTCAGTGGGACCGTAAACATTCCAAACAGAGTTAACCAATTTTTGCAGTTGATTTGCCAGCGCAGGGGTTAGTGCTTCCCCACCACAGAGGATTTTTAGCTGTTTATTGCCACACCACCCTGCTGCCAAAAGCAGTCGCCAAGTAGCTGGAGTTGCTTGCATGACTGTAGCACCAGATTTTGCCAGGGTTTTGATTAACTCTACTGCATCCGAGGCAACTTCACGCCTCACTAATACAATACGAGCCCCCACAATCAATGGTAAGTAAAGTTCCAGACCAGCAATATCAAAGGAGATGGTTGTCACCGCTAGAAGTACATCTGACTCTATCAATCCTGGCTCTTGGCGCATGGAATTTAAGAAATTGACTACAGCTTTGTGTTCAATTTGTACACCTTTGGGATTACCAGTGGAGCCTGAAGTGTAGATTATGTAAGCCAAGTTTTCAGGAGTTACTCCTGTTTTAGGGTTTGACCCGCTTGCTCGCGTAATTGCCTCCTCATCAGTGTCAATGCAAACTACTTGGCAGTAATGTTTTGGCAGCCGCTCGATTTGATTTTGTTGGGTTAATAGTACTGGCAACTGTGAATCTTCTAACATGAATGCCAAGCGCTCTTGGGGATAGGCTGGATCTAATGGCACATAAGCTCCACCAGCTTTGAGAATGCCTAAAAGCCCAATCACTAAATTCAGCGATCGCTCTAAGCAAATTCCAACCATTACTTCAGGTCCCACATTCAAAGTCTGCAAGTAGTGAGCTAGTTTATTGGCTCTGCTGTTCAGTTCCCGGTAAGTGAGCTGTTCTTCTTCAAAAATTACTGCGACTCTTTCGGGTGTCAATTCTACCTGTGACTCAAACCACTGATGAATACATTGATTCTGTGGGTAATCTGCTTGAGTTTGATTCCACTCTACAAGCAACTGATGCGATTCTGTCTCAGTTAAAAGCGACAGGTCTAGAGGCTGGGAATCTATAGTGCTAACAATACTATCCATTATAAATTCTCCATTTATTTGGGTAACTAATATCCAGGATGAGCTTCACAAAGACAGGAAAATGGGTGCATCTCGCTTTTGCGACCATGCTTTAATCTTCACGCTGAAGTCATAGCTTTCCGGATTCTTTTCCCAAATATATTTGCGCTCACTGAGATGCTCCCAGGCGCATCCCACAATTGCCGGAAATATTATTTTCTTGTGGGGTGGGCATCCTGCCCGCCCTGTACCTGCAGGCGGATCGCGATCCGCCTGCCCCACAAGAGTGTATTTGCATAATTGGGATGCTCCCCATGAAAATTGGGAACCAACGCCGTGCAGCGTTAGTCAAACATGTTATTATCTGCTTTTCTAATAGAGGAAATTAATTAAGCGGTTAGGAAAAAATACTTGTACAACTCTTAGTGGAAAGCGCATTGCTGATACGCTACATTATTAATTTGTTCTTTTACAAATAACTTAAGCTATTAGCCATAAGTAAGTCTTCAGTAGAAATAACAGATAATTTATAAAGTTGTTTTAAAGAGATATGGAGTTATGTAAAGATTCAGGTGGTAGGTTGAGGGATTAGAGATGGTTGGGCTGATTGACTGCATTCGCGTGAACAGCGCTTCCCCAGGTTGGATTGACACCCCATTTAATGACCCGATTTATGAAATGACGGGTGTTGACGAAGTGAGCTTGGGAGATGCCATCCCTTTAGGTCGCCAGGGGACCCCGTCAGAAGTTGCATATGCTATGTTGTTTCTAGCTTCTAAGGAAGCCTCGTATATCACCGGGCTTGACACTCCCCGCGAATCAACGCGACGGGGATTCTTGGTTCAACGACAAACCTTGCTCAAGCAGGCTCACACCAACTAGAGTAGCGGGTTCATCTCCAAGAGCGTTTCTTGCATCTAGTACAAAGGTTCCTGTGTGCCCCACATTACCCAGTCCGAGTTTCAGAATATTGAGCGCTGCGTTTTCATCTCTATTCTGGAGCTTAGACCTGCCGCTGCATGATCAGTGCTGCCTTTTCCTCAGGTGCTTGAGCAACTAAGTGATTTTTACTGTAGAGCAAGAAGTAGAAAATCGCTACGATCAAGACGATGGCAACGCCCCAAGTACCAGGCTGGTAGGCAGGTATAGACAAACAAGCAAAAAGGGCAAGAATTGCTAGGGCAGACCCAACAGCAGCACCCCAAATCCCCAGTGGGCTTTCGTATGTTCTTTGTAAATCCGGATGACTGATCTTCAGCTTAATATAGCTCAATAACACAAGGATATAGGCGATCAATGCTGCAAAAACCGCCATATTCAACATTACATCTTTGACTGCACCCCCTAAAATATCAAGGCTAACTGCACAGCTCAATCCGACTACTGTACCTAAAATTAATGACCTGTAAGGGGTATAATTTCTGCCAGTAACAGAAAGCCAGCGCGGTATGTACCCAGCCCGGGAAAGAGAGAAGAACGTCCGCCCGTAGGCGTAGATAGTAAAATGGAAGCTAGCGAGCAGGCCACAAGACATCATGATCGCTGTCGCAAATGTGGTAACGGGACTCTTGCCGAAGTATGACTCCAACCCATCTCCCAACGGGGCACTTGATTTACTAATAGCAGCAGCGCCACCTGCTACACCAGAGTTCAGCACCAAGGTCAACATTGAAAGGGCAATGAGGGTGAACATGGCTATAGACAGGGCTTTAGGCATATTACGGTGCACGTCACGGGTTTCCTCAGCCACCAGTGGGAGTTGCTCAATTGCCAGGAAAAACCAAATTGCATAGGGAATCGCGGCAAAAATTCCCTGCCCGCCTCTAGGCAGCCAGGTTGCCGATTGCCCGGGATCGGGAGGAATGTTGAAGAGCAAGTCAATTCTGAACTCACCTAGTAGCAACATACTGAGATAGAATATAGCCAACATCATAATCGCTACCAGAGTGAGTATTAAACCTACATTAAAGGTTAGTTCTGTACTCCAGATATTAATTGCCGTGAAGATACCGTAGATCAGAACCCAGATCAAGTAGACTGGCACGTCGGGAATCAAAGGCTCAAGGTAGCTGGTGACAGCGAGAACGGCTACGACTGGGGCAAGTACATTCTCAATAATTAGGGCTACACCACAGATAAAGCCCCAAAGTGGACCAAAGGCAATACGGGTGAATGAGTAAAGTCCTCCTGCATGAGGTAACATAGTTGACATTTCAGCCAGACTGTAGACCATGCATACATACATGATTGCCATGAGGAAAGTAGCAATTGCTAGACCCCAAAAGCCACCTGCTGCCAAACCAGAGTTCCAACCAGTGAAATCACCTGAGATAACAATGCCAACACCTAAGCTCCATAGCAACCAAAAACCAGCACTTCCTTTTAGTTGCCGCTGTCTTAGATAACTCTCGTTAATATTTTCGTAATCAGCAAGACCGTCAGACCTTTGTTTGGACATGGTCTATTTTCCTACTAGTGGAGCATGGCTAGGGCTCACGCAGTTAGTACGCATAGCCTCTATATAGAGGATGCCCAAATAAACCTACAAACTCTCACATTTGGTGTATCATTCGGGCTCTTTGCCTGGACATCACGGGCTGACGGGGCGACAAAATAACCTGAAAAGCTTATTAGCTAAAGAGTACAGCGATTTATAGTAAAAAAACATAGGTCTACTTTTGTCAATAAGACCTACCTGATGATACCCTTTAGCTCTTGCACTCTAATAGTTGTCGGTTGAATTAGCACACGCCCATCTGACTCGATAATGAAATCAAGCTGGTCTCCTGGTTTGAGTTGTAGAAAATCTCTTACCTCTTTTGGGATTGTGGTTTGTCCCTTGGTCGTAATGGTTGCAGTTGGGACTTTAGCCTTTCTTTAAACGTGTTTCCTTACTTTATGTTAAGGAGTAGAGGAAAGTTTGCCAATCGCAATCGCGAATAGCGCAAATCGATACTGTTCCGTCTCCTTCTGTCATGGGTGTTCGATATCGGAAATTGACAGCTGAACACCAAATCGCTAACCTTTCAGAGAGGAAACGATGCTAATCCAGCCCGATCGATGTTAACAACTCGCTTTGTCCGCTTTTTTCGTCACCTTAGCTGGGCTACGCTGAAAAAAACCTTTGCTCGCGTCGGCGAGCGGCGACTTCTGGGCTTATCATCGGAAATCGCTTACAACGCGATGTTATCTCTGTTTCCAGCCATTCTTGCCGTCCTCACCGCCATTGGCCTATTTGAAGAATCGCTGCAAGACACCTTCAGAGACCTAGCGCATAATCTCAGTAAGGTCGCACCTGAAGAGGCAATGGTTCTGATTCGTGATTTTGCTAAAGAAATTACTCAAACCAAAAACTCAAGTCTATTTTCCATCAGTTTTGTGGTAGCGATTTGGGCGGCTTCTGGGGCGCTCAGTGCTGCGATGAATGCCCTCGATCAAATCCATCAAATTCCTCAAGAGCAGACGCGTCCTTTCTGGAAAGCCAAGCTCGTCTCATTGGGGCTGACCATCGGCACAATTGTGCTACTAATAACGGCTTCTTTCATCGTGTTTGTCAGCGACTTGCTATTGCGATTTTTTGTGCTCAAAAGTCATTTTTCTATTTTATTGGTTGTTTGGCAACTGTTGAGCTGGCCTTTAGCTCTCGGGATTGTTTCCGCTGCCTGTGGCTTTGTATATCGCTATGGGCCAAGCCGCTGGAACTCAGGCACGCCGATGATGCCAGGAGCAGTGTTGGCAGCTGTTTCGTGGGCGATTTCATCCGGTCTATTTCGGCTATACGTGTTCAACTTCGGCAATTACAACCAAGCTTACGGTGCAGTTGGAGCTGTGATTGTTTTGATGCTTTGGCTCTACATGAGCGCCGTGGTTCTTCTAGTGGGCGACCAGCTGAATGTAACTGTAGGAGAGGCTATGCGCTCACGAGCAAAGTCTGCATTAGCTTTGGCTCCAAAATCACAAACAGGTCGCTCCTGAGATTAAATATGGCTATAGGTACAACACAAAGTGAAGTTAATCATGTTTTGATGGGAGTAGGAGTCTAGCCGTTGATTAAAAATCCGAAGCCAATAATGCCCCAGTCTCCTCAGCTTTCCTCTACAACGACTCACCCCAAGGGTGCTTCCTTGCAGCGCCTTCGTAAGTTCAGCCGTCTACTCGATAATGCCATTGGCATTCCGGGGACATCATTTCGCGTTGGACTCGATCCGATCTTGGGGCTGATACCTGTACTGGGAGACTTGTTTGATTTTGCCTGGAAAGCCAATACTAAGAATATGGCACTGCTGGAAGCGCACTTGCAAGTTCCCCAAACCAGTCAGAAAGCAAATCGCTGGTTTATCTTCTTACTATTGGCTGGGTTGTTCATATTCAGTGTGGGTGTGGTGAGCTTGAGCGTGTTGCTGATCAGACTGCTCGTTCGGCTAGTAAGTAGTTAATTCCGATACAGACAGAAGCGATGCAAGACTGGTGGAAAGTAACATTTCCTCAAGGGCGGCAAACCCTGACAATTACCGATGCCAGGGGTCATTCCGTAGCGATCGCTTATGGTGAAAAAGGCACGGGCAAACCGCTAATTTTGGTGCATGGCATCGGTAGTTGGTGCTACACTTGGCGTCATTGCATTGAGCCGTTATCGCAACACTTTCGGGTAATATGTTTCGATGCCTTGGGCTACGGCTTTTCAGAAAAGGCAGGGTATCCAGAACAACCCGGTCATCAAGTCGTTGAGCTGGAGCGGATTATTCGGGCATTGTGCGATGAACCCGCTGTTGTCGTGGCAGAATCACTAGGGGCACTTGCCGGTCTTGCGGTTGCCTTAGCGCATCCGAAGTTATGCGCTCGGTTAGTGGTTATGAATGTGCCGATCTTTCCAGAGCGGTTGCCGAATCGGGGAATGCGATCGCTGTCCTATCTACCGCTGGAGCTGATAAAGATCGTCGATCACCTTCGTCTGCCGTATCTGTTTGCCCCTCTGGTACGGGCGATCGTGCGGGTAGAGCGTCGTGAAGTCCTCGTGGATCAATCAGCAGTGACACCAGAAGAGGTATACTGGATTACTTACCCTTATATTCACTTATCTGGTGCTGTTGCGAAGTTTACTGAAGAGTTACAACTAGCAGCACGGGAAATTGAACGCTTCCAGCAGAATCAACCGAATCTCATTAGTAAAATCCAAGACCAGTTGGCTGCTGTTAGTTGTCCGACGCTGATTTTGTGGAGTGATCAAGACCGCTGGTTTCCTGCTACGGATGGCAAAAAGCTGTGCGACCTCATTCCCGGTTCCAGGTTACAAATTCTCACAAACTGCGGTCATAATGCCTCAGCTGGTTGCCCAGAGGCAATCAATTCAGCAATCCTTGAGTTTCTGCGCAATACCAATTTTCTTGATGATATAGGAGGAAAAAAATGGCTTTCTGGGATCAGTTAAAGCAGAATGTATCAAATATGAACAGTTCTCTCCAGACAAACATTTCCAAGTTTAAAAGTACCGATTTTGCCGATGCATCAATGGCAATGTGTGCATTGATCGCAGCGGCTGATGGCAGTATCGATAGCTCTGAGAGACAAAAGACGACGGCTCTGATACTTTCAAATGAAATACTGAAAATCTTCCAGGCGTCTGATCTGAAGCAAAAATTTGATTTCTATTGTGACAAGCTATCGCAAGATTTTGATTTTGGTAAAGTTGAGGCAATTCAAGCTATAGGCAAACTCAAGACTAAACAAGACCAAGGTCGTGCAGTCATCCAAATCGGGATTATTATCGGCGGTGCGGATGGAAATTTTGACACAGATGAAAAG
>QQTW01004206.1_pt1 | contig 10757 bp, 17 predicted proteins | sample 1904831 | NCBI WGS metagenome assembly QQTW01 (sample SAMN09435610, study PRJNA476489) | Subsurface metagenome, whole genome shotgun sequencing project.
CAAGAACTTCGTTCCACTCATCTGGCCCTCATCTTGATGCTCTCGATTAACTGTCTCCATATTGTCGATGCTTAACCCAGCTGAGACGATCATCACCATTCCACCAAGATGTCGACAGCAACAGCTACCAAGCCTTCCAAAGGGAAGAAGCAGCCTCCTTCGGCCGCTACCAACCTCATCGGTACGTCTTTAGCTCCCCCTTCGCAGCGGCTGTCCCAAGTATATCAATCGCTAACTGTGGTATGACATACCAGCCGGCGGCGGAGCAGGCATGATGGAAGCCCTAGCCTGTCATCCTCTCGGTACGAACATCCAGTATCTCTTTCAATCACCCAGGTTGCTCATACATATGGAAAAGACACAATCAAAGTTCGAATGCAGCTCTCTCGACGAGCTCGATTGCGAGGGGTACTCTTCCCTGCAATATCTCTTGTCATCAACGACTAAATCATCCCTTGGTCAGGCTCAACGTCTCACATTCATTCGGATGGGCGCGGAGATCATCAAGCGCGAGACTCCGCTAGGTCTATATAAAGGCCTCGGAGCAGTCATCACGGGCATTGTCCCCAAAATGGCGATTCGATTCACGTCGTTTGAATGGTATAAGTCTCTAGCGGCGAATACGACGACGGGGGTAGTCAGCGGGCAGGGCATTTTCGTTGGTAAATAATCCACTCTTCATTCCTACCACTTTATCTTCCCCGTGCGTCTTTTTCTTATACAGATGATATAATACTGATGTTATGACAATGGATTTATAGCGGGTCTAGCGGCCGGTTTTACAGAAGCTGTAGCAGTGGTAACACCAATGGAGGTAGTGAAAATTAGATTACAAGCTCAACACCACTCGATGGCCGACCCGTTGGATATTCCAAAGTATCGAAACGCGGCTCACGCATTGTATACCGTCGTTCGAGAAGAGGGGTTGGGTGCGCTGTATAGAGGGGTGTCGTTGACGGCGTTGAGGCAGGGGTCGAATCAAGCTGGTGTGTTTCATCCATTTCTCCTCCGTTCCCTATCTTCCGACCTTCCTTCCGGGGATTCTTCTTCGCCACCATCTCAGCTCCGCTCCACTCTCCATCTGCACCTTACTGCAAACATACTAGAGACGATCACCCAGCAAATCAATTGACTGCACCCAAACGCTTTCCATGCGTGGACTAACAACAAGAGATTGGAATAGTTAATTTCACGGCCTACACCAAACTGAAACACCTTCTCCAAGAGATGCAGCAAACGAGGTTACAAGGCAAAGATCTACCGTCCTACCAAACGATGCTGATCGGATTGATTTCCGGAGCGTTAGGCCCGTTATCGAACGCACCGATTGATACGATCAGTACGTTCATCCTTTCTCATCCATCCATCCTCCCATTCCTTCTCCTCAACCAGAATCCCATCCACGAAACTAATTCCAAGTAAAACAGAAACGAGGTTACAAAAACAACAACAACTGACCCACTCCCTCTCCGCCGACCCCCAAAAACCCTCCTCGACCTTCTCCTCGCTTCGAAGAATCAAGGTCATCGCAAAAGAGATGTACATGCAGGAAGGTGGTCTCAGAGCATTTTACAAGGGAATCACGCCGAGGATTATTCGTGTGGCACCGGGTCAGGCGGTGACTTTTACCGTGTATGAATTTTTGAAAGAGAAACTTGAGAGACCGAGTTTCTTTCCTTTCTTTGCTCAGGGGTCGAATGGCTCATCATCTACACCTGCCAGTTCTACTACCTCTTCTTCTTAGCTTATCCTGGTCCGAGAATGCTCATGCTGGATGTATACTTTTCTATTAGATATATGTATCCATTTCGAGAGTCGAATCCAATTGTGGGGCATGCTCAAGCCGTGAATCTTACCATTGATGAACATGTAATCATGAAATTAGAGAAGTTGATCGTCTTCCTTCCGACGGAGATGTCATTATCATCACCCTTCCGACAAGGGTATCATCCTCATCATCCCTACGGAAGGTATCTTCGTCACGCTTACGACGAATAACCAACCTTTATCACACTGATGATGGTGTAAGGACGGCCGAGATCCATGTACGTATACATACCGTAACAGTCTTGTATCAAGATAAACTGGCCTTTGGTAGGCTAGGCTAGTTGTCATCATATCGGACGATGCGCCCAGTGGGATGGATATGTATTTACATATTGATGGCAAGTTTTGTACGCTACCTACTTTACCGTACAAAACGAACTCTAGCAGATCCATCCTGTTCAAAGTTGGTATCAAACCATAAAGCCCCCAAAAAGGCAATGGAGATTAAAAAAATGCGTTCATTGAAAGATGTGGTATCCAATGCTTTATCTGGTAAACAATACAATAGTAGTTTCGATGTCAATAGCCATGCCACTGCCCATGCCGATGCCCAATCCACAGAGCATTGAATGAATATATAACGCCTTCTTATGCATGCATGTAGGAAGTCCTCCACACCATCCACCACTACTCGAACGAACAAGCTTCGCATAGTTGAGCGACGGACTCCACCAGGATGATCCCCGGGCAAATGACGGAGGGACCGTGGATGGGTGGGTTGGTGGGTGGGTGAGATAGGGGGAACTGGGTAAAAGGAAATGCTATGATTGCGACTCAACCAATTCCTTGACGTATTTCACGAAAGTCTTTTTGTGGACCTGTATTCATCGTTCATTCGTTAGTCCCATACCCATAACTCATCCACACGCAAAAACAGATTGCCACGTCGGAGAAGGGTAAACCAGGTATTCAACCAAATCGTAAGGAGAAGGGCGAAAGATTAGTTCGAGTGAGAGTTGAAACAGAGAGAGAGAACTAACCAATCCTGCGTAGTGTCCGTCTCGCAAGACACATATGTATCTCAGTCCTAATTTGACGAAGCATTCATATGCTAGGTCCATTGGCGATCGAATCTCGAGTGCTAATGGAGCCTGCATATTCCCATCATACATCGTTAGCTATTCGTCCACATTATTCTTCATTTCTACGTAGATGATCTTGAGGACGAGAGTTCTCGGCCACGAGACTATATGAGCCAAATCGTGAAAGAGCCCACCCATAGTGGGAATGAATGTATGGGCCGTGAAACAAGGCACTCACCGAATCAATGTATGGCGTGAAATCCGTCGGTTCGGTCTCCTGCCCGCCTCCTTCACCCTCGTCCTCCGAGCCGGACCATCCCAATCCCGAAGCCATCAGACACAAACTCGAATCTTCACTCTCTAGCTTATCCAATGCGAATTCGAGTTCCGGAGCAGGTATCAATCCGACCAACACTCGGTCTCGGACAATCGGCAGCCCACCGTCGATTTCTCCCGCTAGATGCAACACCTGTAATTTCCGACGGAGGTCTCGAGCGGGGACTAAAGGTGAACTCGACACGTCGATAACCCGGTCGCTGCGGACACGAGGGACGATATCGCCCAGCTGGCCCGTGAAGATGGGTCGGATTTTGTTATCGAGGAAGGGGTATGAGTTCATGTCGGTCAATAAGTCCTGAAAAACATCAGTTGCTGACGTGGGCTTTGTGGTGATGGGGGTAAAACAAACATAGATGCTCAACGGCTCTAGCGCGTCAGCCGTCCACTTAGAAACCAATACCGCGATGGAGAATGGCAACACGTGGTCCAGACTCCCCGTCAGCTCAAATAGAATCACCGCCAGCGTCACGGAGAGTCGCGTTATCCCGCACATCGTTGCTCCCGCAGCCACCATGGCGTATACCCCTGGCGTCACGCAGTGCGCTGCTCCACCCTGACTTGGACAGTCCCCGAAGATCGCTGCGTCGGGATGCAGATACACCAGATACTGCACGCCATGACCGACCATGCGTCCCAACAACCCGCCCACCACCATCGACGGCACGTAAATCCCCGCGGGGACTTTAATCCCAAAGGTCAACGTCGTGAGGATGCTTTTGACCACTAACGCGACCGCCAGATAGTAAATCACTTCCGGCGTCCGTTCCATCTCCGGACAGAGTCCCGTGCCGATGTGCGCCGCCTCGCACGGTCGAGCCAGCTCAAATAACAGCTCCGTCACTGGTAATCGGGTATATCGGTTCCAGAAGCTGACAAGCCCTGTTAAGAGCGCCACCAGGAACACTTCCAGCAGGGGATACTTCTTGATGACGGGGATCCGTCGGAACGTCCTCGCCCACAAACTCGACGCTTTGATGAACAGCGCGCCCAATGCACCGCCAATCACACCGAGGAGAATGAATGCAATCATCTCAAAGAACCGCCAGTCCGTCACGTACCGCACCTCGAAGATGACAATCTTGCCAGTGCCGTATGGGTCGAGGAATTTGAGCGATAAGGCTGCCACGATGCAGCAGAAGAATGTCCGGAACAGTGTTTTCGGCGGGAAGTAGTAGCTAACTTCTTCCAAGCTGAACAGTGTCCCTCCGATAGGGGCGCCAAATGCAACAGCCACTCCGCTCGCCGCACTCGCACTCAGCACCTCCCTTCGCTTGCCGTCGTTGTGGTTGTATTTGGCGAACAGTCGGCAGGCGATATTTCCCACGCAAGTGGCAATGTGCACGTAGGGGCCTTCTTTGCCGAGACTGAGTCCGGACCCCACGCTCAATACCAGTGCGAGTGTCTTGATGATCAGCGTCCTGACTCCGAGGTAGCCATGCATGACGAATCCGCTGAGGATGACTTTGACTTCGGCCACCCCGCTGCCGGCGGCAGAGTAGTACGTCATGGGTCCAGGTGGAATTTTGTGACCCATATTGCGCGGGCTGTAGTTACCATCTCTGTCGGAGTCGTATTGCGGCGGCTCTTTCCATCGATCTGCGCCCAGATTCTCGTCCAAAGTCGCCAGTTGAATGGCCGAAGGAACAACCGTCCGAGATCGCAGCGTCAGGGCACACGCCATCAACGAGAACAGTACCACCAGCGTGACGTAGGCTGCAAAGTCCACCCAGATGTTGTCGACTTTGGTGGACCCAATCTTCTCACTCCACGACATCCAGGCTTCGCATTCATGGACTAGAGGGAGTTGGTATACGATAGTATCTGAAAGTAAACCAGTTGATCTCTTACCTCCCAAACAGCACTTTCTTCGACTATAGTACCATCCGGCTGTTCTTTGTCAGCAAACATACTACGCGCTGCTCATGTGGTGGCCATACCTGTGCAGTAGCCCTCTTTGACATCAAATACACATGTCTCCGAGACATCAACGGCGTATGCAATGATGGCTGTAACACATCCGATAATACCAACTAGGATCCATCCTTGCATAGCATCGTACATCATCCGTAGTCTACCGCCCAAGCCTCTCTGACTTCGCCAATCAGTACGAGAAGTCAAGGCTGATGAGAGCAAACCAACCCACGGAGAGCTTTGACTCGATAGGCATCGGCGATGCTATCATGTACCTGTTGATCATATTAATGACGATCCTACTAAAGCTTGAAGCAATTGCTAAAGAGGTGTAGCGACTAGCATGAAGTGGACATACCCAGTCTGCTCGAAAGAAAGCAGATCAAATCAGTCACCAGATACAGAAACGACCGTTCGTCACTTAGGAACATACCTGTAGATGTGAACTAAAATAATGTTAACTACATGATTGAACGACCAGAGCTTCATCCCATACCTGGTCGTACCACACCCGATGCTCCGAGAACGACGTCTTGGAATCCTCCATGCCGCCTCCACCATAGCCCGCATTCCCATTGGAGCTCAGCGCACTGACAAGCCGCTGACTGAACAATGCTGAGCGACTGTGCGATTTGGACATGTACACCCCATCATGAATGCTATGTCTTCTTGACACTCGAGCTCGAGGGGTCGCGCTGGTGCTATCAACGAAGCTGGTATAGCTCTGGTCCGCCCCATCTGCGTTCTCCAGCAAACTCGACCGCTCGTCCATGTAAGAAAGCCGTGTTGGTCGACGACTGCGTAAGTCGACCTCGGACGCCCTAGTCGAGTAAAGACGTCGAGTCCTCGTCGGACTTGTATTGGGCCCTGTCTGATTCGAGGGCTGCCAATATGTGTCGTCTACATCATCCTCGGGGTCGTCCGAGTGCGGTGGAAAAGGTTCGTGCCGCTGCATCTTGAATGGTAGCAGCGTCGAGGATAATCTACTATCGAGGTCGGGGATCTTCTTTCTATTCTCATTTTGTACGCTGCACAGCTCCCCGTGTCATGGCGGACCTTGCTGGGTCAGCCGAGGTCGGCAAGGTCTACACGGTGGCACTCTCGAAGGCAAATCCAAGAACATAAAGCAAGAGTCAAGGACAGTGGGAATGACGATGGAGCCTGCCATCTGCCGTAACTCAGTCGAAGGATTGTTGGTGTGGAGCTCTGGTCACGCCCCTCGATCCTTCTCTCATCTGACTGTTTCGGTGCCGAGCTCGGTGGTGGCCTGGCTGGCTTATGTCAGCATCGTCGTCCACACGACACCACCTCCATCGAATCATCCCGCCTGGGCTTGGTGGAGGACCTCAGGTTCAGGAAAATGGTCAGCTCCTTGATCTCTACTAGGGAATACATTCCGGAAGCATGACAGGACTGAAACAATTCCAGGCGCCGTATGAACAGTTCATCCTGTTCGGGGACTCCATCACTCAGCGTGCGTTCGATCAAGCCAAAGGATTTGCCTTTGGGGCGGAACTTCAGAATGGTACGAGTTAGCGTACCACTTTCAGTCCATCTTCTCTTATCATGCCTTTTCTGCTCTCTTTCTTTGTTGTAAAGCCGGTTGTGTCTTTGTACAGGAGAGCATTTCCCTTGCCCTGCTGGACCCATCTGAAGGACGCCCAGCATCACGTCACATGATGCTCCATATCACTGCTCCTTCGTTCATGTTTGTGAATACCGCTCGTTGAACATTGTCTTTCGCTTCTTTCTATCTGGTGAGCTCTTTTTAAATTGTGTTCTACGCTGAGAGTTGTGAATTCTACCGGATCCAGATTACATCCGACGCCTGGATGTCATCAACCGAGGCTTCAGGTGCGAGAACAATTTGCACATCTCGTTGAATATCTCCTTACGTCTATCAGCGGATATAACACCTCCCAAGGACTAAAGGCTCTGCCGTCATTCATGCCCACTCCGGACCAGGCCAAGGTCCGCTTCATGGTACGCTTTGAGGGCTGCCGGATGTCGGAGACTGTTTCTCATCTTTTCCACATGACAGACCATCTTCTTTGGAGCAAATGACGCGTGTCTCCCTAGCTCGGATGGTTCCAAAAGCCAGCATGTTCCTCTGAACAAGTATCGCGAGAATTTGATCCGCATCATCGAACATCCAACGGTGGAGGCACAGAATCCGCGATTGATCCTCATCACCCCTCCGCCAGTGGACGAATATCTGTTTGAAAAAGCCAAGGAGAACGACCGTCGGGCTGAGCACACCAGGACTTATGCGGATGTCGTTCAGGAATTAGGTCTTACTTACTCTTTCCCGGTCGTCGATCTGTGGAAGCTGTTTATGAACAAGGCGGGCTGGTCCGGAGAAGAACCACTCATAGGGTCCAAAAGCACCGCGAAGAACGATGTTCTACCCGAGTTGCTATCTGATGGTATGTATGAGCGATCATTTCTATTGACCTGTAATCGGGTTCAGAAGTACAATGACTACTGAGGCCAAGGTTGTTTGTGGATGTTTAAGCTAAGACGGGCTTCTCCAGGAGTTCATCTCACTTCTGGTGGATATCAAATCCTCTACGCTGGTATTATGGACGTCATTCGTAAGGCGTGGCCTGATCAGGATCCTGATCGACTTCCCTTCGTTCTACCACTTTGGGGGGAAGCACCAAGCGAGTAGAGCAGAGGTAGGCTCTTGCTGGATGTACGCCGTTAGCAAATATAAGGTCCGTGTATTCTCTATTGTTACTTCAAGAGTATGTTTAGATTTTATGATTCGAGCGTTAAAGACCGGTAAGTAACTCAAATGAAACGGAGGAATCAATATCAATTAAGTAGCTGGCGTGACTTTCGAACTGTCGACTACCCCTTGTGCGTCACCTTATGCCCATTAAGATACCTATAAATTAACGAGATTGCCCGACGAGATTGCCCGACGAGGCACGCGGTACCCATTAGAATAGAACCTTTCAGCAACATGGCTGGATCATTTGACTGTCTCCATTCAACTCTTTAGGACCCTACATTTGTTTCTCGATTCTCCAGAAGTTTGTTTAAATGAGACTCGTCTCTCATGGGCAACCAGGTGCAAGCGACTGTCATCACGGAGGAATGATCCTTGCTAATTTCGCAAGATGCTGCAAATGTACTTGAAGAAATTAATGTTCGTTATAAGGTGCAATTTTGATAGCATATCCGTTATTAAATTGTGGATTGAGAAGAGCTCAAGAGTAATCTATCACTAGATCGGTGAAGAACGAGCTCACGGGCTATGGAACCAGAGCCGATCCCATTCACTCATTCCCAGAAATGCGTATTGATATTCCCAACAACTGCGTTCGTACCGTACCACCCAACCGAACCCCCAAAATAGAAATGCGAAACTGAGTATTATATGCGGTCTCCTTTTTTATTTTCCCAGTTCCCGGAAGTCCCAATCTGCCTGCCATCACACCAACAATGCTCCCCCAACAATCACCATCCCAGTTAATAGAACCACCGTAATAAAACTCGCTGTCAGCAGACTCGGAGGCTCTAGTCGCTCCGCCCAGCTCTGACCACTAGCTGTAGCGCTCGGGGTAGGTGTGCTTGTCGGCATCGAGACCCAGGTCGTAACCCTAACCGTTACTGTCGTCGAGTTCATCATGCTGCTGAGCGATGATCGAGTGGTTGTTCTATTCGGTAACCGGGTTGTCCGAGGGGTGATGGTGGTGGGGATTTCAACCCTTGAACCGTTGATCGTCGAGATCACAACCAGACGCGGACTGGTACGGGAAGAGAACCCGCCTCTCGATGGCGCCGCTCGACCAGCAACGAGCTCGACCATGGCGATCCGGTCGAAGTTGGTGATATTGGGTGTGGTGTCGTTGCAGAACCGGTTGAACGCATTTGAAGAGCCCGTCCGGGAGGCGTTATAGCGGAGCCAGTAGTTGTCATAAAAGCATTCTAAGCAGCTATCCAGTGATTGTTAGTTGAGACCTAGGGTGAAGTAGGCGACGTAGACGAGAAGCTTACGCTAGCATGGTCTGGTTCCATCTATGATTAAATTAGCTATCAGTAGCGGACTTGGAAGGCAGTAGACTCACGGCCTGAACCGCGGCGGACCCGTCTGCCGGCAGATGCATTGCTGAAAGGCCAGGGTCTCTTCCTTGCTCCGGATGTTCAGTGTTGAGCCGTTACACTGGAACATGCCCTGGACCATGAGCAGGCAGATCTGTGTCTGCCGGCAGTCATCGAGCGTCAAAGGACCTGGCGGCGGAAAGGTCGTCGTGGTCGTCGGACTCGGCGTCGACAGCCAGTAGTCCAGGACTTGCGCCACGCCGCCCAACTGAGCGATAACGACGAAGACGAAGACGAACAGCAGCATCTTGACTCTAATAAAGCGAGTAGAGTAAGTAAAGTGGAAGATTTCTTGAGCAGACTTTGCAAGTAGTGGAGTTGAAGCCAGAGTCTGAGTCTGAGTGGAGGTTGAAGAAGAGAAGAGGAAGAAGAGCAAGAGAAGGAAGAGAGGGCGGCTTTATAGGCGTCCAGACGCAGTGAATCTGGGTCACGCAAGCCTCCACATGGCAGAGAGGAAGTGAATACTCTGTAGCAACTTACTATAGCTGACCCCGCGCGGCTAAAGAGTTGTGAATATAGTAATCACTATATATGAGGCACCAAGGCAGACTTTCTTAAGGGTCTAGGGAAAAGAGATTGACAGGGGACCCGGTTCCTCAAAGTCACCGATATTGATGTAGTACCCGTCGCGGATGGGCCGCACCAGCAAGTATGACTCCGTGTCCGGACAGGTAATGCTTGGTTCATCCTGGTAAATTTGATATAGGGGGCTCCATTCACTCTGGGGGAGCTGATATTCAACATATCTGCTTGCCGAAGGGTAGGAAGGGCGGCTAAGGCTATCCTTATACCAATCTATAGGGCCCCCACTGGCACCTTGTACTACTGTGCTGAGCAAGAAGTGCTGGCTAGCATGACAAACGAAGACGGTTCACAGAGGTGAATGCAGCTGCATCCTACAAACGAAAAAGAAAGAAGCCTGCTTGATTCAAGGCGAATCAAGCGTATCTTAGACTCGTAATGGAAACGACATAGCATCAAGTGCTACTCTGCTAGAGCCATGGGTCATTGGCTATACCGTTGGTGTAGCACAGGTAATATGTGGGTTCAACGTCCCTTGGCTCATAGAGGCGTTCATGTTTTTGATTCGGTTCGCCAGTATGGACCTCGGTGGCATCCAGACTTATACTCGCAGCACTGATTGGTGTAATTAAAAGAAGTCGAAGTTCGGCAGAGCTACAACGCTCAACAACGTGAAGCTTCTGCCGGTCAAACCCCATTGCTGACCGACATGAGTAGAGTATACAGAGTGATAGTTCTCACGGTATCATCTTCGCTGGCATTCTGCCGTGACACAGTGTGAACGCCTTTCATGAGTGTGATGTAGTTGTTTAGAAACGCGTGTGAGGTCCCGGCCCGCGTCCCGAAAGGTTATCGCCGTCTCACTTGCGCGCAGCTCCATCGCGACTTCACACCCGTAAAGTGCCGCGCGCGACACTCACCTTGACACGTCCCATAACACTCGCTCCACCTCCAGGATCTCGAGTGTGATGGACGCCATGAGATAAAGCAACTCCAATTCTCACCCGTGTAAGGCGCATCCGGCTC
>QQTW01004207.1_pt1 | contig 10757 bp, 11 predicted proteins | sample 1904831 | NCBI WGS metagenome assembly QQTW01 (sample SAMN09435610, study PRJNA476489) | Subsurface metagenome, whole genome shotgun sequencing project.
GAACAACCGATTGGGATGGGTCAGGTTATTGGCAGATGGCTATTGTTCGTAATGTTTTAGAAGGAGAACGCCGCCGCCGCACTATTGAAATCCTTAAGTTGCGCGGCTCAACTCACATGAAGGGAGAGTATCCTTTCACAATTACAAATAATGGCATTAACATTTTTCCACTGGGAGCGATGCGACTAAGTCAACGCTCTTCCAATATCCGGGTGTCTTCTGGCGTTAAAACACTGGATGAAATGTGCGGCGGCGGTTTCTTCAGAGATTCGATTATTTTAGTGACGGGAGCTACTGGTACTGGTAAGACACTGTTGGTGAGTAAGTTTTTGCAAAACGCTTGTATTAACGGTGAGCGCGCCATTTTATTTGCTTACGAAGAATCTCGCGCCCAGTTGTCCCGCAATGCCTCTTCTTGGGGAATTGAGTTTGAGGAACTAGAAAGTCAAGGTTTGTTGAAAATCATCTGTAACTATCCAGAATCAGCTGGGCTGGAAGATCATTTACAAAGTATTAAGTCAGAAGTTAGAGAATTTAAGCCGTCACGAATTGCAGTTGACTCGCTCTCAGCACTGGCACGTGGGGTAAGTAATAATGCTTTTCGGCAATTTGTGATTGGTTTAACAGGTTATGCCAAGCAAGAGGAAATTACCGGTTTTTTCACCAATACAACAGAGCAGTTTATGGGAACTCATTCGATTACAGACTCCCATATTTCCACAATTACAGATACGATTTTAATGCTGCAATACGTAGAAATTCGCGGGGAAATGTCGCGGGCAATTAATGTCTTTAAAATGCGGGGCTCCTGGCATGATAAGGGCATCCGCGAGTACACTATTAGTGCTGACGGTCCCAAAATCACTGATTCTTTCCGCAACTACGAACGGCTTATTAGTGGTTCTCCCACCCGCGTTACTGTGGATGAAAAGGCCGAATTATCCCGTATTGTTAAGGGTTTTCAGGACAACACAGGTGGAAATTTACCGAAATAACAAACAGAATTACTTACTCATTAACCAGCCATCTGCCAATAACCTGACCCATCCCAATCGGTTGTTCAGTAAAACCAATTTTTCTGTAAAATTCAGTGGTATCGTCCGTGAATAAATATACATGTTGTCCTTTTAACTTATCTAATAGGATTTGCATCATTTGGCGCGCAATCCCTTGACCGCGATAGGCAGTAAGTGTCCAGACATCGACAACATAAGCATTGCAGACACCATCGGACAAAACACGGGCTGTACCAATGATGCTATTATCTGCATAAGCAATACAAGTAGCATAGCTATTTTCAAAGGACCTTTTGAGTTGCTCAGGGCTTCGTCCATTGTCAAATGTGTCCTCATGTAGCGTTGTTTTCATCTCTGACCAATCAACATTCGCCAAATTTGTTTTGTAAGTTACTTTTTGCATTGCAATTGTTTTTGTCCTTTTGCCAGACTCTAAAATGCTCTTCGTATCACAAGTACTATAAAACTCCACGAGAGTGACGTTGCTACTGATACCCCAAATCAGATAAGCATCCTGCTGGTGCTGCAACCGTAATTCTGTGCAGAACTTATATTTTTTTGGTAGCAAGTAGAAACGGACACGGCAGAACATTTGTGTGCAGACGAGCATACAGCAGTTCTCGATTGAAGAGTTATTACCAGAATTCCTCACTCAAAATGTCATTGACATCGCGGCTAAATTGCCAATGCTCTGGAAAGGTAACTTGTGGATATTCTTTACGGGTGTCGGACAATGCTCTATCCCAAGCCTGATCGAATACCTCTATGAAATAATCTCGCAGGCTGGGAGAATGTTCCAGAATTTCTTCTAGTTGCCTGCGCTGTTCCCTAATTGTTGCATCCCACCCGCGATAGTCGTAAGGATTAGGGACATACAACCGCTTGAGTAGATGTGCCAGTAATACTCGCAGACGACTACTCACCTCCCTCCTATCCCTGTTCGCCAAACCTTCAAGCTCTTCAACTAAGTGTTCTAGGTCAACCCCATCGAAACGACCTGCGAGCAGGTCTGCAATCGTTTGGAGCAGCCACAAATGAAAATCACGTTCGTATAGAGTTTGTTGCTCAGCGGTTTGTGCCATGACTTTCTGCTTTAAACGCTGCTGTAATAAGTTTAAGGGCGCTTCGCTCAGTCTTGGCAAGCTTGACTCCCAAACAAGGGGTAAGGACTGAGTGCAGCGACAGCCTTTTACTCAACTAGGTAGCCTGCCTGTGCTAGCTCCTGGAGCCTCTGCCTCATTTCATTCGATATTTAACGAGCGCGGAGGGATTCGAACCCCCGACCCTCAGGACCGGAACCTGATGCTCTATCCACTGAGCTACGCGCCCCTACACTTGAGAAGTATAACATTGCTCAAAGCTAAAATGAAATTTATTTCAAGAACGAGCACAAAGCTACGCCTAACCGGGTTACAGCCACAAGGTAATCAGCTCAGCCTTCCAGGTTGAGAGGTTAGCCAAGGTGCAATTAAAGTAAGTCCCATGAAGGGTTAATTTTTTAGGCTTTAAGGGTATATTATATACCGTACAGGATATAGTCAGTAATTAAGTATAAGGAGATATTAATGACACTAAAGGTAAAGCCTCAACTGGCACTTCTTCGTGCTAAATGTGGAAAGATTAGCCAGTCTGAGTTATCTAGACGAACTGGCATCACACAAAAACAGTTGAGTGCATTAGAAGCAGGGAAAACAAAGGCGATCGCCTTTGATACGCTAACCAAGCTTTGCATGTTTTTCTCTTGCACTCCTAATGAACTGCTGGAACTCGAACCAGAGACAGAGCCAGACCCTCCTACAGTGGAAGAGCTTACCAAAGCTGATGAAATTATATCCCGTGGGATAACTCGTGCTATTGAAGCACCTGTGCGTCCTGTGGAGGAAATTTGGGCAGAGTTTGATGCTGTTCGAGCAAAAATAGCAACTCTTGCCTCGGTTCAAGCCGACATAGGAGCTTAACGCAACAGGTGATTAAGGTTGTCATAGACACCTCAGTTTTTATTGCCGCTCTCCTTAGTAAAAGCAAGACTAGCGCTTCTGTTCAGGTTCTAAATCACTGGCGCGAACAGCAATTCACATTGGTTACGGCACCGCAGCTACTGCGTGAATTGGTCGTTGAACTTACTCGAAAAAAGGTTCCTGAAGCATATATAGAAGAGTTAGTCGCGCTCATTGCAGCGGTTGCAATCCATGTTCCTGGAGCTTATGAGTCAACCCGTTTAGATGACATTGATCCAGATGACAATATGTTTCTAGGAGCCGCATATGAGGCGAAAGCTGACTATCTAGTTAGCCTTGGTAAGCAGCATTTACTTCCACTCAAACACTATCACGGTACGCAGATTCTGACCCCAGCACTGTTTATTCGTTCCCTAAACTTGAGCGTTGAATTATGACAAACAGCGACTTGATTGGTTTCGCCGCCTCATACGCCTACGCTACCGGTTTGCTCGTCGTCGGCGAGGTGTTGCGGAGATTTTTTGGCCTCTCACCAAACTTGACCCGCAAGTTCATCCACATCAGTGCAGGCATGTGGGTTTTTGGCATATTGCTGCTGTTCACCCGCTGGGAGAGTGGGATTCTACCCTTTGCCACGTTCATCTTCCTCAACTACCTGCTCTACCGCTACCGGTTAATAGGCGCAATGGATACTGCTGATAGCTCACCCGGCACGGTCTATTTTGCCATCTCTGTTACGCTGCTATTCGGGCTGCTGTGGCGACCAGACGGGCCAATAGATCGTGTACCAATTGCCGTAGCTGGTGTGATGGCGATGACTTGGGGAGACGCACTGGCAGCACTAATTGGCAGACGCTTCGGGCGGCATAAATACCAAGTGGGGCTTGCTGTGCGTACTTGGGAGGGTTCGGCGGCGATGTTTGTGGCAAGTACGGCGGCGATGTTCCTGGTGCTGCTACTGCTGCCCGGTTCAGCGCTCAGCCCACACTCAGTACCTTTTGATACAGGGCGGGCGCTCTTGGCAGCGCTAGTTGGTGGTGCTGTCGCTACTCTAGCTGAGGCCCTTTCGCCGCACGGCACAGACAACCTCAGTGTGCCACTTGTAGCAGCGGCAGTAGTGGGGGCATTGACGATAGCTTAGCCCTCCAACCTGCGAGGTCAGCCAAAGCGCGATCGCGATAAACACCATAACGCTGCTGCTTGTTTTTGATTCTCTCTCCCAATTCCGGCAAAATACCAAAGTTCGGCGGCATTGGTTGGAAATGCTTAGGCGAGGCAGAACTAATAAACTCAAACAGCGCCCCCATCATCGTTGTTGGCGGTAGCGTCAAAGGCTCTTTACCCAAAACCAGGCGTGCCGCATTGGTTCCAGCCAACCAGCCCCCGGCAGATGCTGCGGTATAGCCTTCAGTACCAATTAGCTGCCCAGCTGCTAGCACAGTAGGGCGTTGCTTAAATTGCAGCGTCGGTTGTAACAACTGGGGAGCATTGATAAATGTGTTGCGGTGCATCACCCCTAAGCGGACAAACTCTGCCTCTTCCAAACCAGGAATCAGCTGAAACACTCGCTTCTGCTCACCCCAACGCAAATTAGTTTGAAATCCTACAATGTTCCACAACTGACCTGCCTTGTCTTCTTGGCGTAGTTGTACCACTGCGTAGGGTCGCTCCGACTGATTTTCTGGAGCGCGAAAGTCTCCCTTACGGGCATCAAACAACCCCACCGGCTTGAGCGGACCATAGCGCATTGTGTCTTCCCCGCGCCGCGCTAGTTCTTCAATTGGCAAACAGGCTTCAAAGAATTTAGCAGTTTCCCGTTCAAAATCCTTCAGCTCCGTCTGTTCGGCTACACAAAGTTCTTGCCGAAATCGCAAGTACTGCTCCCGATTCATCGGGCAGTTGAGATAAGCAGCGTCTCCTTTGTCGTAACGAGAAGCGAGAAAGGCAATGTTGCGGTTAATCGATTCCCCTACCACTATAGGACTAGCAGCGTCGAAAAAGCTAAGGTATTCCATGCCAGTGAATCGCCGCAAATCTTCTGCCAGAGTCGGGCTAGTCAGGGGACCTGTTGCCAGGACAACAATTCCTTCTGGAATTGCCTGGACTTCCCCCCGACGCAGTTCAATCAATGGATGGCGAGAGAGGGTTTCTGTCAAGTCGTGACCGAATTTTCCTCGGTCTACTGCTAAGGCACCACCCGCTGGAACAGCATGTTCATCGGCTTTGGAAATAATTACAGAACCAAGCTGGCGCAGTTCTTCATGCAATAGACCGGCGGCGCGATCGCTTGCTTGCGCTCCAAACGAATTACTGCACACCAGTTCTGCCAACTGTTCTGAGTGATGGGCAGGGCTGAACTGGTGTGGTCGCATTTCATGCAAAATCACCTTGATGCCAGCCTGAGCAATTTGCCACGCCGCTTCCGTCCCGGCCAGTCCACCACCTATAACTTGAATCGCTTGTTTTTCTGTCATATTTAGCTATCAGCTATTTCCTCAGATTTGTAACATTTGGGTGATAACTTTGGGGACTGGCAGAATAATAATCACTAACAGACCCAATGCCAGCAACCCCCAAATGTCACGCCCGTTGTCCAGTTCACTAACATCATTCAGGGCGGGTTCATCGACAATGGGCATAAAGAACAGGATAATTGCCCACATTAGGAATCCGGGCTGGATGAGAGAAAGTCCTAACAGCAAGAATCTAGCGATTTGACCAATTGCTACACCGATTCGTTGCCCAAACATCGCATGTACAATGTGGCCTCCATCGAGCTGTCCCACTGGCATCAAGTTCAAAGCAGTCACCACTAGACCCAGAAAACCTGCAACCGCCACAGGATGGAGGTCGATTGCCTTATTAGGCGTTAACTGTGTGCCCAGCGCCAGCTTACTGAGCAGCGCCACTAAGAGCGAATAGTTCGGATTAAGGGCATCAGGGTTTAACATTCCCCCCGGTTCGGCTGGTAGGGGAACAACAGTAGAATGCGCTAGACCCCACAATAGCACTGGCAAAGTTACCACAAATCCTGCTAGGGGACCGGCAATGCTTACGTCAAATAAAGCTTTGCGATTTGGAACGGGCGATCGCATCTGAATAAACGCCCCAAATGTCCCCAGGAAAAAAGGTATTGGGATAAAGTATGGCAGCGTCGAACGAATTTTATAGAACCGAGCTGCCAGATAGTGACCGAGTTCGTGAATGGACAATATGGTAATCAGCGCCAAGCCATAGGGTAGTCCGTTTAACAGCAGAGCTGGGTTAGATTCCAGTGTCTCGATATCAGCACCGGCAATCTGCACTCCCACTAGGGTGGTAGTAAACAAAGTGGCTGCCAGCAATCCTAGCGCCAGTATAGGTCGCGTTAGTGGTTGCCTGGGTTGGCCGGTTGGGCGAGCTTGGGGATTGGGGACGAGAGCAAAAAACGGCTTGCTATTCGTACCCTCTTGAAAGATAACCAGGAAGCGATCGCCAAACTGGGCCTCGATATTCTCCCGAATCCGCTGGTAGGCTTCTGTTGGTGTACTTCTCAGTTGTCCCTGACAAATGACGGCTTGAGGTCGATACTCAATATTCTGGAGGTAGTAGACAGACCAGGGGAAACAATTCCGCAGCTGGGCTTCTTCTGTTTGATCAATGGGACGCACTACTGAAGGTTCCGGTGTTGCCTCCACAGCAATTTGTAATTTTGGGGCTGGCGATTTTTGGGCTGAGGAGGATGGGGTTGGTTCCTTACGACCCCACTGGATGAGCAGCCAGTATAAAATGGGGCAAATCACAAACGGCCCGATCACCAGTGCATTTGGCAAAGGCTGAGATGGACCATACTTTGCAGTCCAGGCGCTCCAGAGCAGTGCCGGTGCCATCAAAACAAGCCACAAAAGCCAGACTGGCGTTCGCGTGATGTTAGCTACACTGCGCCGCACAATAAAATAAGTAAATAGTCCCAGTAGGAGGAGAAACCAAAATGTCATGCTATTCTCAGTTAGTTTGAAATGAGTGTCTCTCAACCCTCAAAAGCTTAATAGTGTACTCAGATTCGACCGATCATCTCACTAGCAGTTCTTCTCAAAGTCCCTTACCGCAGCAGTTTACAAGCCGTTCTCCTAAACCACCACAAGTCGTCTGGGACAACATTTTTGCGTTTCCACCAAACCGGGACACTTTAGGAGGAACCTCTTACCTTATTGTAGAAAACTCTCTAGCAAATATCCTGATCGATTGTCCAGCTTGGGATGAAGCTAACCAGCAGTTTCTACACTCATTAGGGGGAGTAAGGTGGCTGTTTCTTACCCATCGAGGTGGGATTGGCAAGACGCGAGAAATTCAGGAAACCTTTGGCTGTGAGGTTCTGATCCAGGAGCAGGAAGCTTATCTTTTGCCCGGATTAAAGGTGACAAAGTATCGGCAGGAGTTTAGCCTGAGTCCCTTAGCTCAGGCGATTTGGACACCAGGTCATTCTCCTGGCTCCTCCTGCCTTTATTACACAGCTGATGCAGGTGGACTATTATTCTCAGGGCGTCATCTGCTCCCGAATCAGCTAGGTGAGCCAGTGCCACTGCGGGTATCCAAAACCTTCCACTGGCCCCGACAGATCAAAAGCGTTCAGTTACTGCTCGACCGCTTTACACCAGAAACTCTCCAGTATATTTGTCCTGGTGCCAACATCGGCTTTCTCCGAGGCAAACGGGTGATCACGCAGGCGTACCAACAGTTATCTAGCTTGGATTTAGAAGCTCAGCTTCAAGCCGAGCCTCTGCTTTAAGCTGTCCCTGCTAGTACTGCATCGGTTGTCAACATTTTCACCGCTGCTTGATATTGCTGATCAGCCTCTGTACCAACTTGGTCGCGCGTAATTGGCTCTAAAGAGACCATAAGGTCTGGTGCAATACCTAGCTTATGGATATCTCGGTGATTGGGGGTTTCGTACTTAGCAACGGTAACAGCCAGCCCAGAGCCATCCGATAGGTCAAACAAAGACTGAATTAAGCCTTTGCCGAATGTTTTTTCTCCTACTAGCTGGGCACGGTTGTTATCTTGCAGCGCCCCAGCCAGGATCTCACTCGCACTGGCAGTTCCTTGATTGACTAAAACCACGAGTGGATCATGAGTTAACGCTGGTCCAGATGCTTCAAAATTACCCTGGATGCCTTGTCGGTTAGCGGTGTAGACTATTGTGCCTTCGTCTAACCATAGGCGGGCAATTTCAATTCCTGCTTGCAACAGACCACCCGGATTGTTCCGCAGATCGAGAACATAGGCACCGGCTCCCTGTTTCTCTAGCTGGACGATCGCGTGAGCCATTTCTGCTGTGGCATTAGCATTAAATTGAGTAAGGCGGAGGTAGCCAATCGACACCCCCTCTGACGAAGAACGTAACTCGGCGACTACGGGGTTAAGGGCTATGCGATCGCGCATCAGCTGAATTTCTGTGTTATCTTCCCCATCACGCTCCACCATCAGAGAGACGAAACTGCCAATTGGACCGCGCATTCGGGCAGCGGCTTCATCAAGGGTGAGTTCAGAAGTCGAAAGGCTGTCAATTTTTACGATTCGATCGCGCGGTCGAATCCCTGCTTTATCGGCTGGAGAGCCAGCGATCGGGGCCACAACCTCCAGCTTACCCGTATTTGGATTGAGGGCAATTTGTAATCCCACCCCTGTCAGCTCACCAGACGTATTTACCTGCAAACTGCGGTACTGCTCGGGTTTCAACAAGCGGGTGAAAGGATCGTCAAGGCTAGCTAACATTTGCTGAATTACTTCGTAGGCTGCCTCCTGGTCTGTGATCGACTGCTTAAAAGCCTTTTGACGAACCAACGCCCAGTTCTGATGATTAAACGTATCATCTAGGTAAGCGCGATTAACAATTCGCCAAGCTTCGGATACCAGCTTCTGTTCTTCCGTCAAAGCCGTTGCCGGTTGTACCGACCAGCTAAATGCGATCAGGATTGGCAATAATAATAAGAGTCCGACCCGAAAAAATCGTTTATACATGACACCCATTCTAATTTTCACGCCTTAACTTCAATCCTGACCCAGCTGATTGCCCCGCTGAATGATGAAATCCTTCTCTCGATTATGTTACTTTTTTTATAGAACCAGTGCAGTTAGACCCAGCTGCTGGCCGCCGGTGTAACGCTTAGCTGCTTCAATAGCTGACCGACTGCACCCGAACTACAACAGAATGGATTTCAAGAGCTTTGCCAGCCAGGCTGCTGAGGGCTGTGTCTCGCAAAACCTGTGCAGCAATTGGCACTTTAAAAAGCCACCCCTCCCTTTGGTCAAATTGGGAGTTTGATCAATCAACAGCGATGAATTTTTAGGAACTTCTGATTGTATGGCAAATGTTTACGACTGGTTTGAGGAGCGATTGGAGATTCAGGCGCTTGCCGAAGACGTAACCAGCAAGTATGTCCCTCCACACGTCAACATCTTCTACTGCTTCGGCGGGATGGCGTTGACTTGCTTTTTGATCCAGTTTGCAACTGGATTTGCGATGACATTCTATTACAGACCGACGGTCACTGAAGCTTATGCTTCCGTGCAGTCTCTGATGACAGAGGTAAACTTTGGTTGGCTAATTCGCTCAGTCCACCGCTGGTCTGCCAGCATGATGGTGCTGATCATGATCTTGCATACCTTCCGGGTTTACCTAACGGGTGGTTTTAAAAAGCCCCGCGAACTGACTTGGGTAACGGGTGTAATACTTGCCGTCATCACCGTTTCATTTGGTGTAACCGGTTACTCACTACCTTGGGACCAAGTCGGATACTGGGCCGTGAAAATCGTCAGTGGTGTACCAGAGGCTATTCCAGTAGTCGGCGTTTTAATATCTGATCTGCTGCGCGGCGGCTCGAGCGTGGGCCAAGCAACTTTGACTCGCTACTACAGTGCACACACATTTGTGCTACCGTGGCTGATTGCTGTATTCATGCTGCTGCACTTCTTGATGATCCGCAAGCAAGGCATTTCGGGTCCATTGTAATATTAAGCAAGGAGAACACTGTTAACGATGGCAACGCAGAAAAAACCAGATCTAACCGATCCAAATCTACGCGCTAAACTAGCCAAGGGCATGGGTCACAACTACTATGGAGAACCAGCTTGGCCCAATGACTTGCTGTATATCTTCCCAGTTGTGATTTTGGGAACAGGAGCCTCTATAGTGGCCCTGTCTGTACTAGACCCTGCCATGGTTGGAGAGCCTGCAAATCCCTTTGCAACGCCTCTAGAAATTCTACCGGAATGGTACTTGTATCCCGTCTTCCAGATTCTCCGGTCTCTTCCGAATAAACTCCTAGGGGTTTTAGGTATGGCTTCTGTACCCTTGGGACTATTGGTTATTCCTTTTATTGAGAACGTCAATAAGTTCCAGAATCCCTTCCGTCGTCCAGTAGCGACCACTTTATTTATGATTGGTACTCTAGTCACCATCTGGCTAGGAATTGGTGCCACATTACCACTGGACAAATCACTTACGCTCGGTCTTTTCTAAACTAGCCAAGGAAAAGTAACTTGACGCCTGGGTGTTTCTCATTAAGTGCATATGTACTGCTGAGAAGCAACAGGCGTCGACTTTAGCATTAATCTCTCCTCGAACTGCTTAAGTGAACTAGCTATGCTAGAAGCAGATCAGGAGACAAGCGAGAAAATGAGCCTTAAATCTTTTCAATTCAATTTTTCTAACCTAGCCCGTTGGCTAATCATCTTCACAATTATTTGGTTGCTGGGGTCAATAGGTTTAGGCTGGCTAGTTAACTCATTTCTGATTTTAGTC
>QQTW01004208.1_pt1 | contig 10756 bp, 5 predicted proteins | sample 1904831 | NCBI WGS metagenome assembly QQTW01 (sample SAMN09435610, study PRJNA476489) | Subsurface metagenome, whole genome shotgun sequencing project.
AAACCGCGATTAACATAAAGTTGATTTGTCCCAACTCTATGGAAACCTTGCGACCATTCCCAATGACGCACGACTTTTGCACAACTACCCCGCAAAAATGCGATGTATTTGCGGATTTTGCGCGGTATTTTGCGAATTAGTTTGTTGTAATAAATTACTGCTGGACCAAGACCGGGTATAACAATTTGCGAACCGTGGGTATGACCTGACAGTTGCAAATCGACGCGCCATTTTTTCAGAATTTCGGCTGTATCTGGGTTATGCGATAAAACAATGCGGGGAACCGCTGGGTCGAGTTGGTTCATTACTATCCCTGGGGTAAATTCATCCGACCAGTAATCAGCGAGTCCGACTACTGGTAGTTCTTCACCTAATGGGTAAGCAATTTCATTCCATAATACTTGAATGCCGATGCTTGTAAAAGCGTCGGTAACTTCGGATTGCGATCGCTTGTAGTAAATATCATGATTGCCTAGTGATGCACAAATTCCAGCACGCGATTGCAAATGTTTGAGTCGCAGCACTAGCTTGTGGACTGGGGATGGGTCATCGGTAACGTAGTCACCAGTCAATAAAATTAAATCGGGTTCGGCTTCGTTAGTAATTGCGATCGCTTGTTCTAACATTCGTTCGGATAATCGCAATCCATCGTAATGCAAATCTGACAGTTGCACCAACCTCGTACCATCTAACGGCTTTGGCAAATCTGCAATCCTAACCGTTATCCTCTCCACACTCAACGGCCCAGACAACAACCAGTGCATAAGGCTGACATTCTCCTCATACCAGCGCTATCAGCTTAACAAATGATGGTCATAATTTGCGTATAAACCGAAATAATTTCTTGAAAACTTTATAGAATTTAATTTAAGCTCAGTATTAATACTTAGGTAATTAGTATTTTTTAAATTGTTTTATTGTATTACAAGCAAAATCTAATATTAAAGTTTTTGAGAAGTATTCTTTAAATTTTTATGAACATAGATTATTGCCTATATGTTCAACTATTTAGCCATATAAGAGTTTAAGCAATTTCCGGATTACTTGTTTGCTAGATAACAATAGATAATTATTGTCAATTAGTTGCTTTTATAATTGACTTAAGTTAAAGTCGGATGGTAATTATAGCTCGTATATTTATTTGTATTCACAGGAGGCTGATGCCAACAGTATAAATCGAGCGTAAATTCTCACGAAACCCGTTAAATGGTTAAGAAATTACAGTTAAAAGTGTAGAGGATGCAGATTTACTAGAAGTAAGTAAATACAAAGGTCTTTCTAACTACTTTTCTGTACTGAGTATTAAACGCTGAATTATTTCTCGACCTAGCTAGAAGAAACTTTAAATTACTTAGGAAATACCAAAAAATAATTTACTCAGTATTTGTAGCTGTGTAAAAGCGCAGCGTTAGGCATCATTCTATAAAGTGATGGGCCCTCACAACGCAAATAGCTTGTATGTTCGTTATATATATAACTAGTGCTGTCACGCATACAGCTACAAGAAAATTGGCTATTTTTCATTGTCCGTTCTTTGAGTTACAGCTAAATACTAAATACATAATCGACAACATTGCTTTTTAATTGAACTATTAATTCATAAAAGCCAATGTTATCGATAGACAGTTTTGAATCTTTGTTATTCAATCTTCAAATTATCAACGAGTGAATTTAGGTGAAAACTTGGACTGTTAATGTATTATATTGAAAAAAACATGCTGAGATTTTTTAGCATTATGTAACCTTAGATAGATTTCTAGCAGTAAAAAAATATTCAAAAATGGTTAGTAGGGGGGATTGTCTATTGCAGTCGTAGTGCAGAATCCATTTTCGTAGGTGTTACCGATTTACTAAAACCGGACATCGTAGTTTTATAGATAAAAAAGATGAATAAAAATTATTGCGCTCGTTGCTGAAGCGATTACTAAAAAATTCTTTAAAGAATTGTAATTTTTGTTTTATCAAGATAAATTTGCAGTAGACGATATAAATGATTCGGAGTCTTGGCTTTTTTCAAGTTGACGATGAAGGCATGTCGGTTCGATGCAGGATGTAAATTGATACCACCATTGGAAAGCAAAATCCTTTTTTGTCCAAAGTTTAATCAGTACAAGTAAATGACTAATTTCTTTTGTTCCGATAATTCACGAAATCTAGGAGAAGATGTAATTGGAAGCGCTGCCAATCATCAAACCTATATATTAGTTGAATGTCCTCCACCTTGGATGTCGGATGCTTTTAACTCTAAATGGGTTCCAAATAACTTAAAACAGTTAGTAGAAGAAGTCAAACGAGCAAAATTATCAATTAAGTTTCTTTTAATTGCTAATAACTTGTCACATAAAGTTAACCGCACGACACTTTTAATTTATCAGCGTAAAGAAGGTTTGGGAAGCGGTTACTGCAAGCAAGAATTTAGCTTGCCCAATATCGAACAGGCTGCACCAATTATTAGAAAATGGTTATGGGCTAGTCTTCCTAATTATGAAGTGGATACAAGTATAACTAGGGATATATTAGTTTGTACGCACGGCAGTCACGACAAGTGCTGTTCGCGGTATGGTAGTCCTTTTTACTTCCATGCAGCGGACACAATCGATAATTTGGGTTTGGATAATGTCAGAATTTGGAAAACAACGCATTTTGGTGGACATCGCTTTGCACCGACTGCAATTGATTTACCCGAAGGAAGATATTATGGTGCGTTAGAACAAGATTCGTTTAAAGCGATTTTGACACGTTCGGGTAATCTTGAATGTTTGAATAAAGTTTATCGAGGTTGGGGACTTTTGCCACCTGAAATCCAAGTTTTGGAACGAGATTTAATTTATCGTTATGGGTGGGATTGGTTTAATTACAAAGTTGCAGGTAGAATTATTGAGCAAAATTTAGATGCAACTGATATCTTGGCAGAATTAACGTTTGAAAAACCTGACGGTTCGGTATATTGTCATCAAGCGCAGTTGATTAAAGATAATGCCAAAACTGTCGAACTTAAAGGTTCGTGCGGTGCTGCACATGAATCGGTATTTGCCAAGTATGCTGTTACTAGTTTGTGGTCAGCTTCTCAGAAAGTTGTTAGTTGTACAACTTGATAGTATTTCTGCTTTTAGATTGTGCGTCTATCTACTTTTCTTCTGCAAGTAAGGTTTGAAATGAAGGATATTCTCGAATCGCATCAAAATCGGAGTCAGTTTTTGCCTGTTTTTGATACTGCGAGTCAAAATTAATTGCTTGTTGTAAATTTTGAACAGTACGTTCCAGGTTATTTTGCCGTGCGTAGCAACAAGCCAGATTGTACCAAGTTTCTGCATCGGGTTGAATTGCGATCGCTTGGTCATAAGCAACGATCGCCTGTGCATATTTCTGCAAAAATGTCAATGCTAAACCTTTTTGAAACCAGGTATCAGCATCTTTTGGGTTGCGTTTAAGTATTCTTTCACAGTTTGTTATAGCTTGATTAAATGAAGTAAATGCTTCATTGTCACGTTTGAGTTGCTGTAAAATCAAACCCCGACGATTCCAGATTTTGGGGTCTTCAGGTTGTGTCCTTAGTTTTTGGTCGTACAGTGCGATGATAGTTTCATACTGGGATGTTTTTTCAAGTAGAGTTGCTAAGTTTGACCAAACCTCAGAACGTGGTTGTAGTTGTAATACTCGCTGATATGCTGCAATAGCTTCTTGATTGTACTGTAATTGTTCTAATGTATAGGCTTTCTGGCGCCAAGCTTCGGTATAATCAGTATTTAACTTGGTAGAATAGTTAAAATCAGCTAGCGCTTGTTCGTAATTTTCCTGTTGATAAAATATCTGTCCTCGGTCGGTCAATACTTCTGAGAATTCGGGGTTAATTTCTAATGCTTTGTTATAGCAATCAAACGCTGTATCTATTTTATCGATATCTTTGAAAATAATACCTTTATAATACCAAACATCAGCAGAATCGGGTTTTAATTCGAGCGCTTTATCGTAAGAAGTTAGTGCATCGTCAAAACGTTCCAAACAATAAAGCGCATAACCTCGCATCAACCAAGCACGGTAATAATTTGGTTCTTTCTCGATTGCTTTATCAAAAGTTTTAACTGCATCTTCGTATTTGCGTTGCGAAATCAGTTGAGTTGCGCGACGATAGACATCTTTACTTTTATCGCGGAATAGCCACAGAATAAGAATTAGTCCTAAGACTAAATATTGTGCATACAAACCGAATAATGCACCACCATCATCGACAAACGAATTGGGAATTTGCAGGAATGCGATCGCATTCTCGGCTAAAGAACGTAAAAATAGATTAAATGGACGATAAAACCATAATAAAGCAATCAAAATCCAGATTCCGTATTGACCAAGTTTACTGAATTTTTTGTCGATAGCTTGCGGTAACCAAGGTTGAATTATTCCGTACCCATCAATTCCTGGAATTGGTAGTAAATTAATTACGACAATATATAAGTTAAGGAAGATTAAATAAGCAATACTACTAATTAAACTTGCTAAAACCAAGTTTTGATTCTCTAGTTTCCAAATTAAATGAAATATTCCAGCTAATCCAAAGACGAATAAAATATTAGCAACCGAACCCGCTGCTGAAACCGCACTATTCCACCAACGATTTCTTAACTTACTGTTATCAATATAAACTGCACCACCAGGTAAGGCAAAACCACCCAAAAGCAGGAATAATAAAGGCATGAACAAGCTTAAACCGGGGTCGGTATACTTGAAAGGGTTTAAAGTTAGGTATCCCTTATCTTTAACGGAAGTATCACCACCCCAATAAGCTGTAATTGCATGACCAAATTCATGTAAACATAAAGATAACACCCAACCCAGACAGACGAAAACTGCAACTAACCACATATTATTTGAAATTAATTTTAGATAATACTTATTTTTAAATTAGAACATAAAAATATCGAGGATATTATCCCCGATTTACTGAAAACTTAATTAATTTACAGTTAATTCATCAAACTTATTGGTTTAACCAAGCTTCGAGATCGGAAATTGCCGTAAAATCGAGTAAAGCGTCACCTAACAATTCTAACTGTTCAGTAGATAATCCTCGAATTTGCTCAATTAATGATGCATCAATTTCACCAAAGCGGCGATTAAGTAAGCGTATAATTAAACGTTGCTCTCCTTCTTCCCTTCCTTCTTGTTTCGCTAGTTCGCGGTCTTGTTGATAAAGTGGTGCTAATCGCATAACTAACTCCCTGTCATCCTTATCTATATTTTGAGTTACAGCTAGATTTTGCTGCAAGTTATAAAGCTGTTCCAAGGTTGCTTGGTAATGTGGGTGATTTAATGGTAACGCTTCTAATTCATTAATTGCTACTTTTTGTACTCTTCCTCTACCCAGAAGTCTTAGCCATAAAGTCTCTGTAGTAGTTGGAAGCTGATGAATAGCGACGATAGCTGTCCTTAAATGCTCTGGCATCAAATATACTCCTGGCAACCATCCGACCCCTTGAGTTGCTCCAAAACCAGATAATAATCTTTTGGATGCAGTCGGAGTAAGTATCCAAAGTTTAGGTATTTTTGATTCGAGTAAACGAGTCTTATTTCGCTTTGCTTCTCGTTGCAAATGACCTCTTACGTCTAACAATTTTAACAGACAATCGCAAATATCTTCTTTAGGTGCAGCATTGCGAAATGGCTCGAAAATAGCTGGACCGTTGGCAAATTTTCCTAACAATCCAAGATTTGCTAAACCAGAACTTTGGTCATCATCAGGAGTAAATAAAACATCAATTTCCCTCACCTCTGACGCAACACGTAGGGGTGCTTGTACTTCACCATAAGATTTAAGTAATGCTTCTAAATAATCCTTAGCAAACTGGTCGTGGATAAAGCGTGTCATGTTATTTTGTATTTTATAATAAATTTTTTAAACTGCTTCGAGTAATTCTTCCGAATTCTGTAAATTAGCGATCGCTTTATTTGCAACTTCCTTTACATACGTGCTTTCATCCTCTACACCAACTACTAACTTAATAAGAAACGCGAAATTACCCTGCGGGAACCCCTTACGGGGAACGCGTCTCTACATCTCCTAACTCCCCAACATTTGCAAATTGTGCAACGTCGCATAAAGTCCTCCCTGAAGCACCAACTCATCATGACTACCCTGTTCGATTAATTCACCACGTTTGAGGACAAAAATTCGGTCTACATTGCGAATCGTCGAAAGACGGTGTGCGATAATAATTGCAGTCCGTTCGATTAAAAGCTCGTTTAAAGCAGATTGAACTAAAGCTTCCGTTCCTACATCTAAACTAGCAGTCGCTTCATCTAATACTAATACTTGCGGGTCGCGGATTGCTGCACGGGCAAATGCTAAAAGCTGTTTTTGACCGCTGGAAAGATTCGTACCGCGTTCGCGCAATTGGGTGTGGTAGTCTTGGGGAAGTTGTTCGATGAACTGAGAAACATTCGTCCTTTGGGCAGCTTTTTGGACTTCTTCAAAAGTGTAACCATCACCCAGAGTAATATTACCTTTGACATCCCCTGCAAAAATAAACCCATCTTGCAAAATTACTGCCATATAGCGACGCAATTCGGCTTGAGGTAAGTTGCGAATATCGATTCCATCGACGAGAATGCGTCCTTTGCTAGGTTCGTAAAGACGACATAGCAACCTAATAATCGAACTTTTACCCGCACCAGTTGGACCTACTAAAGCAATCTTTTCGCCGGGATGAATGATAAAATCGAGGTCTTTAATAACGTAATCATTGTCTTTGTAAGCAAACCAAACATGCTCAAATCTAATTTCACCGCGTTTAGTGTCTGTAGCTTTGGAGTCGAGAGTTTCGATAATTTCGTCAATGTAGCCAAATTCATTATTAGATTGTTGACGTAAGTTAAGTTCTCTCCGTGACTCCTGGGGAATATCGCGGATTTCGATCGGTTCGTCTAAAATATCGTTAACCCGTTCAATCGCAGTAAAACCCGCTTGGATGACGGTAAATTTTTCGGCAAATTGCTGTAATGGTTCAAACAATCGTTGTGCGTAAAACACAAACGACGATAATATCCCAAACGTCAATTGTTTTTCTAATAGCAACCAACCACCAACCCATAACACCCCCGCAACCGCAATCAACGCAATCCATTCTAAAGTTGCCGAAACCGACGACTCAAAAAAGATAGTTCGGTCAACTTCATCAACATATCCTGTGTTCGTTTTGCGAAATAACTGACTATTAAATTTTTCCCTGCGGAACAACTGCACAACGTTGATACCTGTAATGTTTTCTTGCAGTTGCGAATTCAATACTGAAAGTTCTTCCCTCGCTTTATAGTTAGCTTTGCGGTACTGTTGCTGAAAGTAAATAATCAGTGCAGCAATTGGTACAACCATCAAAATTAATAATATTGCGAGTTGCCACTGAATCGAAAACATGAACGCTGCAATCACCAGCATCGAAAATAAATCGGCAACAATACCAATTGCCCCGGTAGAAAATACATCACCCAATACTTCGACATCGCTAGTTAACCGAGTGATTAATTTACCTACCGGAGTCCGGTCAAAAAACCTGACAGCTAGCGATGTTACGTGGTGAAACAAATCTTGGCGAATTGCCGCAGTAATTTTTTGTCCTACCTTTTGTACGAGATATCCCTGTAAACCTTGGAGTAAAAGCTGTGTTAATACGGTTATCAGCAACAAAATTTCAATGATTTGCAATCCTTGAAGCAATGTATCCCGCTTGAAGAATGCATAAGTACTCGGTTCGTTGCGAATTAGCGAAATAGCTTGTCCAATTAGTAATGGTTGTAAAGCATTTGCGATCGCCAAAGGGACAAGCAGCAACATCGACCCCGCTAGCAACCGTTTGTGACGTTTTGCATAAGGCACTAATCGTAAAAATAACCGCCAATCGGTTTCACGACGACGGTCTACTGTAGCGGATTTCAGAGGAGGTTGGGAGATGCTCATGGTCAAGGGTCAGCGGTCAAGAGTCAGTGGTCAGTAGTCAAGAGTCAGTGGTGATAATACTTTTGACTTTGGACTAAGTACTAGTGTACTCGACAAACTGCTTCCAGATACGGCGAAATTTTTCGGTAATTGCATTCGTAGTCTAAAAGCTACTCTTCACTAGTAACTTTAATTCAAATCACCCTCTATACTTTGATGCAATTATTTTGAGAACATCTGCCACAAAACATTCGTCAGCAATCTTTATTTGATTAAGTAGCTGACGAATGAAAATAATTTACATTTACCATCGATAAATTGCAACTCTCTAGAAGCTTATGCGCTACTATCAACTTTTCATCTTTGTCCAGACTTTGGCAACTTTCTAAAACCTTGTTAATATCGCTTTCCACTGATGTTTACGTATAAATCATTTCAAATTCAATTTATACAGTTAATATCAAGCCGATTAAAACCGTAATATTACTTAAATTTCCAGTTAATACATAAGGCAGGCACGATGCCTACCTTAGATAATTTTAATTGGAAGTCTCTTGCCCAATAGGGGTACTTGAATCTTCAGGTTGTTCGGTTGGTTGCGGTTCCGGTTCTGGGGCAAGTAATTCTCGCCAAGCGCGAATTTGCTCGCGTGCGGAACTGTAAGCTGAAGTATAACGCGGAACAAGTCGCGCAGTTTCGATCGCCCGTTCGATATCTGATTGACTTTGCTCGCGTGCAATATCGAGTAACTGCTGACTCCATTGGTCAACTGCTGGGTTAACGTCATTACGTAAAGGGCTAGTTTCCGGAACGCGAGAAGCCAAGCGAATTGCTTCGGAAAGTGAATTGGGAGTGCCTGTGAGGGCAATTTCTCGCGCTTTGTTCCAATTTTCACGGGCATTAACCTGGACAGTCCAATCACCAATCGCAGCTTCAGCTTCACCCGAAAGCGACCGATTACCCGTAATTTGACGCGCAGTTTCAATCGCTGCGGGTAAATCGCCACTGCGTGCTAATTCTCTTGCCCGATCTAAATAAGGCTGGTCTTGAATGCGCTCGATTGTCGCCGTCCAAGCCACAATTTTCTGGCGTGCTTCAGGATATAATGCCCGTCCGCGCCGAATTAGACTCGCTTCGGTAATTGCTGCTTGCAACGAATTCACATCTTCAATCAACGCATACTGGTCGGCACGGTCCATAAATGGACGGTCTTCGATTGTTTGTACCTGACTTACCCAACGCCCAATTTCTCGCCTTGCTTCTCTCGAACGGGGGTTGTTAACTGGTACTAACTGTGCCTCAGTAATTGCTGCTGTTAAATCGGTTACTGTTCCCTGACTCGCCAAGGTTCGTGCTTTCTCCAAACGCACCACATCCTGGATTTCTAGCTGCCAGCGAGCAATAAGCTGTTGTGCTTTTTGGTACACCGAACGCTCAGTATTGATTTGCTGTGCTTGGGCGATCGCAGCTTCTAATCCAGATACCGTACCAACCCAAGCATTGCGCTGTGCCTCGGCAATGGTAATAAAGTCTTCAGTTTCGAGTTGCAACCCAGCATTGACAGGGATTTGCTGGGCAATCGAAATCGCCTCATCGGCATCTCGATTATCAAGTTTTTTCTGAGCTATATCAAACATCTGGCGACCAAATAACGGAATCGCCGACTGTGCTTTTTGGTAGATATAACTATCTGCACCAATCGATTCAGCTAGCTTAATGGCTTTGAGTAAATTGTTTATCGAACCACCTTTAGCTAAATCTTCAGCTTTTGTTAACTTATCGCCGTCTTCACGCGATTTTGTAATTAAGTTATTTAATTGCTGATACTTAGTTGTTGCCCAGAATTTATTATCTATACGTAATAGCCGCGAGGCAGTCATAAACGCTTGCTGCCAGCGTTCGTTACGCATTGAGTCTTCGACTTCTTTATAAATATCTTCGCCCTTTGACCATATCGACTGCCATTTGTCAATTCTTTCACTTACTAATTTATATGCAGCCATATCATCGGGAATGCGTTTCGCAGTTGCGATCGCTTCTGACAGTTGACCCGCTTGAAAAGTCTGGTCGGCAAGCGTAAGTATATCCTGCGACCATTCCTCTAAAAAGCGCTCAACCTCACGCCGCAACGGGTGATTTTTTGGTAGTTGGTTGACGAGTGCGATCGCCTGCAACAAGTCATTGACCGTTTGCTTAGAAGCCGCTAACTGAGCGCAATGCAACCGCACCGAAGCACTTGCAAGCGGCCAAAAAATTGCTGGACAATTGGGTGCAGACGGTAACTTAAACAACATTGCCATCGCCATAATCGCAATCGTACCCGGCACAATTGCCAGCAATGATGTCCATAACACCCAACTTTTCGCCCAACGCGGCAATTCGGATCGACTTGCCGACTCCGCAACTTGCGACTGACGTTCCAAATCCACTTTCTCCGATTTGCTTCCTTTTTGCTGTTTCACAGTCTTAGAGGTCGAACCGGAACTTGGGACACGAGCATTCGCTTCATGCAAATCTTTTCGGGATAATCTTGTCACTGCATCTGACTTTTTTCCTGTGGCTTTTGACCAACTTTTTGGAATATCCCCTTCTGTCATCTCTCACACCAAATTAGTTTTATAGCGACCCGTTTGAGATCGAAACTCACTTTGTTGCCAATAGTAACTTTCTCCTCAACAAAAAGCTAGCTCCTGCACCATCATATCTCCACTGATACCATTAATCGCCACAAATAAAAGTTCAAATTTATACCTTAACCCGATGCTGAATCCATTTGTAGATCGACAATCAATTGGGCTAAATCGTCTTGAGTTGCCTGGTAAACGTTAC
>QQTW01004209.1_pt1 | contig 10754 bp, 6 predicted proteins | sample 1904831 | NCBI WGS metagenome assembly QQTW01 (sample SAMN09435610, study PRJNA476489) | Subsurface metagenome, whole genome shotgun sequencing project.
ATCGATGGGCTAACGCTAGTCAGCTACCGGAGCGCTGAATCTCGTCGCATCGAACGCACCGAGGGATCGAGGTCGACAAAGATGGATCGCGGCACATATTTGCCGTTGCCGGTCTCGGTGAAGAAGGTCTCAAACGAGCCGGGTTCGCCAATATCTTTGGCATCGGGGTCTAGACGCCCATCCGCCTTGAGTCCGTGTTCGAGCAGGTACCTAAGAGCTCAGCTCAGAGGAATTGCCTGTTTGGTGCAACGAGCCATGCTCGCTCAGGAGTCGACTTACAGCTCCCAGGCACTGTTGCCCAGCTGTGTTCCCGCTTGCCCAATATGAAGATGGCACACCTGATTCGCAGCACGATAGTTAGGCATATTCGAAGAGTAACGCATACACGGATTGTTTTGGGTCGATTGGATCATGGGTGGGTAAACGTCCGTGCTCACCTCGCCCCTCATATTGACTATCGATGCAATTTATGTTGATTCACACTACGTCTGAGAAGTGAGCTTGTGACGGTTGAGATTCAATTGAGCAAGAGGAAGAAATGCGATGGGCCTCGAGTGGTGTCTGCTCGAAGCTTGGCCAGACGAGGAGCAACGGTGTTGACGGAGAGGTGAAGGTCTGGCTGCTGTTATCGTCCCTATCCCGCACCCGCAGGCGCATATGGTAAATGTCGGTTGCCGTACTGATCACGTGATTAGGGCTCAACTGGGCAAACCGCAAGTCATCACTTCAGTCATGGACTCGCTGTGCTGAGTGGTCACGTGCAAGTCACCAGATTACCATCTATGTCTTTGCACTGGTGGTGCTGACAATGGTCAACGCGTATCCGCCCTTTGCTGGATGGTGAGCGCCTCGATCCGGTCATGGCCACGACCGCTACGGAGTACACCCTCGCCGGTTCCTGCTGGTCGCTGTAGCCCTCTCCAGCATGGCGGTCATCTACGCATGGCCGGTCTTTGCCAGTGTGTCCTGGGGGGCTGTCATGTATCTCTTTCGGTGGTATCTTGACACGCTACAATGTAGCTTGCGCAGCAGCATGCGATACATGTACGTGCGGTATTCATCATTCCAGGCCATCACCCTCGATTGGTCGACGAATCGAGATTGATTCTTGTCTCTTACAGCTACTCCAACGCTGACCATTGGGACGGCATTCGAACTTCCTGTGCTACGGTCACTGATGGCTATTTCCTTGATCATTTGGATCCTTCTTTTTCCACATGAAACCGGTGGCTCTCCAGGATGCCATGTTCGATCCAATGATTAAACCATCCGGTCACCAACCACGGCCTGTTAGGATCCGTGCGTCAGCGATTCATTGCCTGGTGTGATGTCATCTTCTGATGGTCCGGTACCATTACCGTTCGTCGTCGATCTCTTTCATCTTCATCAAGGACACAACCTACATGTACGACAGGTAGCGACAGCAATGGCTGTCTAATCTCCCGTCGAGTTTTGAGTAAGAACTGGACGGTCACCTCTTTCGCACCACTTATTGCACATACAGCCTTGGGTCAATAATCGGTTCCTACTGGCGACGTAGGCTCAATTCCAACGGGCCGAGGTGTCGAGCGTCTGTACGTGTCTTGGACTCTGGACGGTCTACAAAGATAGACTAGCTAGGACTTCGTCATCAGTCGATAGATCTTGGCCTGTCGCCGTTGTATGACGAGGTAAGTTGGTTCTCCTACTGGTCAAATATGTGATCGAGATTCATATCCATTTGTGGTGACCATATGATGATAAAGCCTTTACTTGCATCATCCGGGACGATGATCACGATGAAGCAGATTCATCCGTGCCTTCAAAGGACTTTTCATGAAGAGGGGTCTCCTCTGTCAGCGGTGATAACAATGGATCTTGAAGTTTAGCCGCTCCGGTTTACCCTTCCGTGCGATGCAAAATCTATGTGTATATCTATAACTTGGATATACATATTCGGTACAGCTGTACGAAAGAGAGCAGCAGTAACGACAATCTAGTTCTCTGCAAATTTGCGCAAAGTAGCAGGACCGTCGTCTCCGTTGGCCTCTTTTGTACAAAGCTTGTCCCAGCATATACATCGTCGCCCGATGTTCCTCTTGTCTCTCGCTTCTCTTTTCTTATCTCCTCGTTCGAGCAACCAAGCTCGCTGGTCCACTGGGTACGAGAGGTGGATGGTACCTGATCATGGTCCTTTTCAGATGCTCTTTTGCGTTCAGAATGCTTCGTTACGGTGGTTCTGAACGCAAATCTGGAACGAACCTTTACGGTGGTCCCACAGGGTAGGTTGGAGCTCCTCAAAGGCAACGTGGTGGTCGTTGCTGTGGCTAGGGCCTTCGTTGCTAGTCATGTGCCTACGTGACAGTGAGAGATCTGGATGATCACGTTACCTTCCCACGTCGCTGCCGGATCACGTAGCTGGGAGCTCATGGTAGACGTCCCATTGAAGGTCGATATGCCCAAGGGAAGAACTCACGAAAGGACTTATGGGAGTACTTTCAAGAGTCCGACAGAGATCTGAGAAGTCCTTTCCTTAGGATCAGTAAGAGAAAAAGACCGTGGTCAAAACCGACACATGACGAACGATCGTCTATTCCTCCAGAGCAGGCTTCCTCGGACGATCCATCAAATCCATCAACGAAGATATCGATAACATAATAGGAAAGAACGGGTACCATAGTAACAACGAGTGTATCTCCGTAGGAACGATAACTCTCATGAACACGGACCCTACCCAACGGGTGAGGAACGACCGCGAGAGGCGGCTGGCCTCGGTCGCCGTCGAAGATGCGCGCACCGACAGCAGAAGCATCTTCGATCAAGACGTTAGTTCATGGTTGTTCAGATCCCTGGCCTTCGCTACAAAGAACGCCTGTCAATCGGTGCGATGGGCATTCGAGTTCCTCATTGAGCCACATGGGCAGAAGGATCCTCGTGATACGTAGTCTCTAATTGAAGCTGTCCATAAAGCTGATCCAGGTGGTTCTGCCTCTTCTATCTACACGACGAAGACCTGGCAGCAACTAATCGCTTGAAGGCCAGCTCTGCCCTGTTGCTCCCCGTTCATCTTTATTATCTCGCAGTGGAAAGCCAAGCTCGTTGCTCCTGTTGGGCCCAGTTCTATCATCATTCCGACTACTTCGGCAACCGGACAGAGCTAGCTAGCCACCTTCGTAAGTTCATGGTTTGGTGACCCAACCCCGTCGTGACAGAAAAGCTGGTCTTGACAAAGACCATGGAGGTAGGAAGCGGAAGCACGAGTCTGTTTCTGATCCCGGTGATCCAGTCACTACCGATTCCACACAGATTATTGGCTTCAAGAAAGAGCCTGCCCAAGAACAGTTCGAGGTCACCTCGAGCGCAGAAGCAACTCGGGCACGCAGGTGACAAAATAATTGGCGAAGCCCAGCAGTAACTGCCCATACAGTAACCATCATCATCACTATGGCGGAGATGGTCAAGACAAATCTTCGTTGTAAGGGCGGTGAGAGAAGCTTATCATCATCGTCAGCCTGATGAAGGTTTTCACCTCCATCAGGGTGATGAAAACATTGAAGGGTGGTCAAGCGGTTGCTGCTGGGCTACGCCATTTATTTTGTCATCCGCGTATCGGGCCAAGGCAAAACGGGTCCCTCAAACACTCCAAAGCCCAGCGGCCGACACGAACAGCGCTTCTGTGTTTTCGACAAAAGGGCTGAGTTTCGGTGGAAGACCATGTTGATCGCTGTATGGCGCCCGTCTGTCTTGAATGTTTTAAAGGTACTCGGTTCTGTAGCGTTATGTCACGATTTGTGTGACGAGTACGGGTTTAGGCACCTCGGTCTGGGTAGGCTGAAGACCTTTTGGCTATATCATCGTCCTAGAAGTCTATATAGAGAGGTCTAGGACCCCGAGTTCTTCGAGCAATTCAGTCGTTTAGAATCAGTTTCGCAACAATTTGCATCACACAGCATCTGACGTCCCTCGCAGTATTGGCACTGTAGTGACCGTTCTGAAGCCAATGTCTCGATCTTGGCTAACCATGTCAAATGTATAACGTGTCACACGACACAAACCATCATGGATGCTTCTGATGCTCGATCAGTCTTGATTATCGCGTGGGAAAAATTGAGCTCTTCTCCCTAATCTGGTCCGATAGCAAGCACGGGCTATACAGTCTTGGTTATTCGGCCAATCAGAGCAGTATTGCCCACTCGGGCTACTGTACGCTACTGTACGCTACTGTACAGAGTAGCAGCGATGATGAATGGGAGACTCTTCATGCGACATTCATGTTCTTGTGCACCGCATTCAGATGCACGTGCTGCCCCTGGCGCGCATAGGGACGTGGGATATCTGAATCGGCGCGCACGATGCATCGCATAAGTTAGTGGGCCCCTGCAGCGAGTTTCAGCCCGTGAGGGTCTCGGTTTGGGCGAGTTCCGTTGGCGCTCCAGCGTAAGGAGAGAATATGAAGATAATATGATCGGCAATGCTAGTATACACACCAGCTGAGCTAATAGTATCATTCGGGACTATTCTCTCACGATTTGATGTATTCATCCTGCGTTTGATCATTCTTGCCCTTTTCATGATCTCGTTGGTGAGCATCGACCGTCCATCGCGAAGTCACGTGCATCGGTCGCGACGCGAGCGGCTCGGTCGGCTGTCGTTGAACGGCGCGGCGGCTGCATCGCGTCCTGTCCAGGGGTCGAGCTGAAGGCAAATCCGACTTCCGTCCTCTCCTCCCGTCTTGGCATCCCAATGGAGGAGGACGAAATGGAAGAAGAAACAGAGAGAAAGGCCTTGGTGCCTCTCAAGACCCTCCTCCTTCATCCTCTCCTTCAACATTCGTTTCATCTTTGGGCCGACCACCATCGACTCGGGACTCTCGTTGACACTCTCTTTTGTGCGCTGGCTCTCGTCGTTCCTTCATTGTTGTCTGTCTCTCTCGTCTCTCAGGCACTGTGCCTCGATCGCCAGCCTGGCTCCAGCTTTTGACGCTCCGTCAGTCTTTTCTTGAACCACGGGTCCAACCGTGGTGTCATCAAGCGTGTGCTGGTCGTCCGCTTGAAGACTACACTCCCGCACGGAACTATCCCTTGTGGAGCAAGAAGAGCGGTCACACGTTTCCCAACATTCCTCGTCCTGCTCGAGTCACTCTTTTGAACCACCCCGTTGGTTTGATCATTATCTTCTCCGTCAAGATCGTTTTCTCCAACATCTTCCAGCACCTGGTTTTTCCTCTGAATTATCTTCATTGAGTTTTCTTCTCATTGAAGGCTCGCCCAACATGACGACGCCGGCCAATGACGCTGGCCATCCGACGGCGGGCGTCAATGATCGCTCCCTAGGCTCCTCCGAGGACGAAAGAACCTTTGTCGGCGATGGCTCCTTTCACGAGGATCCCATCACGCCCGTTCAACGGACTCAGACCCACCCGGATGCGGCGACGGCGCCACCGCGCCCGTCGACCTCGCACACGCGAGAGCAGGTCGCTCGACTCGAAGACAATCTGGTGTTGCTGCAGGCCGAGCGAGATGTGGCCGATGCCGCCAGTCGGGGCGAGAGCAGCAACGTGACGCACAGCAAGTCCAGCGCCAGCCGCAGGGTGCATCAAGCGGAGCCCGCCGACGACTTCGACGTGGCCACCAAAACCATGAACGAGAAGACGGCCAAGTACACGCCCCCGGAGAACCCGACCACGAAGCTGGCGCGTCTCATCAAACGGGTCCATCGCTCCGTCTTCTTTGTGCGCTACCTCGCGTACATCACGCCGCCGGTGGTGCTGATTCTGATTCCGCTCCTGCTTGGTGCCCTCGTCTATCGCCGAGCGACGGTGGGCGGGGTGCGGTTGATGTGGTTCAGCATCTGGCTGGAGATTGTGTGGCTCACGCTGTGGGCGGGCCGAGTATGTCCACCACGAAGAGACCTGGAAACCCGATGATGCGTCGTTGGCTGACAATCCATCGGCATATGTAGATTGTGGCCGATGCCATCCCTTACCCCATCGGCATCATTGCCAGCATCTTTTCCAACAACAGCAAGAAATGGAAGGACCTGGCCCACAAGCTCGAGATTCCCGCCACCCTCTTCTTTTGGTGGCTGGCCATCCAGATCTCCTTCTTACCCACCATGCGTAACCACCATCTGGATGCCAACAAGGCCACCAAACCGTGGGAGAGGACGACCAATAAAGTCATCACCGCCATCTTCGTCTTGACCACGCTTAATTTCGCCGAGAAGATCATCGTGCAGCTGATCCTGATGGACTTCCACCAGCGCACCTACTCGGACCGCATCGACACCGTCAAGTTTCAGGTCGCGACCTTGACCAAGCTCTACCAATACTCGCGGACCAAGATTCAGAAAGACGACTCGGAATTCGCGGACAAGGATGAAATCACCCAGGGCTCCGGGGCGCAGACGCCAATGCAGATCTTCAACCGGGCGCAGAAGAGCGCTCGGGACGCACTCAGCCGTGTCGGCGATGTCGCCGGCAAGGTTGCACAAGACTTCACGGGCCAGCGGTCCATCCAAAGCAGCGATCCGCATCAGGTCATCGTCACATTGTTGCGAAGTCCGAAAGATAGCCAGACGCTGGCCCGCCGTCTGTATCATACCTTCGCCCGGCCGGACTCGGAGACCTTTTTCACCGAGGATCTGCGGCCGGCCTTTGAGACGGAAGAAGAAGCGGACGCCGCGTTCAACATGTTCGACCGGGACCTGAACGGTGATGTCTCCATGGAAGAACTCGAGGCCGTCTGCGTCGAGATTGGACACGAGCGGAAGTCCATCACCAACGCGCTCAAGGACCTGGACTCAGTCGTGGCCAAGCTCGATCACGTGCTCTTTTTCATCGTGGTCGTCATCTCCGTGCTCGTCTTCTTGACCCTGATCTCGACGTCAACGGCCACCGTCCTCGCCTCGGCCGGCTCCACCTTGCTCGCCTTGTCCTGGCTGTTCTCGGCCACCGCCCAAGAATTTCTGCAGTCCGTCATCTTCGTCTTCGTCAAGCATCCGTTCGACGTCGGGGACCGGGTCACCATCTACGGCAACACGGGCGCCCTGGGCAAAGGTGACGACTATTACGTCAAGGCTATCTCGCTGCTCTACACCGAATTCAAGAAGCTCGAAGGCCATGTCGTCCAGGCGCCCAACAGCTATCTCAACACTCTCTTTGTCCTCAACCACCGGCGCAGTGGTCCCCTAGCCGAGGCGATCCCCATCGATCTCAAGTTCGGGACCACCTTGGACCAGATCGATCAGCTCCGTCAACGACTGCTGGAGTTCGTGCAAAAGGAGAAAAGGGACTTCGCACCCCGCATCTTGTCGGAATTGCGTCAAGTAGAAGAAGTCCATTCGATCCGTCTCAACTTGTAAGTGCAACATCCCAACATCCACCCGTGCATCTGACGTCGTCCCTTGACTAACGGGCTCCATCAGGGTCTATTTCATGAAGTCATCCTGGCAGAACGAACTACTTCGATTGACCAGGCGTAATAGGATAATCTGCGCGCTCATGGTCACGATCAATGAGTTGGGGATCGAAGGACCACGCATGCGCCTGCCTGGGCAGAAAGAGAGCGTACCGTTCCATCTGGCCGGAGGACCGATGCCCGGCTACCCGCAAGCGACGGGAGGGCTTCCTCCCTTCGATTCGGGCCGCAGCGATGCGCCACAGGGGTCTCCGAGTCGATTGGGCCCAGGAGCGGCTGATGCAGGTCACGCTAGTGGGTCCGCGGGCTCCAGCGGCCGTCCTCATGCCGAATCGGCCTCCACTATGAGCCGACGTGTCGATTTTAGCCTGGGGATGCGCGACATGCGTTCTGGAGATGTCATGGATGATCTCTTCGACGACGCGAACCAGGATCGAAGCCGGCGACTGGCGGTGGCGACCGCCTTGGCCTCTTCCAAGCATGAGCGTTTGTCTGACGACGGCGGCCGTCTGGCTCGAACGACCTCACGTGACACAGGCGAGCCGAGCCACGACAACACCGAATCTCCGGTCCATAGCGAGTCAAGCCGGTTGGGCACACGGCATCGTCTATTCGGCCGCAAGCGTGCGAACAGTCGCCTAGGCGACGAGAGAGACGTCGAAAGCGGCGGGGTGATGCCAGACATCCCGGAGACCCCCCAGACGCCGGTCGGCCGGACGCATACCTTCCGCATTCCGCACCGCAGCGCGACGACCAACGACCAACGATGAAGGGCAAGCTCGTCGAGGCTGAATTGGGTATAGGTCGGGACAAATCGAATCAAATTGAGAATAGTGCTATCTAGATTGACAGGGCTGGCGGAGGGGGGAATTTACGCAGCGAGAATGATTGTCTTTCTGGTCCAGTTTGTGGTGTATCTAAAGATTGCAGAAGAGCTAGACAATGCACGATCCACACCATGGTACTGTGTTGTGGTTGAACTTGCAATTGTCTCGGAAATCTCTGAGGCCCATTTGAGTCCCTTGACCCCATCTGAGTCCGGTAATCCTATCCGAGTCTCTTGATTCGATTTGAGTCCTTTGAGCTCATTGAAGTTGCTTGGTCCCAATGTAGTTCGTTGGTCCGTTTGGAGTCCCTTGACCCCACCGGGGTCCTTTTGAATACTCGACAAATCTCTGACCACTCCTAACTGGCCTTTTATATGGCCAAAGGGTGGCTATTTCGGATACTTTTGGACGTCTCTAGATCCCCCTCTAGTGCTCGACAAATCTGTGGTCACCGACTGCCCTTATCATGGTCTAGAGCTACTACAATACTTGAATGGTACCTCGGACGTCCCTGGGTCCCACCTGGGCTCATTGGACTCACCTTAGTCTTTCAGATGCTCGACAAATATCTGGCTACTGGCCTGTCCAAGGGCCTAGAGGTGATTCATTGGCTACTTTTGGACGTCCCTTGATACCCCTCAGATGTCCTCCTAGAGTGATTAGAATGGTCTCCCTGAAGACCCACGACGACCTTCTAATGTGGCCATAACCTAAAGGACCCTGAATGGTTCCGCCCCCCAACAAAAAGAGGATCTACCTGGCTCGCCGATGGTCAAAAATAGATGACTACGGCTCAGAGGGACTCGAACGGTCTCCTGGAAGGTCCACTTTGGTCATATATACCCTAGATGAGACCACTTCTATGGCATGGCCTAAGATACTCGAATAAGCTCATCTGGTCCCTTGGATGCTCGACGGATTCGTGGCCATGAGCTTTCCCATGGCCTAGAGGTAACTAGCTATTTTGGGTACTTTCGGACGTTCCTGGATCCCCCTCGGATGTTCGATAAATCTGTGGCGGTCGAACGAGCTACGTGAGTGGTCTCATGGAAGGTCTATCTTGTCCTTCAGTTACTCGACAAATCTCAGGCCACTGGCCTCTCCCAGGCCCCAGAGGTAGCTATTTGGGTACTCTTCGGACGTGTCTGGGTCACCATTCGATGTTCGACAAATCTTTGGCCATCGAGCGAGCTACTTGAATAATGTCCCTGGAGGATGGATCCAAACGGTGTCCCGGAAGGTCCACCTGATCCCCTCAGATACTCAACGAATCTCAGGCCACTGGCATCTCCTAGGACCTAGAGCTAGATATTCTGGGTACCTTCGGACGCGTCTGAATTCCGCTGCAGACACTCGACCAATCTGGCCATCAAACGAACTACTTGCATAGTCTCCGGGAGACCCACTTTGCCCCTCAGACGCTCGACGAATTTGTGGCCACGGCCCAAAGAGACTTGGATGATCAATGGCCTAGACCTCTTGAGGTCCCCCACACAAAGTCCCTGGATCCCTCCAGATGTTCGACGGATTTGTACCTATCAGGCGGACAGCTCTGAGCTGGCCTTTCCCGTGTGGCTTAGAGGTACTCAAATGGTCTCCTGACGGATCCGCTTGACCCTCCGATGTTCGACGAATCCGTGGCCATGGTTTGGAGTCAGTCCATTGGTGTCACCGGAAGACCCACCTGGTCCCCAATGTTAACCATGGCCTAAGGTGCTTGAATGGACTGATCTGGTCCCTCAGATGCTCGACGAATTTGTGACCATGGCCCTAAGGTACTCGAATGGTCTCCCTGAAGACACACCCATTTAGCCTCCGATGTTCGACGAATTTGTGGCCATGACCTAGAGTGACTCGAAAAGTCTTCCGGAAGACCCACTTTATCCTTGAGATAGTCAATGAATTTGTGGCCATGTTCAAGAGCGACTCGATTGGTCTCCCGGACAGTCCACCTGATCCCTCAGACCTCGACAAATTTATGACCATGGGCTTAAGATGAGTCAAATTGTCTCCCCGAAGGCCCGCCTGGCTCTCCGATGGTCCAAGAATATGTGGCCACCGACTGGATGTCCTTTCTCATGGCTAAGAGTAACTCGAATTGTCTCTCCCTCGAGGTCGATCGATCCACCCTAGATGTTCAACGAATATGTGGCTTAGAGTCTAGAGTGACTCGAATGGTCTCCCTGAGACCCACTTTGTCCCTTCGATGCTCGACGAATCTGTGGCCATGGTCTAAAATGACTCGAACGGTGTCCTCGAACACCTAATTTGGTCTTTCCGATGCTCAATGGGTTTAGGTTCTTAAAGGACCTCGAATGGGCTCATTTGCCTTTTAGATGCTCGACGAATTTGTGGCCACCAATTCACGACTGCCCTTTCTCATGGCCTCAAGCCGACGGTTGAGCAAATTTTCGTCGATCAGATGACCAGATTATTGTCAGTTTCGCTGTGTACCGTCCACAAAAAGAGATGCCATTCTCGTTAACTCATTGAAGCAAACCTTCGCAATACCCCCGACAGAACTTCCTCT
>QQTW01004210.1_pt1 | contig 10753 bp, 15 predicted proteins | sample 1904831 | NCBI WGS metagenome assembly QQTW01 (sample SAMN09435610, study PRJNA476489) | Subsurface metagenome, whole genome shotgun sequencing project.
CAGAGTTCTTACCAAAATCATCTATCTGTAAAGAATCCTTAATGATTGTAACTTGTTTGCTACCAAAACGGCTATTTTCTTTAATGCCTTGTTTGCAACCTAAGCTGCTATTAGCGATACATTCTCTAGTTTCACCTTAGCCACGCTATAAAAACACCTCAATAGTTGGAGTGTTACAGGCGACAAGTCAAATTTTATTAATTCTCCAATTTGTCCCCAAGCCCAACAGTTTGAGAAGCGCTAACAGCTTGCTCAAACTGTTGGGATGCTTGGCGTGTATTTTTTTGCCAACGCTTGCGCCACCGAATAACATCCGCAGTATTTGGAGCTTCTACGACTAAAATTGGCGGTAAATCGGCATAACTGACAAATCTGCTAAATCCTTTACCTACAACTAGCACCACACGCGCCAGCAGCGAATAGCTTTAATTTGAGTAACATCTACTTTTAACAGTAATGCGATCGCTTCCACCGTCACAAATCGCGCTAATGGATGAATGTACTTGGCTTCTTTGTATTCTATTGGTATCATGTTACTTAATTCCCATGTTATGGGTTTATGCAAGGCGATCGCACTTAGTTTGCAAGACGGAGAGCGATCGCTTTTTCAACTATAATTTGTTAAAGGCGAAGTCTCACCTTTCGTCAATAATGGGCTTGGTCAAGTTAAGAATTAAAGAATTTGCTAGTGAAAAAGGCTGGACAATTAAAGAAGTTGCAGACCGTTTGGGAGTTCCTTATAGTACGGTAAAAACCTACGTGCGACTACCGCAAAGAGCAACCGTAGACTTAACAGCCTTACAAAAACTGGCTCAAACTTTTGATGTATTAATGGAAGACTTATTTGAAGTAGTGCAGGAATAAGCAAAGAATTATAGTAAAGATTTCAGAGTTAGAGTAAAGCCAGGTATAACATCTTCACCACTCAAAACGGCTGTAGCTGGATATTGGGTAACGGATAAGTCACTGCGATAAACAAATGCTTGCTGATTTTGGCGATCTATTAACCAGCCAAGGCGCGCACCATTAGCAATATATTCCTGCATTTTTGCTTGAAGTTGAGATAAGCTATCAGTTTTGGAACGAATTTCAATAGCTAAATCGGGTGCTAAGTCTAAAAATTGGTCTTCTCCCTCATTCCAACCTTGGGGTAAACGATCTTTAGCAACAAAAGCCGCATCAGGCGACTTCACTGCACTATTTGCTAATCTAAAACCGGCACTAGAACTAAAAACTTCTCCTAAATCATGGCTTTCTACCCAAGCGAGGAGATAGGCTATTGCTTTCGCTTCTTTATTGCTAGAAATTCCACCAGTTGGGGGCATAGTTACGAGTGTACCATCGGCATTACGTTCAAATCGCAGTTCTGGATTTGCTGAACTCATTAGCATCAGTTCATCATCAGTAATAACAGATATTGGCTGTAATCCTACCTGTGTGGTGTTCATAACGATGCTTTGGTAATGATACACCCTTAATTATAGATCGCTCTGTTATCTTGAGTTTATTTAGTACAACCACTAGCAATGCTTTCAGAACGCTTTAGCGAAGCTTTAACTTATGCAACTTGTCTCCACGCCAAGCAAATTCGCAAGGGTTCGGGAGTTCCTTACATTGCTCACTTGTTAGGGGTAGCAAGTATTGCTTTAGAATATGGGGCTAATGAGGAGGAGGCGATCGCAGCTTTGCTTCATGATGCCATAGAAGACCAAGGTGGAGACGCTACCCGCCAAGAAATTCGCCGCCGTTTTGGAGACACTGTTACAGAAATTGTTAATGGTTGCACAGATAGCGAAACTATCCCAAAACCGCCTTGGAGAGAAAGAAAAGAAGCTTATATTGCTCATATTTGTAGCGCTTCACCGTCAGTATTATTAGTCTCATCCGCAGACAAGTTGTACAACGCGCGTTCAATTTTGCAAGATTATCGCGTCGTTGGCGAAGAAATTTGGCAAAGATTTACAGGGGAAAAAATTGGTACTCTTTGGTATTATCGATCGCTAGTTGAGGCATTTAGCCAAGTAAACTTAACACCATTAGTTGCAGAATTAAAACGGGTAGTGCTAGAGCTAGAACAGTTGGTAGCCATGCAAACCAAGTAGAATCTTGATACTTTAGAATGTGGCAAAATGGCAAACGTACGGCTAGAAGGAATTAAACGCAGATTTAACAACGTTACGGCAATTGAAGACATTACATTTACCGTCCCAGATGGGGAATTTTGGGTTCTAGTCGGGCCATCGGGTTGCGGTAAATCTACAGTATTAAGGACGATCGCCGGGTTAGAATCTGCAACAGAGGGAAACTTATATATTGGCGATACTTTAGTTAATAATATTCCGGCAAGAGCGAGAGATGTTGCGATGGTTTTTCAAAACTACGCCTTGTATCCGCACATGACGGTAGCGGAAAATATTGGTTTTGGTTTGCAGATGCGAAAAGCCGATCCTAAAACTATCAAAGAGCGAGTATTGGTAGTCGCAAAAAGTCTTGCTTTAGAACACTTGCTAGAACGTAAGCCAAAACAGCTTTCCGGGGGACAACAACAAAGAGTAGCATTAGGGAGAGCGATCGCCCGTCAACCCCAAGTATTTTTATTAGATGAACCTTTATCTAACTTAGATGCACAGTTACGAGACGATACACGGGTAGAACTCAAGCAATTGCATCAACAGTTAGGAATTACAACTATTTACGTTACCCACGATCAAACCGAAGCGATGACATTGGGCGATCGCATTGTGGTACTAAATGGCGGCAAAATTCAGCAAATTGGCGCACCGCAAAGTATTTATGCAAAACCTGCTAACCGGATGGTGGCGACTTTTTTAGGCAATCCACCTATGAATATTATTCCCGCAACTTATACAAATAATAGTTTTAAAGTTGGAAATCAATTTTTAGCTTGTCCAACAAGTATTAGAGAAACATTAAACCCTGGGGAAGGACAGAGTTTTGACTTAGGGATTCGTCCAGAAAGTATTTTTATCAACCAATCAGCTAAAGATGGATTAGTTGTAGATGTCAAGGTAGTAGAACCTTTGGGGAGAGAAACATTAATCCGCGCGGAGGTAGTAGGGGTGCAGATAAATGTGCAGGGGGGGAGAGACGAGACTTCGCAATCAGGCGATCGCCTATCATTGACACTAGACTATAACCAATTATTTGTATTCGATCCAACTACGGGTAATACTCTATACCCCTAAAAAAGCTGGTGGATAAACAATTTTTCCTCTTTGAGTATTTTGATAGTTATTGAGGGGTTTAACCATAAAAAAATCTTCTGGGACTGGAAAAGGAGACTCAATACCGTATTGATTCGATGGTTTAAATCTAAACCGGGTATAAAAGTGAGAATGTCCCAAAACGATCGCCATAGATTCCGCCATTGCGTCAGCTTTTGCTAACCCCACTCGTACCACGCTACCGATACCTTGGTTTTGAAACTGCGATCGCACGGCTAAAGGCGCTAAACCAAGAACTTTGTAAGTGAAGTAACTTACTAAATCTATGTAGCTAAATAAAATGTGACCGACAATAACACCGTCTACTTCAGCAATGAGGGAAAGAGCGGGAATATAGCGATCGCTATTGCGAATTTCCTGTACTAGGCGCACTTCGTTGGCCCGATCGAAGGCGTGCAGAAGTACCTCTGCGATCGCTTGGTAATCTGATGGTTATTCGGAACGAATTCTCATTTAACTAATTCGGCGTAAGTCCCGCGCTCTACCGCCAAAGCGGTGAGCGTCGAGAGAATGTCACACCATTTGTTTTTGATGCAATTGCGCTTGTAACTGGCTGGGTGCAAAAGCTCCGTATTCGGTAATAATGGCGGTAATTAATTCAGCAGGCGTAACATCAAAAGCGGGATTGTAAAACTCCGCGCCTTCAGGAGTAATAATTGTTTCCCCTACTTGATAAATTTCTACAGGATCTCTTTCTTCAATGGGGATTTCGTCACCTGTTGCTAATTGAAAGTCAATCGTAGATAAAGGTGCAGCCACAAAAAAGGGTACGTTATGAGCTTTAGCAATTAACGCCAGACTATAAGTACCGATTTTATTTGCGGTGTCTCCGTTTGCTGCAATGCGATCTGCTCCTACAACTACTGCATCAATCATTTTACGCTGCATACAGTGCGCTGCCATTCCGTCAGTAATTACAGTTACGGGGATACCTTCAGTTACGCATTCCCAAGCAGTTAGTTTTGCTCCCTGGAGGCGGGGACGGGTTTCGTCAGCATATAATCTTGTCAAACGTCCTTCACGCCAAGCCGAACGCACCACACCTAGGGCTGTACCGTAGCCAGCCGTTGCCAAAGCTCCAGCGTTACAGTGAGTTAGTAAGTTTAATTTATTGGGGTTACTAGGTAAAGCTGCTAAACCATGTTTGCCGATCGCCTGACAAGTTTGCAAATCCTCTGAATTAATTGCCTGAGCGGTTTTGAGGAGAATTTCTTTAATTTGGTCTACAGTACCAATGCTTTCGTAGGCGGTGCGGAGCATGCGCGCGATCGCCCAAAATAAGTTTACCGCCGTCGGACGAGTAGAGCGCAATAATTGCCCAACTTCTTCTAAGCGCGTTAAAAAATAATCTCGATCTTGGGTGTTAATTTCCCTTGCGCCCAAATACATCCCATAAGCCGCCGCTACGCCAATTGCAGGCGCACCGCGAACAATCATTGTTTTAATCGCCTGCGCCATATCATCGCTGCGGTGAATCTCTACTAGGGAGTATTCGTTAGGTAAGCGAGTTTGATCGATTAGCCATACCGCATCTTCAGACCAAATAACCGGATAAACTTGTGTATTTTGAGCCATCATAATAAATTAAAAATAGAAAGTAATTAATATGCTTGAAAAATATTAAGCATAATCATTTGATATTGCAAGCGAAATTTAATAGTTTTTGATGTAGCTTGTTTACCTTAAGCCAAGGATGGTCAACCTGTATATAAGTAAGCTTGTTTTCAAGCTCAAAACTTCCTACATATAGTTCACGCATTTTCTTAGTTTGACAATTTCCTTCTAGACGAAGATAGCTGGCATCAGGAGTAACTACTTCAAAAACCACTAGATTTTTACGGCGAATAACATTGTCAGTATTTATGTAGTGTAAATCCATTTCTGAATGTGGATTTCCTATTTCTGACGAATACAGCGTTCCTGGAACTGGTTTCCAAACAAATTTTCTGTTAACTTCAACTATCTCTTTTGTTAATGCAGGTGTTGCACTTAATACAAGCGTCATACAACTTATTGCGAATTGCTTTCTTGGCGAGATTTTCAGCATTTTAATAAATTGAAAAAGGTGAGAATGTTCTCACCTTTTAAACTATCAACTAACAATCGATGGCTGCTTGCTGAAAAAAGCATTTAGTATCTGTTCTGCCATTTGCGGAGTTGTTAAACCTAAAGCTGCTTTAGATTCCTCTGGCTCAGCATGATCGACTAATATATCCGGCACGCCTAACCGCTTCACCGGAACAACTACATCCGCATCTAACAATGCTTCCGCTACCGCCGTACCAAAGCCGCCAATTAAACAGCCTTCCTCTAAAGTAACTACGCGCCCAATTTGTTTGGCTAAAGGAACAATCAACTCAGTATCCAAAGGTTTAGCAAACCTAGCATTTACCACTGTTGCTTGAACGCCATGTTCGCTCAAAATCTCCGCAACTTGCATTGCGGGATAAACCATTGAACCAAAACCAACTAGCAAAACATCATCCCCCTGACGCAGAAGTTCTCCTTTGCCTATAGGTAGGGCTTCCCAGCCTTCTTCCATTAAAGGTACGCCGTAGCCGTTACCTCTGGGATAACGCATCGCAATCGGCCCATCTGTATGTTCTACCCCAGTTACAATCATTTGCTGAAGCTCTGCTTCGTCTTTAGGAGCCATTAGCACCATATTCGGCAAGCAACGCAAGTAAGAAATATCGTACATTCCTTGATGGGTGGGGCCATCTGCGCCGACAATTCCGGCCCTATCTAAACAGAAAAATACGGGCAAGTTTTGAATGCAAACATCGTGAACTATTTGGTCGTAGCCGCGTTGTAAGAAAGTAGAATATATTGCTACTACTGGGCGCATTCCTTCGCAAGCCATCCCCGCCGCTAAGGTGACGGCGTGTTGTTCGGCAATACCCACATCAATGTATTGATTGGGTAATTTTGCTTGTAACTTGTCTAACCCTGTACCTGTTGCCATTGCCGCAGTAATACCAATAATATTAGGGTTATTTTCCGCTAGTTTAACTAGGGCGTGAGCAAATACCTTTGAGTAGCCGGGGGGTTTTGGTTTGCTAGACGGGTTTGCTTTACCACTTGTGAGATTAAACGGCGATTGGGCGTGGTAGCCGACTTGATCTTGCTCGGCGATCGCGTAGCCTTTACCTTTAATGGTAGATACATGGACAATTACTGGCCCTGTATGTTGGTGTGCTTGCTGGAATGTAGCGATTAATTCCTCTAAATTATGACCGTCCACAGGCCCCATGTAAGTAAAGCCTAATTCTTCAAACACCGCGCCTACTTTTGGTACGGCCAAACGCTTCATACCTTCTCTAAGTCGTCCAAGTTCGGGAGAAAGGGAGTCACCCACAAACGGTAGTTGCTTAACTTGCTCTTTAATATTGTCGGAAATAAACTGCACTGGGGGACTGAGGCGCATTTTATTCAGGTGTCGAGAAATTGCCCCGACGTTGGGAGAAATTGACATTTCGTTGTCATTTAACACCACAAGCAAATTAGTTTTGGGCAAGTGTCCCGCATGGTTAATAGCTTCTAAAGCCATTCCGCCTGTTAAAGCGCCATCGCCAATTACGGCAACTGTTTTAAAGTTTTCGCCCTTCGCATCTCGCGCTAATGCCATACCCAAAGCCGCAGAAATGCTTGTAGAGGCGTGTCCCGCTCCAAAATGATCGAACTTGCTTTCACAACGTTTGAGGTAGCCTGCCACCCCGTCTCTTTGCCTTAGAGTATCAAAGCGCTCGTAGCGTCCGGTAATTAGTTTATGTGGATAAGCCTGATGACCTACATCCCAAATGACTTTATCGCAATCTAAATCTAAAGTCTGGTAAAGCGCTAATGTCAGTTCCACCACGCCCAAACCTGGGCCAAGATGCCCGCCGATTGTTGCTACGGTTTGCAGGTGCTTTTCTCTAATTTCTAGGGCGATTTGCTGCAATTGGCGGATTGATAAACCGTGCAACTGGTTTGGATGGGTGATGTCACTCAGGTGCATAGGGGGGGTACTCTCGCTGATTTTTATCTGTGGCGATCGCCATTGAAACTCTATCCGCACAAAATTTGGATAAGGTCGCACCTGGCGATTGTATTTCCACCTTTCACTCTAGACCTTTTTTTATCTGCCAAGCAACTAAAGGTGAGGCAAAATAATCATTTATATCTGTCTACAGCTAGGAAGAATACTCTTTACAAAATTTTATTTATATCTAACGTTTTTCCGTCAAATTGGAGCTACCCAACGGAACGGTACTTTTGAATTATTTAAAGTAGTGGTAAAATAGGAAGTTCATTAAATAATACCCGTAAAATCATCCCCGAACATGGTCAAACTGCGATTAAAGCGCTTTGGTAAAAAACGCGAAGCAAGTTACCGGATAGTAGCAATAAATAGCCGCGATCGCCGCGATGGTCGTCCTTTAGAAGAATTAGGCTTTTATAATCCCCGCACCGATGAAGTAAAGCTAGACGTGCCAGGGATTATCCGTCGTCTATCTCAAGGCGCTCAACCATCGGAAACCGTGCGTAGTATCTTACGCAAAGCTAATGTTTTTGAACAAATCAGTGCTACAACCGCTCAACAATAACTCAACAAAAATGCCCGACTATCCTGGCTTGGTGCGCTTTCTCATTGAGCCATTTTTAGAATCTGCCAATTCTCTAAGTATTGATTGCGAAACTTCCGAAAATGCCGCTAAAGTATGGATTCGCATTGCTTTTGAAGGAGAGGACAAAGGGCGAGTTTTTGGTCGTGGCGGGCGCAACATTCAAGTAATTAAGACCGTAGTAGCGGCGGCGGCGGCTTGTGCTGGGCATTCTGCCTATTTAGATGTTTACGGTAGCCAAAGCTCTAACTCTTTTGAGGAAGAGCAAGTAGAGCGCGAGACTTCGACAAGAGCTAGAGAACCAGTGCGCGAAGCTCGCCCCGGAGAAGATTCCCTACGTCAAACTGCACGCGAAAACCTCCCCAAACCTGCAATTAAGCTTCGTCCTCGCTTAAATCTAAATGGTGAGAGTTAATTAATGGTTAGCTCATAAATTTAAAAGTTTACTGAGCTAACCATTAAAAATTTTCAGCCCAGTAGCAAATTAAACTTTTCCTCTAAAAAAATATTTATGGCAGAAGCATCAACGATTCAACTGCCGAGCAAGGAAAGTGCGATCGCCTTATCGGGAGAGCGCGAAGAAAATCTTAAAGCGATCGCTAGGCAAACCGGAGCGTTGCTAGTGCTGCATGGGCAAGAATTGTACATTTCGGGAACCGAGCAGCAAGTTGAATTAAGTCGGAAATTGGTACGGAGTCTAGAATACTTATGGGTTAAAGGCAAAAGTATTTCGCAAGCAGATATATTAACGGCTAGGCAAGCTCTAGATACCCAGCGCCAAGACGAATTACAGGATTTGCAGCGAGATGTAATCGCCAAAACCCGCAAAGGTGAAGAAATCCGCGCTAAAACTTTTCGTCAAAGGCAATATATCCGCGCTCTTAACCATAACGATTTAATTTTTTGCTCCGGGCCTGCGGGTACGGGTAAAACCTTTCTTGCTGTAGTTGTTGCTATGCAAGCACTTCTAGCCAACAAATACGAAAAAATAATTTTAACTCGTCCGGCGGTAGAAGCAGGCGAAAAACTCGGCTTTTTGCCGGGAGACTTGCAACAAAAAGTTAATCCTTATCTTCGTCCGCTTTACGATGCGATTAATGAATTTATCGACCCTGAAAAAGTCCCAAGTTTGATGGAGCGCGGCGTAATTGAAGTTGCTCCATTAGCCTATATGCGCGGTCGGACTTTAAATAATGCTTTTGTGATTGTAGACGAAGCCCAAAATACGACACCTTCTCAGATGAAAATGGTATTGACTCGTTTGGGTTCTCGTTCGCGGATGGTAATTACGGGAGATATGACGCAGACAGATTTACCTTTAAATCAACAGTCAGGACTAGCAGTGTCTTTAAAAATCTTGCAAAATGTCGAAGGAATTGCTTTTTGCGAATTTTCCCAAAAAGATGTTGTGCGTCATCCATTAGTACAAAGAATTGTCGCTGCTTACGAACAATACGAAAAATAGCGATCTTTAATTGTTTGCGTGGCTGAACATTGATAGGTTCACTCAAGAGGTTTAATTTTTTTTAACACTTTTACAATTTGTTTTGGAGCTTCCATATTTTTAAAGAGTTGAATTGCCTGGTTGAAATTTGTGATGCTTTCATCTTGTTTATTCATTTTTTTATAAGTTAATCCTAACTGAAAGTAAGACTCTGTTACGTCACATTCTGCGCCCATAGTTTCTAACAAAGTTATAGCTTCTAAATGATACTGGATAGCGATCGCAAATAAATTTTGTTTCCTGTTTATTTCTCCTAAAGAGTTGAGCGGTTTTGCTTGTACTTGAGTATAAAAACTTTCTTGAGCAAAACCTAAAGCTCGATAATACATCTCTTTTGCCTTTTCAAATTCACCTAAATTCACATAGGTTTGACCGAGAATTTGAATAAAATAAGCAAACCTGCCTGTATATTCTGGTACTTGTTTATTCAAAATAGCCTGGTAAATAGGTGCTAATAAACAAGTTTTATTGCTAAAGCCTAAATAAGAATGTATCCATGCTGAACAAATTGTTGCTTTTTCTGCCCAACGATGATGAGAAGTGTTTTTAGAGATTGCGATTACTTGCTGAAATAAATCTGCGGCGGTAGTTAATTCCCATAAGTCTATTTTGTATAACCCGATGCTTAATAGAGAGTCTATCTCAATCATTTTTACCAACGGATTTAAACCCCCAGCGCCTACCTCAGCACGTAGCTGTAATTATGGATGGTAACGTTGGGCTACCAAACAAGGATTACCGCGCGTTGCAGGACATCGCCAAGGGGCAAAAGTGCTTAAAGAACTGCTGCGCTGTTGCAAAAACTGGGAAATTAAGGCGCTAACTGTATATGCTTTCTCAATGGAAAAATGGCGACGACCATTTACAGAAGTAGATTTTTTGCTGATGCTGTTTGAAAAATTGCTAGAGCGAGAACTAGCTCAAATGCACAAAGAAGGGGTCAAGGTAGCGTTTATCGGCGATTTGTCAGCTTTGCCTGCATTTTTGCAAAACCAAATAGAGCGATCGCAAATTGAAACCGCGCACAATCAAGCTATCTACTTTAATATTGCCGTTAATTATGGCAGCCGCAACGAAATAACTAAAGTCTGTCATCAGATAGCAAATAAAGTGAAACAAGGAGAACTGAATCTTGAGGAAATTAGCGAAAATCCGATTGCAAAACACCTCTACAAGGCTAATACTCCCGATCCCGACTTGCTAATTCGGACTAGCGGCGAGATGCGACTTAGCAATTTTTTACTATGGCAAATGGCTTATACAGAAATGTATTTTACTGATGTCCTGTTTCCTGATTTTGACCGCGTTGCCTTTCATCAAGCGTTGCTATACTACCAAAAGCGCGATCGCCGTTTTGGTAAAATTGCGGCTTCTGCTTAGTTAGTGGCTATTTTTCA
>QQTW01004211.1_pt1 | contig 10752 bp, 2 predicted proteins | sample 1904831 | NCBI WGS metagenome assembly QQTW01 (sample SAMN09435610, study PRJNA476489) | Subsurface metagenome, whole genome shotgun sequencing project.
ACCGGAGACTGTACTTCTTTTACCGTACCCGTTGGCTCCAGCTTGCCCGTAGCAGGGATAGCTTCTTCGATTTTAGCGATGCACGCCCAAACGATCCCTCCTGTAGGTACTGCCATCAATAGCCACAAAATCCAATGCGACCAACTTGACGATTGAGTTAGAAGAACAGGAGCTTCAAAAGAAGAAAGCGATGAAGTACGAGGAGGTAAAGATTTAATCCCACTGCCGTCTGCTTCCACCTCTCCCGATTTTAAGTCTTTAAGTAATGGCTCTAGCTTAATACTATTGCCCTTACCGTTGCTGCTATTGCCGTTACCATTATTCACAATCATAGTTTTTTAAGATAAATGAGTTTAAATATTTGTTTAAGTGTTGTTCCCTTGCCTCACGCACTGACGGCTTCTTGCTGCTGATACAGACAGAAATAACGTCCTCTCATTGCCATTAATTCCAGATGAGTTCCTTGTTCTACTACCGTTCCCGCGTCCATCATGACGATGACATCGGCATGGCGAATTGTTGCTAAACGGTGAGTGATAAAAAATACTGTCACTTCCTTAAACGCCGCCGCTAGGTTCAAACATACTTGGCGCTCGGTATGATAATCTAAGGCGCTAGTTGCCTCGTCTAATAATAAGAGTCTTGGGTTTTGCAACACGGTACGAGCGATCGCAATTCTTTGTCTTTGTCCTCCCGAAAGCGCCGAACCTCTCTCTCCCACGCGAGAGTTATATCCTTGGGGCAAGGTCATAATGAAGTCGTGAGCAAAAGCGATTTGAGCCGCAGTAACAATCTCCTCTTGGGTAGCATCAGGGTTAGTGAGGGCAATATTTTCCTGCACTGTGCCGTCAAATAACAAAGTGTCTTGCAGAACTACGCCGATTTGAGAGCGCAAGGAATATAGCTCTACTTTGCTAGTATCGTAGCCATCGATGAGAATTCTCCCCGAATCGAGTTCGTACAATCGGGGTAAAAGTTTTGTCAGCGTACTTTTCCCTGCCCCACTAGCGCCGACAACCCCAACAAACGTACCGGGGGCAATGTCGAGATTGACATTGTTTAGCTGCATATCACCGCTCGGAGCAAAGCGGAACGATACCAAGTCGTACTTAACATGACCTTTTATTTCAGGCATGGGAATATTATCACGTCCCGCTACTTCTATTTCTGTGGGCGTATCCAGAATATCGCTGAGGCGCTCTAGGGATAAAGCTGTTTCTTGGAAGTTTTGCCACAGTTGAATTAGTCGCAGTAACGGACTTGTAGTGTATCCAGCAATAATCCGAAAAGCAATTAATTGTCCTAAAGTTAATTTGCCTTGCAAGACGAGGTATGCACCTACCCACAGTAACAGTAATCCTGATAGTTTATTGAGGAAGTTACTAATTGAGCCTGCGGTAGTCGAAGTTAAGACGCTTTTAAACCCAGCGCTGACGTAACGAGCGTAACGCGATTGCCATTGCCAGCGTGATTTTAGTTCAATATTCTGTGCTTTGACAGTCTGAATCCCCGAAACTACTTCCACTAAATAGGACTGCACTTCGGCATTGCGTTCAGCTTTAGTGCGCGATTGACTTCTAACTATCGGCGCAGTTATCAGAGTCAGCAAAGCAAATAAAGGTACGGTAGCTAGAGCAACAACTGTTAGCAGGGGACTGTAAATTATCATTACCACAATGTAAATGACTGAGAATACCGCATCTAGGACTACTGTTAAAGCTGTACCTGTGAGGAATTGGCGAATATTCTCTAGTTCTCCCACGCGAGTGGCAAGTTCTCCCACGGGGCGGCGTTCAAAGTAACGCAGTGGTAAGCGCAGTAAGTGATCGATGACTTGCGCGCCTAATGCTAAATCGATGCGGTTGGTAGTATCGACAAACAAGTTGGTGCGGATTGATGTAATTACAGCTTCAAAAATGGCAATAACTACTAAGAAAATGCCCAAGACATTCAGCGTGTCAATACTGTTCTGAACTAAAACTTTATCAATAATAACTTGAGTCATTAAAGGGTTAGCTAGACCAAGTAGCTGCACGAAAAATGAAGCAATGAATACTTCTATCAATACTTTGCGGTGGCGAATTATTGAGGGGATAAACCAGGAAATGCCAAAGCGCCGAGTAGGAGTGTCTGAAGTCGGCTGCAATAGCAAAACTTGTCCTGATTCTCCCCATGCCTCAATGAAGGCGCTGGGCTTCATGCGCCGAATACCGCTTTCTGGAATAGCTAAAACTATTTCCGACTCGCTAGCAGAATAAAGCAAGGCAAAAGTATCTTGCCAAGGGAGCATGGCGGGAGTAGGAATACGGCTAATAGCAACAGCAACGGCAGGTACTTCTAAGAGTTGCGACTTCAAGCTCATCAGTTCGGCTACAGCGCCGCATAGTTGCAGGGAAATACCGCCTGTGCGCTCAAAAGAGTTTGCTAAAGCACGGCGCAGTACGTCACGGCGAAATGGCATTCCTAGGTGTTGAGCTAACATTTGGAAGACGGCAAGGGTGGCATTGACGGGTTCTCTACCACTTACAAAAGGGTATTTTGTCGCTTTAAATTGAGTAGTAAAGGCGTTCGGAATTAGGCGTTCTGGAGCGTAGGGAATCTCTGCGGGCAGAGTAGTAGTTTCTGGGACAACAGTGGCTGTACTAAGTACGATGTCAGTGACATTGTGCAATCGCAAACCAATCAACCGCGCATTACTAGAACCTGATACTTTGATATAGTCTCGCTCGTTTGTTGCAAGTAAGCGATCGCCTACATTAAAGTTAGTTACTCCACTGCTTACCAACCATACTAAATTAGGATCTAAAGAATCCAATAGTGTTTTACCAGGAGGCAGATTGAGAACCGTAGCTTCCCTGTGAGCGTTAATTGCTAGTTCTTTAAGGTTTTTTCCCCCTCTAGCTTGACGTTGCATTTCTAAGCCTAGTAAGTCAAATACCTCGACCAGGTGGCACTGGTTAGAGAAGGTGTCCTTTAATTGAGGATGTTGCTTTAACAATTCCCAAAAGTCAGGAATTGGCAGAGTTAAGCAAATTGTCTCGGAGGATGAGATCGCAGTTTCACACGTAATTCCTCGTACTGTACTTATCCAGCCAAGTATTGACCCCGGTTGTAGTAGGGCCAAAGTTGTAGGAGCCGATGCCCCTTGAGGATAACCGAGTAGTCTTGCTTGCCCCGAATAGAGGATCGCAATTTCTGGGGGCATGGTTTCTCGTACTACGATTGCTTGACCCATACGGTAGCGTAAAGGTTGCACCTTTTGGCATAGCCGTTCTCGAGCAGAGGAGGGGAGACTATTGAATGGCTCGGTGGTGGAGAGAAATTCTTGAACGCCAATAGCAGTGTAAGTCATAAAACCTCCGATACGGCGCGTTGAATAGTTTTACTGTTGGTCAAAGGTTGATAATTTTCCTTTACTTTCTGCCCCTTATCCATCCCCCCAATCTCTTGTTGTACTTGTTCTTGTATCCAGCTTTCAAATAAGCTATTAAGTAGTTGCTGGCGCATAGCTTCATCTAATACAGCAGGAATAAACTTTTCAAGGCGCAGGATAACGAACCATTCGTCTAATTGGATGGGCGACCATAATTGTCCGGGCTGAGAAATCGATAGCATTTTGGCAAGAGTTGGGTTTGGCTTACTTAGTTCTATTGGTCCGATTAATCCGCCTGTTTGAGCTTCGGGTCCTGCAGAATATTGACGGGCTAGTTCGCTAAAAGTTTGTTCGCCCGATTCAATGCGGAAGTATAGTTCAGTAGTTAGTTCTTGCTCTGTAGTACGAAGCAACGAGTAAACAACTCTGTCTAACTTTGATTTATGAGTAAGAAAGTATGATTCCAGTTTAGATTCCCAAGTGGCGTACTTAAACTTTTCAATTTTTAGTTCCCTTACAGCTAGAGCGACTAATTGCTCAGTAGTCATCCCATAGCGCTCCAGCCAAGTTTGGAGCATTGTCTCTGTATTTAACTGATGTTTCTTAGCGAACTGTTTTTGGGCAAGGATTATTTCTTCAGGGGTACAGCTGACTTTAGAGATAGTCGAGTCTATTAATACCTCGCGCAAAAATTGGGGCAGCATCCCATAACCTATCAATAGCGGCATAACTTCTTCTGAAGCAATTGTTTGTTCGCCAACTTGTATAAATTCAGCTATTCCTTGATTTGACATTGCTTAATTCAATCTAATATTTTTTTAACTGACTGGTCTTTTTTCAACCTGGAACTTGAATAAAGTGGCTGATCATACTAAAAAAGCTGCGCCGAGAAGCATCAAGAGTTCTGAAAGAGGCTTAGTATTTTTAGTTACTTAATCAAGTTGTTTAGCATTTAAGTTATCCACGCCGAAGCCCTATATGCCTGACCACTATGTAACGTTTTACCCCAACAAATCATGTTGGGGTAAAACGTTTTATACGGTGACTAGCGTCTTAAACATATCAGGAGCAAGATTGCTGTTTGGATCAGTTTGGACAATATTATTTAAGCCAATTTGAGCAGGCTGCACGTAGTCATCGATTGGGAGCGAGCTACCATAACTTGGGCTGGCGAGAGTTTGATTTAAATTGTTGACATTGCTAGTAGGGTCATCGGTGGTTATATCGCCGAAGGTTTTGGAACTTTTAGATAAAACTTGGTCGTTGTTTGCGCTACCTGCAAGTGTTTCACTGCTAAGGTCACCTGCTAAGACATCTTCACTGTTACTGCCGATGAGGGTGTCTCTGCCTATACTACTGCTGCCAGTCAAAGTAACGCTACTATCTCCTGCAATTCCTGTATTGACCGTGGTATTAAGTAGTATCGAAATGTCCCGAGAGTAAGCGTTCGTCGTCGCTAGATCCGGTCTAGCATCTTTGTTGAAGTCCCCGAAAATACCGTAACTTGTAGCGTTCCCCGCATTAAAGTTAATGGCAGTACCAAAGCTGCCTTTACCATCCCCCAGTAGCACTGAGACGTTGCTAGAGTTAAAGTTTGCCACAGCTAGATCCTGATTGCCGTCTGCGTTCAGGTCTTCCACAGCGACGGACAAGGGATTTGATCCCACGTCAAAATTGGTGGGAGAACCAAAGCTGCCTGTGCCATCTCCCAACAGTACTGACACATTGTTAGAGGTATTGTTTGCCGTTGCCAAATCCTGCTTACCGTCTTTATTAAAGTCCCCGAAAGCAACGTTAATGGGATTTGCTCCCACGTTAAAGTTAGTGGGAGAACCAAAGTTGCCTGTGCCATTTCCTAACAACACTGAGACATTGCTAGAGCCATTGTTCGCCACAGCTAGGTCAGGCAAGCCATCTGCGTTCACATCCCTCACGGCGATAGAAGTAGGATATAACCCCACGTTAAAGTTAGTGGCGGTGCCGAAGCTGCCTGTGCCATCTCCCAACAACACTGAGACGTTATTGGAGTTAGAGTTAGCCGTGGCTAGGTCAGGCAAGCTATCTGCGTTCAGGTCTCCTACAGCGACGGACCAAGGAAATGAGCCGACGTTAAAATTGGTAGTGTTTTTAAAGCTGCCTTTGCCATCCCCCAACAGCACTGAGACGTTGCTGGAGTAATTATTTGCCACAGCTAGGTCAGGCAAACCATCTGCGTTCAGGTCTCCCACAGCGACCGACAAGGGATTCGATGCCACGTCAAAATTGGTGGTCTTGGGAAAGCTCCCTGTGCCATCCCCAAATAGCACTGAGATGTAGCCAGTGCTATAATTTGCCACAGCTAAGTCCTGATTTCCGTCTCTGTCGAAGTCTCCTGACGCAAGGTTACGGGGATCAAACCCCACTGCAGGTGAGTTGGGGGCATTGCTAAAAGAGACATTGGTAGGTGGTGAAGTAAGATCGTCATTGAGGATTGTTCCAACTTCCTGGGGGACAGCGATGTTCGTATTGCTAGTTGTGCTCAGGTTAACAAAGAAAGTCTCGTTAGGCTCTACCGTGGTATCACCGATGACCTGGACACTAACGATTTTTTCTGTCTCGTTTTGGGTAAAGGTTAGTTGACCACTAATGGGATTGTAATCTGTACCAGCATTGGCTGTGCCATCAACAGTGGCGTAGTCAAGTGTCACCGTCGATAAGAAGCTGAGAATATCAGCGCCAGAAAGGTTGTCTACCGTTTCAATAAAGCCAGCACCACCCGTACCAGCTTGAGCTTTGACCGTGAATAAAGCGTCAGTAGTGCCGCTATTGCCTTCGGTAATAGTGACATTATTGATAGAGAAATCTCTGGGTAAAAAGAAGTTATCAATAGACAGGTCAGCAGCCTGGTCTGCAACTCCGTCCTTATTGATATCTATCAATAACATATTGTCAAATCGCGCTAGTCCTGCTTGACCAGAAGCTAAAACTGATAAGGAAAGTTCAATGTCAGAGAGAGTGAGCGTATCATTATTGCCATTGGTATCCTGAATTCGGCTACCCGCAGCACGGGCTGGACCCTGGATAGTTGTATTAGCATCTATCTCATAAGCCGTATTAGCGTCTAGCTTATAAGTATCATTCCCCAATCCTCCGCGCAGGATATCGGCACCACCGCCACCAATGAAAACGTCATTACCGTCTGTGCCGATCAATATGTCGTTATACTGGGAACCCTGATATTGCTCGATCGACTCGAACGTATCTCCCTGTGCATCTCCTGTAGCCTCACCTGTGGCTAGATTGAGCGATATGCCTTTTAGTGCAGTTTCATAACTGGCTGTATCGATACCAGCACCGCCCTTGAGAACGTCGGCACCAGCTCCTCCAACTAGCACGTTGTCACCAGAACCACCCTCAAGAACATCAGCACCATCTCCCCCAACTAGCCAGTCATTACCAGCACCGCCATCGAGAACATCAGCACCATCTCCCCCAATTAGGATATCATCGCCAGCCTCGCCGCGTAACGTGTCATTTCCATCGCCACCATCTAGAAAATCGCTTCCTTCTCCTCCAGAGAGCGAGTCATTGCCACCCAGTCCTGATAGTGTATTGTCAGTAGCATCGCCTATTAAAGTGTCATCATACTCAGAACCTTCATATTGCTCGATCAAGACGAACGTATCTCCCTGTGCATCTCCCGTCGCTTCGCCTGTAGCTAAATTGAGCAAAATGCCTGTTGTTGCAGTCTCATAACTAGCTATATCCTCACCATCACCGCCATCGAGAATATCGGCACCTGCTCCCCCAATTAGCACGTCATCATCACCACCACCACGCAATGTATCATTCCCATCGCCACCATCTAGTAGGTCGAAGCCATTATTGCCCTCTAGAACATCATTACCACTACCGCCCATAATCAGATCGTCGCCGTTACCACCTGCCAGTTCTGCTGATGTCAGGACGTTATCCTTGACCTGGATGATGTCGTTTCGTTCTCCCCCATTAGCAACGATCTTACTAACGCCGCTGTACTCTCTGTTGGTACCAAGTGGGGAGGTTAGGGCTTTCTCATTATCGATCGACCCCGAAATTAAGATTTTCTCATTACCAGATGACCCAGATTGATGCTCGACTGTAAAGATTTCAGCCTCATCGGTTATGTTCCCGTATACGCGAACTGTCGCACTAAGTCCCATATTCAACCGGAACACACCGCTGCCAATATCTGTTGCTAATATCGGCATATTTTGTAGTGGTGTACCGCCATTGCCACCGTCATGGGTCTTGTCGTACTTACTATTAAATTCGGCTAAAGTTCTTCTGGGGCTGTCGTAGCGCTTTTTGAGTGTGAACAGCCCCAAATCAATTTTGACATAAGCGTTTAGACCAGCAGTTACTTTACCTGAGGTGTCGAATATGTAAAGGGGATTTTTACTAATCAGATATTCTATCTCGTCAAAGTAAACTCTACCCTTTTTGTCATCGTTGTTAGGGTCGTTAAGGTTGAAGTCAATATTGCCGTAAATTCCGCCGCCGACCCCAGCAGAGGCTATTCCTACGTTCACTTCAGCAGAGGCTTCGAGACCAGCATTGAAAAAAACTTCCGGCTGATCTATTCCATTTATGATCTGATCGCTGATATATAATCCCTTGAAAATATCTGCTGGGTCTTTGGAACCCCTGAAAGCGTTTAACCCCCTTGTGTCGTACCCAAACGCTAAATCTATTCCTGCACCGATGTTTCCTCCGAGTCTAACCCCGAACGGTCCCACTATGGGGAAGAATTTGCTGTATTTCAATTCAAATGCTAGGTTGGGTAGGTCGTAGGTGAAAAGGTCAATATCTTTACCCAGCAATAAGTTAAAAACCTCTTGTGGTTTGGTCAAGAAGGGGAATTGTAGTCCTCCACCTGGCATTTCGAGGAGAGTAGTAATGATTTTTTTCTCAGGCTTTTGGTTGTCAAGACTAGCGATTGATTTTTGATTTTTAACAGGGTCAGCGGTTCTAGTAGTAATTGGTTCTGCGCTACTCAGTAAGAAACCTGAGTTGCGGATGTCTGCTTGATCGCTTAGATTGAAATCACCCAGGTCGATTTTGATATTACCGGGGGTTGTTGGAATAGTATTAACAATTGTGACAATGTTGACAACTGAACTTATGAAGTTACGATCTTCCTGATCCCCAACCAAATCTATCAGCTTAATCTTAAAAGCTTTGAGATCAATCTCTTTGGTTAGAATGTCTATAACTGGTTGTATCGGCTTAGTTACTTTTTGAACATCTTTCAAAATTGGACCAGCAAAGTCGCTTAAAAACGAGCCTACGTCTAACTCGACATTGTTGAAAGCAACTGTAGGTGCTTGATTCTCGACAAAATCCCACTTTACATTCAAATCTGCACCAAATTGGGGTAAACCCTTCGAGCCGTTGATGCTAGAGAGGAGATTAAGCCCAATGTCGGCAGATCCCTTCGGCGTAACTTTGAGACTATCTAGCTCCCCAATCTTTAACTTGTTGTCGTTGCCATCTTCAAAGTTGAGCGAAAAGTCAAGTTTGCCACCAATCTTTGTGGCATCAACTTCGAGAAACCCAAGTGTAGCTGTTGCGTTTGGCAGTGATGCTTTGAGTAAAATGTTTAAGTCTTTATTATCTTTATTAGCAAAGGTGTCGAAGAAGAACTCATTGGTGGCAATGTCGATACCGAAACCAAAATCGAATGTATAGTCAAGGACAACGGATGACTTGTTGTCCTTGAGTACTAAGCCAAGCTGTGGCAAGCCAAAGCCAATTTTGGACGGCAGCAGCGAGGTATCGAAGGTATTTTTGCCGCCTAGTTTGAAGTTGAATTTAACTAAGGAGCCATCTCTGGTATATATGATATCTTCTTGAGTAATATCATCTCCAGCATCGTTAGAGTCTTTGAGCAGACCAGTTGCCCCAAATAATCCAGAAGGCCCAAACAATTCAAAGAAAGCTTCCTGGATCTCATCAACAGATGCTGTCTCCTCAACAGCTAACTTTTGAGTAAATTTTTTCTCAATTTGAGTGGATAAATCCTTTATGAATAGCGCCCCAGCCGTAGTTTTAAGTGTGTCTCCAAGCAGCGGAATACCATTCAAGCTACTAATATTCTGGAGACCCGTTGCCCCAAAAATCTTTTCAGTTATAAACTTCTGGATGGCATCCAGTGTTTTGTTTAAACCTTCCTTCAAAGGTTTAAGATTTATGCTAGGACCCACAGAAAAGGTGTAGGCACCACTCCAATATGCACCAGTAGAAACAAAAGTAGGGTCGGAGGTAGTGCCAGGGTTAGTGTCACTACCAGCAACGATAAAGTTATACTTTCCTTCATTACTTGTAATGTAAGACCATTCTCCCAGAGTGGGAATCCAATTGTTCGTTTGTATTTTAGTAGGGTTCACTAAACGAACTGAAAAGTCTTCGTTGAAGATGATTACTTCAAATTCGTCATTGGCACCGTTATTTTCTACATTCCACTCAAACTTTGGAATCTTATTGAGATCGCTTTCGTTAGCTTTAAACCTTTTTCCAATTAAATTACCTTTTTCTGGTTCCGGTGAAACATCATATTCCTCAAAAATTGCTCCAAACTTCGTGCGTTCAGCATCGGTTGAAATACTATAGAAATAATCCCAAACATCATCGAGTTGACCCAGATTAGATATGTTGTTGTTGAGGATGTAGTAGAGTGCCTCGTGGCCAGATACCTTGCGGCCAGATGGTAATACAGTTTCAATTTCAATTTCATCATGAGGTTCGTTTTTTCCATCTGCGAGATCCCACAAAATCCGAAACACTGATGCCTCGTCGCCTTCGCCTTGATTGTCCACACGCGATCTATTCTCTAAATCATCTTTAACGGTCTGATCGATTTTATCTTTGTAAATCGTATCGCCCACATTTGGTACATTCGGCAACTTTCCCTGTGCGGCGGCGACATACTGAGCAGCAATACCCGAATAGGTGGCGAGTCCCTCACTCCAACCAAGACGGACACCATCTTGCTTGTCGCGAGGAGCTCCAGTTATAGTATTAGTTCCAGTTCCAATATTGCTTTCCCCTGACGAATGATCGTTATCGGCTCCCAGGGATATGGGTTGAGTCAAACTATCCAATTGCTCCAAATAGTGACTATACTCATGCAGAATCACGTCCCAATCCCAACGGTCTTCAAGACTGATATTAATGCCAGTAGAATCGTAATAGGATGATGTTCCGCTTATAGGAGGTAAGTAGGCTGCCAGCAAACCTGGCAGTGGTCCGCGTACCTCCGTTGCATAAACTTCTCCTACATACAATGCATCGCTAATTGAAAACGCCCACTCTGCGACAGTACTGTTGCCAATTGTGAGATCTAATTGATTCTTAGTTGG
>QQTW01004212.1_pt1 | contig 10752 bp, 12 predicted proteins | sample 1904831 | NCBI WGS metagenome assembly QQTW01 (sample SAMN09435610, study PRJNA476489) | Subsurface metagenome, whole genome shotgun sequencing project.
ACAGAAGCAAAGAAATTTTGAATATCCCGCGAATTTTGCTCCCATTGCTGGTGAGGATGCCGCGTCTAAGCAAGTCTCGATTCTATGCCGTCCATCGACCATCCATCTTTAAATCAGCCGAGAAGTTATTGCTCACCGACATCATAGATGAGTTTGATTCTTTCGAAAGAGGATGAACTGTAGGTTGTTACCGACCTTCAAATATGAAGCTAGGCCTATATCGATCACAATGGCACCAAAAGATTGGGCAACTGCTTCTTAAACCGAGAAGAGCACGGAGCGGCTATGCCGAGGTCGGTAATTGACCTATTGACCAGTATCGGTGACCAGTACGCCGCAAAGATCTACAGTTTTCCTGACCATGTATATGGGATGACTGTTCATAGTGTAGAATTACTGATCACAGACTAATCCGCCGAGGTAGTGGAGTCCCTCCAATCAGAGTAATGTACCCCTCATGAAAGCGCTAACTCTGGAGAGGCTCAACGGGCCGTTCCAGCGGGAAGCCTTACAGGCGCGCCATGCGCAAATATGACATCAGTGGTGGACATCTCCCAGACGCTTGCCAGCTATCTTTGCTATTGAAAGCCAAGCAAAGAACAGCCAGACAAGTACAGCTTCAGCAGGTACCTGTAAATTATGCAGTAACGGCAGGGTTCTTTCTACCGCTTCAGAAGCCGATGCTATTCTGGAGAGGTCAAGAGACAATATCCGAAAGAGGTCGTGGTTGTCTGATGGTAGCAAATACTGTTCCTGGATCGGGCGCAACCTCAATAGCATGCTTTCAGATTCGGAAGAGGATGACAACGATGCTCGGAAGGCGTGGGTCCAGATGCTTGAAAGAGCGTTGACACTTGGTCATATAGGTAAGTCGCAGCTGCTATCTCCTACTCATATGTTGTTGATCTCCGGCAGATCATACGATCGAAGCGACCTGTGACGAGATGATAAGTGAGAAGGGAAACCTGAGTAAATACATCTGCTTCATCAAACTCGCGAGATTGTCCACCAAGAAGGTCGTTGTTTACTCAGTGCTTCGAAACCTGGCCAGAATTCTTTTAAGTCCTTCGTCAGACCATGCAGCAAGTGATGCGGACTCGAATACCAGGATTGGCGGTACCGCAGCGATGCTTGACAGGCTTTCAAGAGAGGATGAAGACATCACCAAGCTTCTCATCGAGTGGCTGTCTGGTGACGGAATCGTCCAAGACTTGCGGATACGTCGAGCAGTCATTGCAGCTCTAGCAGAGAACTCAGGTAAGCCGACTTCAACGGAATGTCTGATGTAGATCGTATGTTGACTGCGAGTAGATGACGTTAAGGTTACCCTTTCGGACACATTACGCATGTTTGGAGACAAATTATACATCAAGCACACTCCTGTCTTACTCCAAGAAGGTATGATCCTCCCATCAGTCATGTGGATTTCTACTGAAAATCCCCAGGGATGACCGAGAACCTGCTTCTTCTAATTGGCTATGCTCATAGGAAGATCCCTCAACATGTCGCTGAAATTGCTCGTTCAAGTCCTTACCTCAACGCCATCTCGAACCGACTTGCTGCTTCTTCCCACAGGGTATCTGTGCTTGGCATGTATTTGGGTACAGCCATGTCTAGGCTTGTTGACCCTCTTGACAAGAGGATGAATTTCGGCTCCGAAGAAATGACCAGCCCCCAAGGAGAGCGGTACTTGAGTCTGATTGGACGGCGTGACGCACTCAGATCGATAGAAGATATCAGACTCCAAGATATCAAAGCCGACTTAAGCGTCCGCCAGGTGAAAAAGTCTCCAGTTATAGAGATCAAGTCACAGAAGGGCAATGCAAAAGCACCGACAAGCTCGAAGATAGTTGCTATCGAAGAGATCGACGACGTTTCCGACTCAGAGGACGAAGACCTGCCAATGTACGCGAAGCCTGATTCAGATGCATCGGATTCCGACGAGGATGTCACGATCATAGAGCGCAACAAGCCTACCGCTCCAGTGTAATACCTTCACCCAAATATTACCTCGTCGAAGGTTGAGCACTGATTAGATCTCTTAGCTACATTAACGACTTGATATCCGGCCTCCGCGACACCGAAAACTACGACCGCCACCTCCTCGCCCTCACCCACGCCCCTTCTTTAATCCGCCGCAAAGCAGCTTTCGGCACCGAGGTCACCGACAACAGCGAAGAACTCGCCAACATTCTCACCGGCCTCGGTGATAAGTGGAATATCGAGAACTTCCAGGAACTCCGCTTGCAAGGCATGATCGCCGTCCTCGTGGCCCAACCCTTAGAAATGGGGCAATGGTTTTCCCGAACCTACTTTAACGGTGATTACTCCATACAACAACGCGCTACAGTCCTCACGACACTCGGTCTTGGGGCCAGGGAAATGGCGGGATACGGAAAAGAGGATAAGACACTCGCCAAAACAAATCCTCAATCCTCCCTCAAAGACCAATCCTTTCCCTCAAAACAGCTTCCGCCCAAACTCCACGCCCTCTACACCTCTGAGAAGCCTAATCTCCTTGACCAACCCGGCGCCATCGCCATCAACACAGCTTCCCGCACCCTTGAAAAATCAATACTCCAGCCCATGGCCCTCCAAGCTGCCGATGCCCTCTCCGGTCCTAACGCGCTCAAAATCCGCACTTTCTCCTCCCGCATGGAAGTCGAAAAACGCCGGACAAAACCCATCGCCAACGCTCTAGCAAAAGTAGTCGCAGATGGATTCTTCTTCCCGCTAACAGGGTGGTGGGGAATGCATATGCAAGGCTAGTACGTTCCTATTTCCTCCTCCTCCTCCTCCTCCTCCTCCTCCTCCTCCTCCATAAACCTCCATTTCCTTTCAACAATCCGATAGTACTAACGGGAAGCTCTACCTAACAGTGGCAAAACCTCCCTTCTCCTATCTATCCCCCTCCTCCCTCTCTTCCTCAAAACCCTCGCCTTAATCATCCACGCCTCTGGCCCCTCCACCCTCTCTCTTCCCCTCATGACAACAGAATTCCTCTCCCTCATCCTCTCGCTCCGGTCGCTTTCGATCGGCTCGCTACCCGTAATGGAAGCTCTCCTCTTCGCTTTCCTGACGGTCGTGGAGGTCAATATGGCGAGTGATCAGGCGCGGAGACTAGCGGCCGAGAACGGGAAAGCGTTGCTCGAGATGGGGGAGTGGGTGGAAGGGGTGTTGGGGGATGTGAGGGGGGATGGGGAGGAGGAAGGGAGGGTCAAGGCATTGGCGGCGGGGTGTGTGGGGAGGGTGAGGGAGGTGGTGGAGAGGGAGGAGAGGGTTTTGGTGGGGGAGTTGGCGGGGATGTTATAGTGTCTTTAACAGTGTATTTCGCTATAGTTTATTGTTATGTATAATACGTGAAAATTGAGTCCGCAGGATTCATATACTTCGATCGAGCGAATCATGGGGGTTATCTATCCTACACTACCTACCTATGAAAACATCCACGCTCAAGCTCATAGCGCGCTAGTGGTATCATCGCCAACTAAATGCATATCACCCTCGCAAACCCGATTGATTCTCCGCAACGGCCGCCGCCGCCGCCGCCGCCCCAAATGGTATCTTCGCAGCCGGAACACACACAAAAACGCCCATAATCAAGTATCATCGCCCAACTCATCATCCCCTTGGGCCCCCTCATCCCCCTCCGTATCCCCATCATGTTCTTCCCCATGATCATCTTCCTCATCCTCCGCCTCTATCTTAATCTTCTCTAGCCTGCGCTGCACAAACGGTAAAACAACATTGACGTACTGATCCAATTGGCTTCTGAATTCCCCTTCCAAAACCTCATCGCTCGCTCCCGGCTCAAGAGCAGCGATATCGATATTCCGGAGTTTGGGGACTGGATCCGCGGTGGTTTCACGCTCCGTGACTTCGCTTTCATCATCATCTTCATCGGTGTTGTCGTCGTTGTTGCCTGACGACTGGTAGTCCTCGTCGATGGCCTCGTTGTCGTATTTCGTGATATATCGCTCGAAAGGGTAGTTGCCGCCGCGTAAGTATTTGGTGAAGACTGCCAGACGAGCGTCCATGATGTCGCGGCGGAGAGATATCTTCATGTGTGTGGGTTTGTTGGGGAATTCGCGCTCCATCCAGGCGTCGACGCATTCTTCGGCGAAGGCCTCGTTGCCGTGGGTGAGGTCGTGTGGGTCGGCGCCGTCGCCTATGACGAGTTGTTCGGCGAGTGCTGGGTCGATGTCGTAATGTAATATTAGCGCTTTTGCCATTTTCGCTTTAAGTTTTATGGGAGCCATAAGGGAGGAGAGTGGATGGGGTTCTTTTAGGTCGTGCTCCTCTTCGTCCTCTTCTGCTGGGATGCCGAGGGGATCGATTTCTGCAACAGGTCCCTGAGCATCCGATAAGTCGTAGGCTGCGTAGGTCTCGTCGTCGCTAGGGGCAGCGGTGTTGAAAGCACTTGAGTCATCCAAAGAAGAGTCGGATGGGTAGAGGAGGGCGTCCATATCCAAAACACTCGAAGGACGAGTATCATGTACCCCAACCGGCGCTGTAACCTGGTGTCGAAAGGGTGGGCGACTGGGTGGTGCCTCCTCCATAGCTTCTTCGTTAGCGACAGTGCCTGGAGGTGGGAACTTCCAGTCAAGCGTGCCGCGCTGAGCTGGACGAGCTGGGAGGGTGACTTCGATATCATCTTTGGGTTTCGTCTGTGCTGCTTCGAAAGTCCATTCCATGGTGGCACGTTTTGAGCTCTCAGCGAAGTCTCTTAGTCCTCCATCATTGTCATTCATGCTGAGCTTATCCAGAGACTGGCCTGAGCGGCTGTTGATACGATTCGCTTTGATGGTGTTAACATTTGCGAGATCAATGTTTGTTGTCTTCACAATTCCGGACTTATCGACTTCCTTATGGACAGCAACGCCGCTAGTGTCGTTGCGTAATGGGAGATCGGACTTCGAGCGGTCAAGTGCTGGCTTGGTGGCTTCGGCCTTTGCAGCGGTTGGGGTGACGTTGGGATCGCCAACAAAATGTGCGTCTTCTCCGTACTGGTACTCAGGGGCAGTATGATCAAAGATTGCCGCAAGCGACTTCTCGCCGCGTTCGATGTTCGCTTTGGTAGTATGCTCTCCTGCACCGATCCTGATATTCTCCTTGGGATCCATGGAGCTAGTTGACACACTGATATCCGGAGTGTCAGACATGCTGGAAGCCAGATTCAGTGACGATTTCGGTTCGTGCAAAGATGATATAAGGGGTCTTGAAGTCCTGAGTGTGTTGTCATTGGTGCCTATTAAGGGTGTAGAGTTGTCGACGAACTCAAAATCAAGATCTGTGGTGGAATATGCATTTTGTTGATCACCCAGATAAGGGGCTGAGTTTTGGACATCAAAATTCACTGTTGTGCTGAAATTCCATTCCTCGTCCTCATCGGCCATTGTCGGATACGAAGCTGCCTCCGCGCCTCCGGGCATGAATAAAGATGATCGCTGGCCGCCGGAATACTCCCATCGGTAATACATCTTCACCAGATTGGCCAATGATCCGGTTGGGTATTCACTATCTGTATCAAACAGATAATTGTGTTTTAACACGGCTTGCATTGACGGCCGCTCTTGTGGTGATGACTTCATTATGAAATTGACGAGGTCAACTAGGCCATCTGAAAAATCCTTCTCCTTCAACGTCGGCACACTGCGCTTAAGCATCATTGTCAACTTCCGCCCGGGTTCAGCTCGATGGTAGGGTGGGTTTCCGGTTGCAATTTCGTACAGCGTACACCCATACGCCCAAACATCAACCTGTACGTGTCAGTGATAATTCTCTAGACCATCCTCTCAACTGTCTCGGCATATTCACTGACTTCAGTAGCATAGTCAATCGTTGACGGCCCTTGATTCAACAACTGGCTTGACATCTCCGGCGGCATCCAATGGGGAGTCCCAATAATGGTACTTCGCTTGTCCTTCCCCGTCTGCAGCAAGCCAGAAACCCCGAAATCAATCAGCTGGAGACTGCCGTTCTCGTGGATCATGACATTTGCGGCCTTGACATCTCGGTGGATAATCCCTGCGGCGTGGATCGTTTGCAACGCTACCGCCAGTTCGCGGGCAACCGGGATAATGTACTTCTCCTCTAGCTTGAAGCCAACCCCTTGCATCTGAGAGATTACATGATATCAGTATCCGGAGAAGGACAGTGGACATCAGTACGAAACTCAGGTATCATCTTTGCTAAAGGGACTACTGACAAGAGTATGAAGACTGCCCCCCGGACAGTACTCGGTGACGATCCACAGCTGGGAATGAATAGGGAAGGCGTCGATGATCATGTTTATATTCTTTGCATTGCTTTCTCGCAATTGCGTCAAGATCTTGATTTCGTGCAGTACAGCCTGGATGCTCTCATCTTTCTCAATATGAGGCATCTTGAAGTCATGAGGGTCTACGTCAATGACCTTTAGTGCTACTACCTTCTTGCGTGTCAAGTCATTTCTTTCGAAATAATGTCAACGAAAAGTGGCCAGTTTTCGAGAGGAATTCCTTACGCTTTGAAGACCCTTCCGAATGCGCCCTTCCCAATCAGTTCAAGGAACTCAAATGGTGGCATCTCCAGGCTGTTCTTCTTCAAGCGCGCTGCGAGGGCCTGCTGTTGTTCTTGAGCGATCCGCATCGTCCGCTCCTTCGCCTTTGTAATTGAGGCTGCAGCAGGAGCCGCTGGGGCCAGAAAATCTGGATCCATGCTCTGGGCAGTCGGCGGTGGCCGAAATGAAGAAGTAATGCTGGTTGTCAATTGCGAAAGAGGTGACTGCTGTTCCAGAAGTCCGGGTCGGGATGAATCTGGATCGGTCAGTAAGGGCTTTCTAATACATCCTTGAGCTGGACTTTTCAATAGCAGGCGACTTACCAAGCAAGGCAATTCGGTTCTGTCTGGGGTCTCGAGCCGCGGCCGCTTGCTGTAGCAAGGACTCAAGCAGTGGTAACTGTGTTGTCACTGATGGTGTGTGTAAACCAGCCACCTCAAAACGAGTCGCTGCCAATCTCGTAATTTTAGTCTTGCAAACACACCAACAACGAACGTCTGCAGTGTACAGATGGGACAAAGCATGAGACTTACGTAGTAGAGAGGGCGAGATCTGGGAAGGAGGTGAGCCGATTCCGTGTAGGTCGCTGATGACTGGGATTAGACCTGAAAGGGCGACCCCAAGCTCGTGCGACTCAAATGTGATTTGATGAGGAGATGAAGGAAGAGAAAAGGGAGGCGGAGAACGCGTCGGGCTCGATTGGCTGGTCCCTTGTTGGCGAATATCAGCAATTCCTTGTTGGCGAAGATATGCCGGATCTATCAGGTCAAAAGCTGAGTCTAGGTCAGTCGAGGTCCTGCGCATTTCTTTTGGTACTCGAGCGGTCATATGAAAGTCGAGAAGGACAGAACAGCTCACCAATCAGAGGGTCGGTGGTGGGATACCCGCCGGATGTTGTCGATCTGTGTTGAAGAGCAGGCCGCTTTGGAATTGAATCCTGACCTGAAGAGCCACGGACTGCCCAAGAACTTGAGTACGACGATGTGCGAAAGCGTCGGCGCGGACGTCTGTTACTTTGCTGGGCTGTAGGTTGCGGATCGTCTGGATTCGGATGGGCTAAATCGTCCACATCACCCTGCCTCTCTATTCCATTCCTTCCTGAAGACTTCAGCATCTTTCATGGGCACTCTCCGCGAAGAGTGGCTCAAAGATTAAAGAGAGGAATGGGTGGAGACTGTAAGAAGAGAAATAAAACAGTTGGGTGATTGTGTTGGATGCAGAGGCAGGCATGTCGAACACATGAGTATCTACTGATATGAACATTCTTACCTTCTTTCTAAACTTCTGACCGTTCGTTACACGTATTCATGTTCCTCTTTTTCATCCCCCACGCTAAGCAAAGCTGACTTCTTCGTTCTGTTCCATCAGATGCTATATCTACTTATTGGCCTACGTTATTAGCTACATTACCAACGTTGCAACCTTTATGTGAAGCCTGGAGAAACCTTCCACGACGTAACCCCTTAACGTTGCCGTAAGCGACGCACGAGCCACATGCGCCAAGCTGTCAGACCGCCTTATGGTGGAGACGCTATGATACAACCCCGCAGTAGTTTATCCTGACTTCATGAGACTGTCTCTCGTGGCGTTTCTGCCTCTACGAACCTCCTGGTTATCACATATCTACCGGCTTTAGCCTGTGTTTAACTATTATGATCTTGTCCATCGCGTAGGGCTTTTGGTGGGCAAATTACAATATGCAAGGGCAGTAATGAAGTATGATTTGCTGTACTGAATCGTATACTCAAAGTCAATGTTGGAAAATTTGTTTGGCCTCAGATTACATCACGAAATTTGCCATCCATGCGAAGGTACTTCAACCCCAAAACACGGTCCTAAAGCCTGTCAGTAACCATTTGTATGATTGTCCTCGAGTACTCAGTTAATCATGGAGCTTGGGAGAATGGTTATTTGAATGAGTCGGTTGGCAGCATTTACCTTTTTGCATTGGGGACTGAAGGATTCTTCATTCGTGACGCAAGTATCTAGAAAAATATCTGGAACTAGGTCTAGACAACCACACATATTGCACTCCGTATTCTACGTATGCCACAGCAGATCGCCCATATCAAAGGATATCTATCGCTATTGTAGTCCGTAAATGCCCAAAACTTTTCCTGATCGCTATGCAGATTGCCCGCCTTTTCGAGCGCCGCCCTAATCGGATCTTGTTTGAGCCACGCTATGCAAATCATTAGATCGTCAACTTTACTCGTCGGACTCCTCTGTTTCTGTCCCCTCTCCAACGTCGCTGTCTTCCATCTCCCCTTCTCCACTATCGCTTTCCGCCGTCTTCTCATTGTCCAGACCTGGGATACCGGTCCATTTTCGGTAATCGCCCTCGATCCAACGCTTGCTTTTCGGTAGATGATAAGGATCGAACGGAAAGTATTCGTCCAGATGCTGATTTTCTTCCTCTCCCCTTGCGGTAAGTGCAGTCTCCCTATTGACTTGGCTGTAGTTGCTCGGACCGAAGTAATTGGAAAGCCGAATTCGTTTGTTTGTCTCCAGAAGGTGGTAGACGTAGATGACATGAAGGTGGAGTGCTATACGTGCGAACTCTGTGACTATACCCGGTGAGCAAACTTTGAGGGGATTGAGCTTCGAGAAGACATTGAGCTGCAGGGTCTCCTTGACCCCGCTTTTCCACTGCCGTTCCTCCCCATAAATGCTAGGCAGCTCGTCTTCTTCATAGTCTTCATCCGGACCCGATTCGAGATCTCGCCATCGGAAGCAGAAAATATAGAGGAGAGCCTGGACGAGCATGTAATAGGTGGAATACCGCTGAAGATCAGGGCCACGACATGCAGGCTCCGATTCTCGAACTTGTTGTTTGAGCTCTGTACTGATATAGTCCCAAACCTCTCGAACAATGTCCGACGAGACATGCATTCCGCGAGCAACAAAGCTTGCTAAATAGGCCGCAGCAGCCTGGCGAACCATGGCGGGCCGCTTTTTGTCGAAAGACGTCTGGGCGCACATGCCAACAAAGACATCGATGTCTGCTGGAGACTGTTGAATGAAGTGGAAGAGGAGGAACTGCGTATGCCGTGATCGATGGGTTGGCAGAATAATCGTCTGGAACTGACTTAGAAGTATCTCCACAGGGCGGACTTGGCTGGATGGTGAAGCTGCGAGATTAACTTGTTCGTGGTATGTGAAAAGCATATCTAGTATGCAATCCATTTTCTCGACGTTTTTGGTGATAGTCTGTGTTCGTAGGGTATCCTCGTCCATTTCGTCATCAGTGTCAGAGTCATTGTCACTATCTTCAGCCTCGTCCAAAACGTTGTTCATATCGGGTCGAGTTCTGGGAACATGTTGGACCACGCCCTCTTCGACTTCTTCAGCCAGGTCTTCCAGGTCTTCCTGGACCTGTAGGTCTATCTTCACAAGTCGTTCGGTAATCAAACTGAGAATATCCATCTGCAGGATCGGAGCATACTCGATGATCTTTAGAAGATTGTGCGTATAGACGATATGAGCGCGCCTCGAGTCAGTTTGATGAGGGAAAAGACTGGTGAGAATAGAGAGGACGATGCGACAAGCCGAAGGGATGATCTGAAGGAGGTATTGTAAGACTTTATGAACCCGCAGGTAAAGCTGCGAGCGTGGAATGTCGGCTAGGTTCTTTGATTGGCTCTGGGATTGCGGAGCTTTTCCTTCTGATTCAGCTAAGGATCTTCTGGAATGCACTCCTCGGATAAAGCCTACCTGCAGTGATGTTCTCCGCAAGCATACGAAGCACATCCGCTAAATACAGCGATTGTGCGGAGACAAGATTGGCTAAGAATTGTGTGAAGAGATGTACATATTCTTCCGATCGTCCAAGCCAGTCGCTGCTAAGTACGGCGTGCACGAGATCCGCACAGCCCCTGTTGAGCATGGAGACATTGTTCAGCAGTGCAAATGTGTGGCTTTTCACGGTCGCAGGACCCGGCTCATCTTGACCGTCCTTCACGGGTGTATAGATGGCCTTGACTCGTTCATAGCCTGTGCTATCTCCAGTGGCACGCTTCAAAAGGGCTCTTCGTACGCCTTCCTGGATCACGGTAGGGGTCTTTTCCCATTCTTCGACCAGTCGCACCTCTACATCGGAGTCGAAGGAGACCTTGGAACGCTTGCTTGGGCTTGAAGGTTCCAGAAGATCATCGTCTTCGCGCTTGTCGCATCGTCCTCTCTATTCTCACCAGTCTTTTCCCTCATCAAAC
>QQTW01004213.1_pt1 | contig 10751 bp, 8 predicted proteins | sample 1904831 | NCBI WGS metagenome assembly QQTW01 (sample SAMN09435610, study PRJNA476489) | Subsurface metagenome, whole genome shotgun sequencing project.
GAGCGTCCCCGCAAAAAGCCAGTATAGCGGCTGCGACTAACAGTAACGCCTACTTGACTTGAGGAGTCGCTAATTAGCAATACGCGACTTGTGTTTGCAGTAACGCTGATAATTCTCCCCACCAAACCACCAGGAGCAGTAACCACAAAACCCACCTCAATTCCCGATTGAGCGCCGCGACCTAAAGTTACTTGCTGCCACCAAGCATCAGCACTACGCCCAATTACAGGCGTTAAAATCATTCGGGGATTTTTTGCAGTTGTGCGGTAGTCTAGTAGCTTTTTTAGTTGTTGGTTTTGGGTTTCTAGTTCTACTAAGCGCGATCGCAATTCCAACGTTCTAGCATCGCTCAATTCTAATTGAGTAGCCTGGGATTGAAACGGTCTAGAGATAGTGTTAATTAACTCAGAAACTACTGCTCCTTGGGTTTGGCGAATGAGCCAAGCAGCAGCTAGAGCTAAACTAACTGCGATCATTTGCCATCTATTTTTATCCCACCAGCGCCGAATAATATACATAGCATTAACTTAACTAACTGATAACTCTTTAACTGGTCACTGTTATTGATGCTGAGAGCGCCCAGCAAATACTCGTTCCATCTTGCTGAAGTTTTCTAAAACTTTCCCCGTACCTAAAACCACGCAGTTTAAAGGCTCGTCCGCTATGTGAGTAATAATGCCAGTTTCGTGACTAATTAATGTATTTAGCCCTTTTAGCAAAGCTCCACCGCCAGCTAGCATAATACCGCGATCGACTATATCAGCGGCAAGTTCTGGTGGTGTGCGCTCTAGCGTCCGCTTGACTGCCTCAATAATTACTAACAGCGGCTCTGACATACTTTCGCGAATTTCTGGACCTTTAATCGTTACAGTGCGTGGTAGTCCTGAGAGCAAGTGCAGTCCGCGTACCTCCATAATTGATTCATCATCATCGCGGGTAGGATAAGCAGAACCGATGCGAATTTTAATTTCCTCTGCTGTGCGTTCGCCGATTACCATGTTGTGAATCTTTTTCATGTATTGGGCGATCGCATCATTAAGTTCATCTCCAGCAATTCGTACCGATTCGCTTTCAACTGTACCTTGATAACTCAGCACAGCAATTTCTGTAGTGCCACCACCAATGTCTACAATCATGTTGCCAATGGGTTCACTTACGGGCAAGCCTGCGCCGATTGCGGCTGCTAAAGGTTCATCAATAACATGAACTTCTCTAGCTCCGGCTCTTAGAGCCGCATTCATTAGTGCTTGTTGTTCGACACCTGTAACGCCGCTAGGAATACCAACTACGATGCGCGGATTAATTGCTCTACCACCATTTGCCCGTTGGATAAAATGCTTCAGCATCAATTCTGCTGTATCAAAATCGGCAATTACGCCATTGCGCAACGGACGACTAACAATCACGCTACCAGGGGTTCGCCCCAGCATTTTTTTTGCATCTTCGCCTACTGCTAGCGGTAGTTTGTCCTTTTTGTCGATCGCAATTACTGAAGGTTCTTGAAGAACAATGCCTTTGCCAGATACAAAAACGAGGGTGTTGGCAGTACCGAGGTCGATACCCATGTCCCTAGATAAGGAAGACTGATTGAAAAAACCAAAAAGACCCACGCGCCTCGCTACCCCAAGTTTAATGAGTTCTGTTATTACAAAAATCTAGTCGTGCTGGATTTTAGTATGTCTTGGCTCGTGCGTCTAGTAGAAAAAGAAAGGCAAGCAGTAAAACAAGTTTTAGATTTAAGTATGAGTTTCTGAGGCGATCATGCATTTAAAACTTAAACCTCAAACCTATTTTTAACTGTTTGCAATTTTTGAAGATTAAAGGCACGATGATGGAGTACACCTGTACTGTAGATAAATAAATATGAGTCTTAACGTTGTACATTTAGTCGGTCGCGTGGGCGGCGATCCTGATGTTAAATATTTGACGACTGGTAAAGTAGTGTGTAAGCTAACGCTTGCCGTTAACCGACAATCGCGCAATAGCGATGAGCCTGATTGGTTTAATTTGGAACTGTGGAATAAGACAGCAGAGGTAGCAGCTAACCATGTCCGCAAAGGTAAGTTGATTGGCGTGAAAGGTTCCTTGCGGTTTGATACTTGGAGCGATCGCAATACTGGTGCAAATCGTTCTACACCAGTCATTCTAGTGGACAGAATGGAGCTATTAGGTTCTAAGCGCGATGATGAATTTAATGCTGGTAATGGCAGCGACGGATTTTAAAGTAGTTTTGAGTTTTGAGTTTTGAGCATTCAAAACTCAAAACTGAGTGCTAATAGCTAATTTGTAAGGTAACTGATGCTTCTACTTTTTGTTCGCCGCCGATGACTGGAGTTGCAACCTTAGCTTCAGCAAGGTTGGCAGTACGATCTTGGAATAGTGGTTGTGGTGGTGGAGCTACGTTGGTGTTGTTAATTTGAATAGTGACAATTTCTTTAGCCGTAAGATTGAGCGAACTCAATACTGAATTTGCTTGCTGTTGTGCATCTTGAGTAGCTTTTTTTAGCGCTTGTTGTTGAGCAGCAGAGATGGCGCTATCTGTGGCAATAAAATTAATTCCATCAATGCGCGTCGCGCCTACCTTCACTGTGTCATCTAGCAACATCCCAATTTTTTCAGTCGCCACCCGAAAACTTACGGTATTTGTAGCTATGTAGCCAGTTAATTTTTGGGTATTGTTGTTGTAACTGTAAACAGGATTGAGGGTAATCCCTGTAGTTTGCAATTTTTCAACTTGTGGCCTAGATCTTAACAACGATACCACAGCCTCAGAACGCCGTGCTGCCTCTTGTTGCGCTTCAGTAATAGTTTTGCGTTGAACTTCTACCCCTAAGCGAATCTCTGTTAAAGTTGTCGGAATAGATTCAACGCCACGGCCGCTAACAGTAAGAGTTCTGAGAAGCATATTTTGGATCTGCCCTCTGTCTTGGGCTAAAGCAGAGTTGGTAAAATTTGTACTTAGTAAGCCTAATGTTAAAAATATTACCACAAAGCGATCGCGTAAATTGCTCCACCTTAATGATTGGCAATAGCGATCATCACTTTGTTTTGAGCTTGGGTTCTGATACCAAGCAGCACCAATCGACTTAATTTTCATAGAACGGTTCATTTACAAACAACATTTTCTGCGATCGCCAATCGTTCTGGCTTCTGCTTTTTATCTGCTGACTTCTTGCCAAAAGCAAAACTATTAACCTGATATCAATGCCACAGTTATAGCAAGCTTGTACAGTAAAAAAGATGATTTCGTGGGTAGCCAATGGATTTAGATGCAATTGCCGCTCTTGACTTGCTGCATTCGGCACTTGTTCCCGTTTGGGGAAATACAGTTCTAGCAACTACTACAGAACTAGAAAGCACTCCTTTGGTACTTGCTGGCGTGCTGCTAAGTTTAGTTGCAATTTACCTTGCTAGCAAAATTGGTGGAGAGTTATCTAACCTCATAGGTTTGCCGCCTGTTCTGGGCGAGTTAGTTGGCGGCGTTGTGGTAGGTGTCTCTGCTTTGCATCTTTTGGTATTTCCTGACGGTGGAGGAGATAGCGCTAACTCTCTAATTGTGCATTTTTTGCAAACTACCGCTGGGTTAACTCCTGATGCTGCTGTTGGCACTTTTCAAGCTCAGTCTGAAGTAATTTCAGTTTTGGCAGAACTTGGGGTAATTGTGCTGCTGTTTGAAATTGGACTGGAATCAAATTTAAAAGAACTGTTAGAGGTAGGTTCTCAAGCTGCAATAGTAGCGGTTGTCGGTGTCGTTGTCCCTTTTGCTGCTGGTACAGCGGGGTTGATGACTTTGTTTCACGTATCAGCAATTCCCGCTATCTTTGCTGGAGCAGCTTTAACTGCTACTAGTATTGGGATTACTTCTAAAGTGTTGTCTGAACTTGGCAAACTCAATTCTAAGGAAGGGCAGATTATTTTAGGCGCGGCGGTGATTGACGATGTACTGGGAATCATCGTTCTAGCTGTAGTCGCCAGCCTAGCAAAAACAGGAGAGATAGATGTCAGCAATGTCATTTATTTGATTATTAGTGCCAGCGGTTTCTTATTAGGGGCAATTTTGCTGGGAAATGTATTTAATCACTCTTTTGTAACGATCGCAGATAAACTTAAAACGCGCGGACGATTGACAATTCCGGCGTTTATTTTCGCCTTTTTGATGTCTTACTTGGCTGCGGCTATTCAATTAGAGGCGATTTTAGGCGCTTTTGCGGCTGGGCTTGTTCTAGATGAAACTGATAACCGCAAAGAACTGCAAAAACAAGTCTGTCCGATTGCGGATATGCTAGTACCCATCTTCTTTGTCAGCGTCGGCGCTAGAACCGATCTAAGTGTGCTAAATCCTTTAGTACCAAGCAATCGTGAGGGTCTAATTATTGCCTCGTTTTTGATTGCGATCGCGATCGTTGGTAAGGTAGTCACGGGGCTTGCTGTATTTGGTCAACCCCAAATCAATCGCTTGGCGATTGGAGTTGGCATGATTCCTAGAGGGGAAGTTGGGCTAGTATTTGCTGGTGTAGGTTCAGCTAGTGGCGTTCTTTCCAAACCTCTAGAAGCAGCAATTATTGTGATGGTGATTCTTACAACTTTTCTTGCTCCTCCTTTTTTACGGTTGGTTTTTCCTGAATCAACAGAACCATTAGATAGCGTCCCAACTCCTGCTACTGAGTCTTTTGGCTCAACAGATGTCAAGTAAGAAGGTTAAAGGTTAAAGGTGAAGAAGTCTAGTTTTTTCTCCTCACCTTTACCCTTCCATTTTCCCTGCTCGTAGGGCTTCCTGCTACTGACGAAAAATTAGCAACAGCCAAAGGAAACTTGAGAGCATAGTTATGCGTCCTCGCAATCTATAACTGCTTTTAGTTAAAAGCTTGGGTTCAATCTAGGGATATTTTTTCTAATTTCCCTTACCCCTTCCCCTTTAACCTTCTTCTTTTGCTAATTGTGGTGTATTTTTAGGAAAATTGATCGCTTAGTATTGATTGCGATCGCGCTCTTGGTGTAAGCTGACCCCTTTAAGAGTACATAGCTCTAACTTGTCGTTAGCCTAAGCACCATAATTTTAGAGTGTTTCTTATGCTTGGGATGCGGATTACTTATACTCAGCTATACTCAAAGTCGGCATCTAACCCAAAATTGCAGCAGATGATGGAGTACAAATTAACCCATAGTTACTAGCAGGCTTTAACGGCTGGGATGAATGCGAATTAGGAGAAAAAATTGTGAGATTCCACTGGCTACTACCCAGTATTTTGAGTGTTTTTGTCTTATCGTCTGCGGCTGAGGCGGCAAAGCTAAAATCTTGGCGTTTTGATGCCAGTCAAAATCAGTTGCACTTCAAAACTGACGGTGGAGTTCAACCCCAAGCCAAGTTGATTTTTAACCCAACTCGCTTAGTCATTGACTTGCCAGGAACGACTTTAGAGCGCTCTACAGTAAAGCAACAGTATGGCGGAGCGATTCGCAGTATCCGTGTAGGACAATTTGAAGAAGGTACAACTCGCGTCGTTGTAGAAATTAGTCCAGGTTATCAACTCGATCCGCAAAAAGTTAAAGTCAAAGGTACTTCCCCTAGCCAGTGGATCGTCCAATTACCCAAGCCACAAAAAGTAGCGGCTACCCAAAGCGCACCTAGTAACAACCGTCTGTCCTTACCGCGCTCTTTGAGTCAAGGTAGTACGCCATCCCAGCCTAGAAAAATATTTTCAGTAGTTACTACTAATGACAGCTTACCAACTAGAAAACCACCTAGTCTAAGTAGAAATGCCGCTAGTATCTCTGGGGCGACATCACAAATTCAAAACGTCCAAGTTACAGGCGATGGCTTGTTCGTGCGCACTCGTGGCGGTGGAAATCCTGAAGTTAATGTTAATCGCAGCCGCGATCGCGACACAATTAATGTTGACTTTAAGGGAGCTACGCTATCGCCAATTGCGCCAGAAAACATTAAAGTCAATCGTCTTGGTATCAATAACATCCAGCTAACTCAAGTCCAGTCTTCGCCGCCTGTAGTACGGATGACGATGCAGGTAAAAGTTAATAGCCCCGATTGGCAAGCAGCAGCTAGTCGCTTTGGCGGCTTTACAGTATTACCTATCGGCGGGACTAATAATATTGCAACAAACAACACTAATAAAGCCGATCCAGATGTATTTATATCTAGTTCTTCTGCCAAACAGTCTGCCAATGTAGCAACTATTGAGGCTATAGAGCTAAATGGCGATCGCTCCCAGTTGTTGATTAAAACCGACCAAAGTTTGACTTATACTAGCGGTTGGGATCGTTCCTCTGGTATGTATCGCATCACTTTTGCTGATGCCCAGCTAGCGCGTTCAATTAAAGGTCCTGAATTAAATAATAACGATCCCCTACTGCGAGTGCGGGTGCAGCAGCCTAGCCCCCGAACAGTGTTAGTTTCTGTTCTACCCGCGGCGGGAGTACGGATTGGAGAACTCAACCAGCCTTCTCCAGAACTAATTGCCTTGCAATTGCAACGCGGGGCTATAGTATCAGCGCCTCCCACACCGCCAGAGAAACCGACGGTAATTAGTATTCCGACCATTGAGCCTCCACCTAGTACTAACGCTCCATCTACTCCAGCAACGTCCCCCAAACCTCGGCGCGTTGGACAAAGGCGAATAGTTGTAGTAATCGATCCAGGACATGGCGGTAAAGATCCTGGCGCAATTGGCTTGCGGGGACTGCAAGAAAAACATGTGATTTTGCCTATATCCAAAAAGATTGCTGATATTTTGGAGAAAAAAGGCATCCAAGTAGTAATGACTAGAGATAGCGATTACTTTGTCGATTTGGCTCCGCGAGTGACGATCGCCGACCGCGCTGATGCTAATTTGTTTGTCAGCATTCATGCTAACTCTATGCCAGCCAACCGTACTGATGTTAATGGCTTGGAGACTTATTACTACAGCAGTGGTCAGGGGTTGGCGCGGGCAATTCACAGCAACGTGCTAAAAAGTATTAGTATTCGCGATCGCGGTGTGCGCAAAGCAAGGTTTTATGTTCTGCGCAAAAGCTCAATGCCGTCAGTGTTGGTGGAAGTTGGGTTTGTCACGGGCGTAGTTGATTCTCCTCGTTTGGGAACTACTGCTTACCAAAACCAAATGGCAGAAGCGATCGCACGCGGTATTCTGCAATACATTGAACAGCGTTAGTATTTTTTATTCCATCGTTTAGCTTGTGTCTCAATCCTTTGCCTCCCCTAGCACTTTGCCCAACCAGCCTATTGCTAAATCGCCGTCAGCTTGTATTGGCGTTTTTGATAGCGGTGTTGGCGGTCTGACAGTCCTCAACCAGCTAACCCAACAATTGCCAAACGAATCAATTATTTATTTTGGCGATACCGCGCGAGTGCCTTATGGTACGCGCTCTGCTACGGAAATTTTGCAGTTTGGGCGCGAAATAATTAGCTGGATGCTACAGCAGCAGGCAAAGATGGTAATCATGGCTTGCAATACTAGTTCGGCGATCGCACAGGATATTGTGCAAGCAGAATTTCCCATTCCGATTGTGGGTACAATTGCCCCAGGGGCGATCGCTGCTACTAAACTCGGTCGCCGGATTGGGGTAATTGCAACTCCTGCTACTGCTGCTAGTAATGCCTACAAACGGGCAATTTTAGCTGTCGATCCGACTGCTCAAGTTTGGCAAGTAGGCTGTCCTGAATTTGTCCCCTTAATCGAACAAAATCGGATCTACGATCCTTATACGCTTGAAGTAGCTAAAGCTTATTTAGCGCCATTGCTAGAGCAAAATATTGATACTTTGGTGTACGGTTGCACTCATTACCCTCATTTAGCACCCGTGTTGCGATCGTTATTACCGCCTACAGTGCATTTGCTCGATCCTGCTTTTGCTGTAGTAGCCACTGCTGCCGAACAACTTGACTTTTTGGGATTGACGAACGTTCAGCCTTCTTTGCCAACTCGTTTTTGTGTCAGCGGTTGCCCGCAAGACTTTGCTCAATCTGCTCGTCAATGGCTAAACTGCGTTCCCGTAGTAGAAAAAGTTTACTTAACAGCCAAAGACTGAAGAAGAGAGGGGAAGGGGATAACTTAGTCACTGATAGATAACTTGCTAGCTTTAACTATTTAGCGATCGCTTTGCTGGCAATACAGTTAAATAGTTGTTTGAGTATGTAAATTTACTTAAATTTTTATCTATCGGTGTAATAGTAAGTTGCTATTTTGCCTGCTGAATTTTTAATTATATTTAAACATTGTTATATTATTTCTTTCATTTATCTGAGCGCTGGCATATTTGCTCAGACTTATTTACTTCCTTGAGGATTAGACTTAAGCCACTTATTGAAAAACGTTTTTACTGCGAAGAATTTTGCAATTGCCGCACTAAGCTACTTATTTTTCTATAACTCATAGAATTTATACTACTTTTGATTGCAGTTAGCGTTCGCAGCCTGAGATAACTTTTTGAAAATGCTAGTTGCGGATAGTGCGCTATCGCCTGCTGAGAATAATATTTAGCTCCTCGATAGTCTTTACTTTCTAGAGATTTCCAACCTACATAAAGACTCGAACGCCCGTAAGCTTGCTTTTTTAAATGTAGGAATTTAGCTGGCACAGAGACAAACATTTTCTCAATCAATTTTTGAAAATCTGGAGTCATCTCTTGAGAGTTTTTTGACACATTGTTGTCATGCTGGCGATAGCTAACTAAACATTCTTCTAACAGCCCAAAATCATATCGAGCAGCAATGCGCGTCCACATTTCCCAATCTTCACCAAATTTTAAACTTGGATCGAATAAACCAACGGTTTCAAAGCAGGAGCGACGAACCATAGGTACGCTACCACATGCAATTAGGCACTGTTCTATCATTTGCTGCCAGATATTTTCTGGCTCGAAACAAAGCTTTGTCTCTGATAAAAGCTTACCTTGTTTGTCAACAAGTGTTACCCAATTAGAGACAAGCCCTACCGCAGGATGAGCGTCTAAAAACTCTACTTGTTTAGCTAATTTTGTTGGCTCCCATATATCGTCAGCATCCAAAAAGGCAATGTATTCTCCTTGAGCTTTACTAATGCCTGTATTTCGAGCAACTGATACGCCTTGGTTTGCTTGAGAAATTAGTTTGACGCGCCGATCTGTTACAGATTTGACCCATTGTAATATATTGTCGGTGCTACCATCATCAATAATTAAGACTTCAAAATCGGTAAAAGTTTGCTCTAAAACACTTGCTAATGCTGCTGGCAAGTAAGCCATTGCATTATAAACGGGAATAATTACACAAACTTTTATCATAAAAATCTCTTGGTAGTTTTTTTTACTATACTTTTATTTCTAAAAGCAAAACACGCACCAATATGATTTTTATTTCTATATGTTTATCATGAAAATATCTACAATATATCCCTAATCGCCTGCATTCCTTGCTGTCCAATTACTGTCCAATTTAAGCGAGTTTGATATTCATGAAATGATGAATAAGCCAAACTTTTGTAGTTGCTATAATTGTTCATTAAGCCATCAATATAATTACAGTAGTCTAGGATGCTAGCATTAAGTGCAAAGGTTTTGCCGTTCAAATCCTCGGTAATTAAAGTAGGGATACCTCCTGCTTGAGTAGATATACAAGGAAGCGCAAACGAGTTGGCTTCACAAAAAACATGAGGAGAAAAATCTGCTCTAGATGGCAAAATTAGAAAATGAGATTGACTAAATAACTCATTTATCTGCTCTAATCCTTCGTGAGTGTATTTGTTGATAAAACCTAAACTTTTAACAAACTTAGGTAAAGCTCCGTCGATTATAGGTTCGCAGCCAACTACAGTTAATTCTGTTTCTATACCTCTTTCATTCAATTCTTTAGCTACAGCAAAAGCTATATCTCCTCCTTTTCTAAACCAATCAACACCAATAAATAATAATTTGCAGCGATCGCGTTCTTTTGACTCTACTATGTTAGTGATATCATCGCTGTCCCTTTTGCTATCTATATTTGCTCCCCAAGGAATTACTTTAATTTTTGCTGGATCTATGCCATAAGTATCAATAGTAGTTTGAGCCGCCCAGTTGGATAAAACTATGATTAATTTACATCTTTCTAGAGCAAGCTTTTCCATTGCATATAACTGCTTAGTAGTCTCTTTGCTTAAGTTATTCAACCAAGCGTAATAGTTAATAGATGCCGATAGAGGTGCGTCCGTCCATAATACAGTAGGTTGTTTGCAATCAAGGTAAGCCAGAGGAATTGTATTTTCTGGACATAACACTACATCTGAATTTGAATCAGCAATTTTTTGAGAAATTCGTCTACCGTATTCTTCAAGAACCGATGGCTCTAAAAAGTAAAAATAATCTTTGTTAAATATTTTGCGATTAAAATGCCACTTAAACTTATGCGTTAAAGATGGGGAACTATATGTTATAGGTCCAATGTACTCTAGCGGAGTACCTTGAGATTCTAACGTTTTAGCTAGATGATAGCCTGCTCCATGTAAACCTACTTTTTTATCTGTCCATTGTGTAGCATCCAAGACATCATAACTGGTGAGGTAAGCTATTTTCATGAATGTATATATTGCCTCCTATTAATTTGTTAAGTAAGATTAAGCACATAATTTCTGTTCAGTTTATAGAAAAGTTACTATATATCCTTGCTCCTAAAGGTAGAGATAAAAAAAGGGATTATAGTGTGTCAATACTTCTAAAGTAGGAAATATTTAAGAGATATTGTAAGCTACTTAGTTGAATTGAATTTAAAAAGTATAAAAATA
>QQTW01004214.1_pt1 | contig 10751 bp, 10 predicted proteins | sample 1904831 | NCBI WGS metagenome assembly QQTW01 (sample SAMN09435610, study PRJNA476489) | Subsurface metagenome, whole genome shotgun sequencing project.
GTTGAAAGGAGATGAGATGGGTGCTGGGCTGGGCGGGTTGCCCTATGAGATGAGATTAAACTTCCGTACTCGATCGACAGTATGGGATAGAAGAAGCAATCTACCTAACCTGCCCTTTTGGATGTCTGAGACATCCGCTTCCGAATTCATTTTATTAAGCTTATCTTCTCCTTTGAGGTTTTAGAGGGTTCATAGTTGATGAAGGGAGGCCTTTGGTGTAGCTGAGGTTCGATTTAGGACAGTCATCTTCGTTCGTCCATTGCTACAGTAATTGGCCACCCGCGAGCGCAATGGTCATGGATATGGAAGATTGCAAAACAACCACTGTGGTGATGCCAGGGAACACTGGGGATACCGTAAGTTAATTCCAAACCGTATTCTGACGCGCGAGTCTACTGTAAGCCGAATAGGGAATAGTGGGGCAATCAGGTGACCAAATCATGGAACAGGTCAATGGTGATGGTGATATACAGTGGGTTGACACAAGTTTCCACTATAGTTTGCGAGAGTGACTCGCATCTCATGTCAAGTTCTGCCCTACGTTAAGTCACTCTTGTAAACTCTAGTGGAGACTTGTGTCAAGGCACTGTAGCTTACCTTTATCAGGCCCATGACGAATCATCTAACCTCCATCACGCTGCTGACGATGATGATGACGATGAGCGAGTATCTCATCGTTGGTGATTACTGTTGAGCTATACCATTTATTTCGCCACTCGCGTGAGTGGCACGGTTCAACGACAATCTCTCGTCTATCACGAACGTGGAAACAAAACAAGGTGGCCATGGCTTACATACGATCTTCTGTCAAATGATCTGATTAAGTATAGATGTCTCGTCACCGACGTATGCCCTGCCTTTGCAGCGGTACGTACGTAGGTAAGAGCTTCATCAAGACGATTCGCCCGAGAAAAGGACGAAGACGAATTGAAATCAAAGCGGGATCGATGGATTGATCGACCCAACGAACGATGACTGGACGCCAGCCCAGCTCAGCCCAGCCCAGCCCAGTCTCACATTATAAAGTCCACCTTACAAGACCCGGCTTGAATACGGTACCGTTCATCCCACTACGAGAATCGAATCACCTGAGGACACGGTTCCTCGCCCCAGCTCGAAATCTTTTGTTCGAGGACCTTGTTGACGCGATCGTTGGGGGCGTTCCACATTCGATCACCGGAGTCCCTGTATCCCATCATTTACCATTAGCCGATTGCATTCAACCCAAAAAACCACAATTATTGAAGAGCAGTTCCGTATTGATAATACCAAACATAAAAGAGGGTAGGAATAGGGATGGAGGGGTGTGAGGACATACATCATCAAGCCCACATGATGAATCGAGCGCGGATCGTTCTCGCAATCGCATTTCCCACCGAAGAAGACGGCGTCTCCGGCTTTTCGTTGAGAGTATGGGACTTTCCTACACCCCATAATCACCTATCAGTATACTAACTTCCTTTGCTTCCTCTCACAACCCCGGGTGGGGGCAGACGAAGTGAAAAAGGATTAGACGTACTTATATTTTAACTTCCCTTCCGAAGCGCAATACATTGTCCTCGTCACTCTTAAACCCTCACTGAACAGATTCCGTCCCGTGACTTTACACAACGCCCAGGAAACCAGTCCTGAGCAGTCGAAGCCCTTTTCGGGCTCTTCGGCCGTGCCCGTTGGACCACTGCACGAACCTCCGCCCCAGGTATATGGTGTTCCTGCAGCTTCCATGGCTTTGGCGAGCACTTTGGCTCCGATATCGTCTCCGCCTCCGCTAGCGGGAGGATCGCTGGGAGGTGGCGGTGGTGGTGGTGGCGATTCACCGCCGCCGCCAGATGTAACGCAGCATTGGATGTCATTCCCACCTGGGCATGGCCAGGGTGCCTGTTATATTGAATCAGCACTAATCATTAACCATTGTCGTATGGGGCAAATACGTACCGATGTCCCCGGTCGGAATTCTCCCCCGTCACATCCGTTCCTCGATTTGCTTCGACAAAAACCCGAGCCGCCACCGCTGGTACATGCGATTTCGACACAGCACTGTGGTATTTCATCAGTACATGAGATCCGTCATTGACCACTTATAGATATATGCTGGTGGGTAAAAAAGAAAAATATACACATACCTTGACATCATTCGGATCATTCGGACACAGATTATTATACGAGATGCCCTTGCCTGTTGATAGCAATCGTATTAGAATTTTGCAGAGGTAAGGAACAACGAGTGGACGATATACAACACTTACATTTCGATGTACTTTCGCATTGTCCCGAGCCTTCACTGCCCGTGCATGTATCGCCCAGAGCTCTTCCGAAGATGTGATCGACCGGTTTGCTGAATGCTGGGCCTGATAACAGCGCCAGCGCTAGGCACAGAGAAGACAGCGAGGAATGCATAGTGGGTGATTGTTGACGCCTGGTCAATCGAGACTGGATAGCACGGAGTTGCAGACGAGCAAGTAAATGGGGACGACGATGATCACAGATCAGATCAACTGATGAGAAGGCGGCACGACGATGATAGATGTAAAGGAAGATTGACAGTAGAGACCCTTCGAGGGACCTAAGCTGTGCTTATATGGAATGGAAGAGGTAGGCTAGCTACTCCAATCCACTCCCTTGCGCCGCCGACCCACACGTAGAGACAAAGGAAGGAAGCAAGGGGGCTTCATCAGGCGAGCAGGTCCACCGCCACCGCCATCATCAGCGACATCATCCCGCGCTGAACCAGAAACAGCCCCCACCATTCGCGGTATCTGCTCATGATGGCTGTTCAGCCTGGTCCTTACTGTAGGCAACCACCCGGGACAGTAGCCTACTGGTACTCGGAGAGTACAGTGCAATTCAAGCTGGGCATGTAGAAAAAGGGGGTACCGTAGCTCAAGTCCAGGGAAGGCAGGCTCGGCATCTGGTTTCCAGTTCCTGGCGTTCAGCTGACGCTGGCGCAAGATGAAACATATTGCTTTATAGCCGTCGAATCAGCAACGGAATAGTGCTGCTGCTGCTGCTACGGATTATGTACTTTATGCAGAACATATGTGCAGCAGCATCCCCAGGAAAGAATGAAGACCCTTGACCTACTTGACCACCGGCCAAGTAGGTATGCGGATTGTCCTCGGGTCCTTGGGTCTCAACGAGGTGCGGACACAATAACGAGAGAAACTACTGTACTGAGGTGATACAGTATCGCGGAGTGGTGAAAAGGAGAACCAGGCAGGAGTTTCAGATGGACCAAAAAAGGATGAAGCCCCGTTGAGCTTCAGCTAACCCCATTGATGAGGTAGGGATACACGAACCCCGATATCCAACTGGCTACGGAGGTAGAACAAGCAGTTCATCATGGCGCGTAGCTCAGGGGTTGATGATCTGTGCTCAGCTCGCCTCGGTCGCTCGGTCGGCCGGCAGGGGATTAATGTAAAGTAAATCTGGGTGTCCCTTGCATCCCTGCTGTCGCGTCCTGAAAATGCGGCGCGGGCGAGCGTCTCGCTGAGCACAGATCAACATCGATCATGGTGGGGCGGGTATGCACGAACAAGAGTTCAGCTGCGAACGGTTCCTCTTGTAAATTAAGCACAGCCGGCCAAGGGTACTTCAACTGTATGGCCTGCGCCCTGACGACAATGAGCATCCAGTTGTATCTGTGATCATGAATATGACGTGGTTTGACCTTTGAATGGAGGCTGTAGAGGGTGAATGTAAGAAATAGGACAGCTCAGCAACACTGCAGCTTCCTCTTGCCCAGCCTTCTTTCATCACTCTCATGACGAAGGTATTTGCATGATTCTTGCAACGAATGACAGCTCCATCATGTTTGTGCTCATCAGCGTCATGAGCACACCAGTATATATACTCAAGGGGATGAGGATCAGAGCCAATCTTCACCAACGACAGAAAGCAACTTTTTAGGGCCTCAGGATTAAAATTACAAACTAGCACCAAGGACAACTCGTCGATCGTGATAAGAATTGCCGTGAGCATCATATCCAGTGTATTTGTCCATCAGGTATTCTGGAATCAAGCTCGTGAACCAACTCTGAACTCAGCCAAGTTTCAACCAACAGGGGATGAAAGAGATAGAGAACGCTGATGAGCCAACCGTCTTTCGAAGGCGAAGCGACATGGTCGTGGTCATCGATACCGAAGAAACCAAAAAACGCAACTTTTAATCGATGTCCGAAAGGGCAGTACGTTCGATCTCTTGAGCAGTGAAATCCATGATGTATATACAGAGGTAGCACAACATATGAAATAAAAGGCAGAGATTAACGAGGAAACGTGAGAGGATGACACTGTCATCCACCTGCGACAAATACATCTTTGTCGCCCTCCTCATAAAGATGACCTCATCCTCCTTACATGATGATGGTGATATAGCGCCGCTTTCATCGAACTCATGACGAAGATTATCCAATCATCGTCACACTGATGATGATGATGATGATGATGATGATGATAATGATGATATAAAAGGAGTCCTAGTCTGACGAGCCTCTCCTCGTGGCTGTTACTGCTGAGCTGTCCCATTTATTTCTACACCCGCGCGAGACCAAGAATGTCGTGCGGGATCCCTTCGCATCGTCAGTCCAAAAGATGAAGTAGAGGTCCAATTGAAATATCCAAGCTCGAGTTGAATAACCTCTGTTTAAGCTCGTTTCGTTGAGTTGGATGATTTGGATTGGATTCGTCAATGGTTGAATGCTAATAGCCCAGGAGAACATGGTACTGTATAAGAAGGGAAGGAGACAGATGGGGAAGCTAGCTCGTTTCCACAACCGCATTCGCATTCAAGTCGTGACATGGCGAGAAACGTTCATCCAGTCTAACCAACTGTTCAGTGATCCATTGAAGAAGCTCCGCATAACTGCCGCTTCGTGTCTCGTCTCGCCTCGTCCTGTCTCTCATTCGCCCATCGCTTACTCTGCAACACTCATTCAAGCCAGGAAGAAACTCGACGACCTCGCTCTCTCTTGTCCTTGCTCTCGCCTGAATCATCCTCATCCTCGTCTTCATCTTCGTCGTCATCCGCTTCTGCTTCCGCTTCCGCTCCCCCCAGACTTGAATCAGCCACGTGCAGCTGCATCAGCATATACGCTGCGCGAGCCTCGCCCGTGGTCCATCCCGATCTTCTCCGCTTCGCGCACGGGGACGAGATGATCGGCGAAGAAGTATTTGATGACCCATCTCGGACGTGACTTTGATCATTCTCATCATCATGTTCGTCTTCTTCTTCGACACCATGGATGATCGACCAGGACCGCTTCTCTCGCGTGCGCTCCTCCGTCGCCATCGTCGTGGGAGTTGGTGGCATCTGGACGTCCATGTCCATCGGGCCGGCGGGCTTGACGGATCCACGGCGAGATTGACGCCGGGATCGACGCCGCTTCCGTTGATTGAACTTCCAGGCCTGCTCCATCCTAGCGTCGGGAAACACCCAGCACCGCTCGCTGACGTCGGTTTCGCTGTCGCTGGCGTAATCCGAGTCGGACGGTGGCGGCTGGATAAGATCGCGGCCCCGTGTCGATCTCTTCCGCTTGCAGATGGTCTGGGCGTTCATGAAGGATGCCATCCTGTTTGGACTGGTCGGACTAGCCAGGCTGGATTCGCCGTTGGACACACGGGCCCCTTGAGCAGCAGCGATGCACCGCTTGACCACATCCCGACTGATGATCATGCGGCCAAAACTGGGATGCTCGGGCCGGTAGCACATGGACACAAATTCCGGACCGAACAGCGGTACCAATGCATACCGAATCTGGTAGCAAAAGGTGGCGGCCAGATGCTTGGCCGCTTCATATGGCATCCAGTATCCTGTCTGTTCAGTTACAAAGATCGTCATGCTCGGGAGATTTTCTACTCACCTTGAGCGGCCAGTGCTCCTCCCGTGATGCTATGGCAGATGTCTTTCAGTCCGGGATTGCTGTTCAGCATCTTTCCAGGAGTCGTCTGCCGCCGGTCAGCAATCGAAAGAGCAATTGGATTATTTTGGTTGCACCTTCGAGTACTTGCAACACTTGAAAAAAGGCGTGATGCGGACCAAGCCGACGTTGTAGTCCCACAACACCGTGTACGTGGTTTCCTCGGGAGGTAGTCGGAACGTGTATTGAAAGACTATCCCGACAGTTAGAGTGTCTCAATCGTGATATTGGGTCCTCATTGTGCTGTGAATGACCCACCTTCAAACGCCTCCCTTCCCGTCTTCTCCAAGAAGCTCTTCTTGTCCGAGTTGTAGGGGATATGTCGAGGAAACTCTTGAATGCGACCCAGCGGATAGATCTCCAGTCGGCGCATCTCTCGCCAGACGACCTCGTCGTGGTACCCCTCCCACGGTGGATAACGTACCTCTCCCTTCACCTTGGCCTTGGCGAAGATGGGAGCGTCCTTGCTCATCTTGGCTTTCTTCACCGGTGTTGATGTGACTGGAGCCGGCGGATAGTACTCGGCCGACGACTGTCGATCCGTCCATGGACTTGGAAGATGATGAACGCCGACACCTTCGGGCTCCATAGGGAAAGGATTGAGTAAAGATGCCACGGACACCATGACTGTGGTTGATGTTGATGAGGAGTAATGAGTCGAGGTCAAGACTCTGAGAATTCCAGAAACCAAAATATCATTGGAGAGGAAAGATCCAGTTGTTTAACGTCACCGGTGGATGAACAATACTACAGGATCACACACTCAAGGCTTCCTCCGGGCCAAAGGCAAACACCGTCCAAAAAGGTTGCCTACGCGGTCCAGTCCGGTTCAGCTTCCCGAAGCTCACGAGTCTTCCGCACGCGCGCCCCAGCACATCGAGCTCGACCCGGCGGGTCCACTTAAATGGCCAACGATGCTCTGGCAGCCGCTCATTCGCTCCTTTGTCACCGGGCCTCGCCTCAAGAACGATCTGGAGATGGCCGTCCCAGATCTGGTTGATGCGTTTGCTTCGTTGTCCACTGGATTTTGCCCCCCTCCCTCCTCCAGATCGATTCGAGGCGTGCAAGCATGCGGTAGGGCCGGGCACGATGACCGTCGTCGAGAGCTCCTAGATGTCCACGGAATTCCAGACCGAAAGAGAAACGAAAACGATAGACGACCGGGGCACGGTCGTCCTCTCTCTCTATCCCATTCATCCCCCCCATTCTCCACTTCACCGTTTTCTCTCACCGACGGCAGGCCGACTACCGCCATTCCCCTACCCACAAAGGGCGTCGAGGCATGGCCCTCTCCCGCATCGCTGCAGCTTCCCTAAGAACTCTCCGGGAGGTAGAGTACCAGCAGCAACAGCAGCCGTGATGGCAACGGGCAAGGCGAGCTTCAGCCTACGCATGGACCCCCGTCGAAGGAGAAAAAGCCGATCCGACCTCTTGTTCCTACAGCTGTCAAACAGCTGTCATGACCTGACGAGGCTCGGCCAGAGGCGGCTCTTGTCCGACGTCGCTATGCCTGATGAATCGTGTCGCCCCGAGAGGTACTTGTCAAACGTCCGTCCAGACAGGGAAAGGAGGATCGACCAGGCACCATGCAGCGCTTGGCCCGCAGTCCAGGGTGTGGGTGACGATGAGGCCCAGCTTCGGTCGTCGCTCTCTGGTCTATTCACTCCCCCTCAGACGGATAGATGCATGGGGCACGCAGTAAAAACCGGAAGACTGCCGGCGTCACCCACTGCACCTCGGCCTGGATAAAGACGCCCGCTGTCAAAGCTTTCCCCCAACCATCTGTCATGCCCGATAAGATCTGGCAGCCCACGTAGAGCAAGCACGCACTCGCTCATGCGCAGCAAGCAGGGGGGGAGTTCCATGCGTGCGTGAACTTTGTGAGACGTTCAGGACTCGACGCGAACTGCTGTTGTACCGTAGCACTCAACCCTCACGCACTTCCCTGTCGCGATCATCTCTCGAGACCAGATGCCGTGGCAGGCCGGGCATCTGTCGTGTTTGAAGGCCCAACCAGTGTGTAGCCCGTTGATCACTTTTCACAAAAGGATCAAATCTTCGTTTCACCCAATCGGGCTTGCTGCTCACCGCTCCCCAGAAGCCGGATATGTCTTGGGTGGTGGTTTGTGACATGGGGTTACCATCCGAATTGGATAGAGCTCCTCGGGCGTAGCTTGCAGCCGGATGATGCGCCAGCCCGACGTGATGTCCAGAAGGTCCATGAAGCAGTTCGTAGTGCGAAAATGTGAAGATGGCAGATGAAGCAGAAAACATTCATCCCAATCTGGACAAAGGAAAAGCAGAATGTTCTTTCATTCTGGAAGCCTTCCAGACGTCGCCTTCCTTTTCTTTGGAATGCTGAATGCCGGGATGAAGATCAAGGGAATATTTGGTTCCTTTGAAGGAGGGAGGTTATGCATTGAGCCTCGTCTCATCCAGCTTGGTTGAGCCGTCCAGGGATGAAGGTGATCAAACAGGGCCAGACCATGGTGGGATGCCAAGGGCTCCGTGTGGTTGTGGGCTCTCTGTTGTGGAACTCCACTCTTTGGCAAAACAAAATGAAGCTTGCTGAAGTCATTCAAAGGGCAGTTTTGATGAGATATCAAGATGGTCACCTGGCTCCTGTATTATGATTGAGTCTTGAGGTAACTTTATCAACGGTGTTGTCATGATGGTGGACTGGAGATGTGCGAGGCAGCCAAGGGGGTACTCGGTTGCAGCGGCTGCAGCAGCAGCAAGCAACGAGGCAGCGACTAGGGATCCGCGCAAGGATGATACTGTTAGTAGCTCAGATACATCTTGAAGATTGAATCAGGACGTAAAACACATGCAAGGACAACAGTCTTGTCGAGTATCATGTTCGTGAAATATCGTGTGCGGTTCATAAAATCTCTACTGGGCCTCAGCCGGCTTCGGCAGTGCGAAAGCGCTTGCCCAAACAGTGACTCATAGGGTAAGAGCCGGGCCTGTCGAGGCTCGATGGAGATGCAAGCTGCCTATTCGCGCCCTATCTGGGCTGAAGCAAGCTGGTATCCAATCGAACTAGATGTTTACTCGTCACTAGTAGATATGCTACCTGTCACGGAGGACAACAACCGAAATGTGTTGCACGAGACGACGCTGTACCCGTTCATGTCCAATAGCGTCTTCATTAGGCAGTAGACTCGCTGCTCGAAAATTGATCGTCACCCACTAAGGTAGAGAAGCTAGCCAAGGACAAGATACCAGCTTCAAGAGATGATAGACTAGGAAAAACGAGACGACCGTAACCTCGTAAGGCTCACTCGCTCTCATCAAACTCTTCGGAAGACGCTTCCTCCCCTCCGTCATCATTCTCGCTATCGCTGTCGTCCAGGTACGCCGTGGCCTTCTTCGCGGCTGTGGCAGCGGCCCGGCGAGCCGGTCGGCCTGACGTGGCCGCCGGAGGGGCCACGACAGGTGCACGAGGCGCCGGGGCATCGACCATGTCCAGATCATCATGGTCAGATGACGCCGCGTTGTCGTTGACGGCCACTCCCCCCCCCGGGCTGAAGGTTGAAGTCGTCGTCCGAGTCAGACTCCTCGAGCAGCTTTCGGGCAGCTTGTTTGGCGGCGTAGGCTTTCGCAGCCGGAGAGAGCGGGGTGGCTTTCTTCTTCGTCGCTGGGACGGTGGCAGTCGTTTTCCCATTAGCGGCTTTCTTGGTTTTGGGAGCGGTAGTCGCTTTCGAGGCTGGCTTCTTGGTCGTTGCCTTGGCGCGAGCCGCCACCGCAGGCTTGAGGGGTGGAGCAGGCTTGATTTCAACATCGGAGCTGCTCAGGCCGTCCAGGTGACCATTTCCATTTTGAACCGCATCGGAGAGCTTCGGAGCGTCGGGCTTCGGGACAAGCTTAGAGAAGTCCGTGTCGTCGTCTGAGAGCTCTGCCACCGGCTCCACGAGGTTGGGCTTCGTCGTACCGGCGTTGCCGGTCGTCGTGGACGCCGCCGGGAAGAGCGGTTGGGCGCCAAGGTTCGAGTTGGCTACGTTGCCACCGACCCCTTTGACCATGTTGCTGACGTCGCCAAGCATATCCTCTCCGTCGGACTCTGAGTCGCTACCGTCACCATAGTTGATGGCCTTCTTGGCGGCCCCACGCGCCGTCCGCTTCGGTGGCTCTGCCTCGCCAGCGTCCTCCAGCACAACCGGCTTGGCCGCCTTGGTAGCAGTCGCCTTGCGTGCAGCAGATTTGGCCTTCGGCGCAGTCGCCATCTCCTCAAAACCTTCGTCATCATCTCCATCCGCAATGGGATCCGAGCTGCCATCAAGCTGAATGACTCGTGGCTGGATCCGCTTCGCAGGTTCCATGGTCTTGCCCTTAAGAGCGTCGAAGAACGCCGGATTGACCTTCGGCTGCACGCGTGTGGGTGGACCCGTAGGTTTCTTGGGGCTGGGCTTCTTGGCCTTCGCGGCTTCATAGTCCGAGTCATCATCGCCCTTGGCCTTGCCCTTCTTACCCGCTCCCTTGGCCCCGATCTTGAGCTTGTTCGAGGCTCGTCGGCCCATGTTCGCAACTTTGCGCTGACGCTTATGATCGTCTTCCAGCTGGAAGCGCCACTCGGCGATGAAGTCATCGAGATCACGAGTCCAGAGATCCTTGACCGTCAACTTGATGAGCGTGTCAACCTCCTGCTCCTTCTCGCCGATCTGCTGCATCAGCTTATCGACTCGCTCCTGCGTGAGCGACCAGATGGCCATCTAGAAACAAATTAGCCAGAGCGATGCCACCCGTCAAGAAAATAGCACATACCCCGAGCAGGTAGGCATCTACCACCTCAACACGAACGTCGGGCAGATCTTCGACGACATCGCCGCGATAGAC
>QQTW01004215.1_pt1 | contig 10751 bp, 8 predicted proteins | sample 1904831 | NCBI WGS metagenome assembly QQTW01 (sample SAMN09435610, study PRJNA476489) | Subsurface metagenome, whole genome shotgun sequencing project.
AGATTTCGGAGACTCGCCTTCCGGAACATCCGCTTTAAAAGTAGGAAGCACAGCCGATTCCTTCTTATCAGGCGGAGCCACCACATTCTTGCCCCCGCTCTCATTATCCTCGGTTGTAGAAGACACCGGCGGCGGCGGAGTAGCAGTAGGGGTCGGAATACCATTAACCGACTGCACCGACGACGGTTTCTGCTCAAACATCGGTCTCGGCACCGAACTCTGCATATTCCCACTACCCGCATACCCCGTCGGCGTGCCCTTCCTCTTACCCTGATACCCCACCCGCGCAACATTCGTATCCGCCACCTTCAACTGTTCCTGATCGACCGTGAATTGAATCGGTGCACTAGCGGCCATGGTACGAAGATAGTACATGCCCGTCTTCAACCCCAATTTCCACCCCGCGAAATGCATACTCGTGATCTTGCCCATGGTCGGATCCTTCAGATGGATGTTCAACGATTGCGATTGATCGATGAACGCCCCGCGATCTGCGGCCATCTGCACAATCGTTCGTTGTGGAATCTCCCAGACGGTCTTGTATAGCGCTTTCATGTCACTGGGGATGTTCGGGATATTTTGGATACTGCCTCCGTCGGCGATGATGCGGTTTTTCATGTTGTCGGACCACAGGCCCATATCCACCAGATCTTTGAGGAGCCAGGGATTCACGACTTGGAACTCGCCAGCGAGGACGCGGCGTGAGTAGATATTAGAGGTGTAAGGTTCGAAGCATTCGTTGAATCCCAGGATTTGTGATGTGCTGGCTGTCGGCATAGGTGCTACAAGCAAAGAGTTGCGGACACCGTGTTCAGCTATGTCGGATTTCAGGGAATCCCAATCCCAGAGAGATGAGGGGGTGACGTTCCACATGTCGTATTGGAGGATACCTTGAGAAACTGGAGAGCCGGGGTAAGTTTCGTATGGACCAAGTTCTTTGGAGATGGCGCATGATGCTGTGAGGGCGCCATGGTAGATTGTCTCGAAGATTTGTTTGTTCAAGAGCTTCGCTTCCGGGGAATCGAAAGGGAGGCGCAGAGCGAAGAATGCGTCTGCGAGGCCTTGGACACCTAGGCCAATGGGTCGATGTCTCATATTACTTTTCCTGGCTTCAGGGACTGGGTAGTGGTTGATTTCGATGATCTTATTCAGATTGCGGGTTAGGACTTGAACAACCTCGTGGAGTCTGCGGAAGTCGTATTCTCCTCGAGAGGAATCTACAAAGGTAGGAAGAGCAAGGGATGCGAGATTGCAGACGGCAACTTCATCTGGTGCGGTGTATTCGATGATTTCAGTACAGAGGTTTGAGCTTCGAATGGTACCTAGATTCTTCTGGTTGCTCTTGCGGTTGCATGCATCTTTGTATAACATGAACGGGTTGCCTGTCTCAGTCTGGGCTTCCAAGATGGAATACCAGAGCTTCTGTGCTTTGATCGTCTTTCGACCCCGACCTTCTTTCTCGTATCTTCATGAAGGTAAGTTGGCATTCTTGGGCGAGGCTGAGAATACTCACTTCTCATAAAGTGCTTCGAACTCATCACCATACACATCAGCAAGACCGGGAGCTTCGTTCGGGCACATCAATGTCCATTCGCCGTTCTTCTCCACCCGCTTCATGAATAGATCTGGGATCCAAAGTGCAAAGAAAAGATCGCGAGCCCGCACTTCTTCTTTGCCGTGGTTCTTCCTGAGGTCCAAGAACTCAAAGACGTCTGCATGCCATGGCTCAAGATACATAGCGAACGCTCCAGGACGCTTGTTGCCACCTTGATCCACATATCGTGCGGTATTGTTGAAGACTCGGAGCATAGGGACAATACCGTTGGATGAACCATTCGTACCACTGATGTATGAGCCGGTGGCTCGAATTCTGTGGATGTTGAGACCAATACCGCCAGCGGTCTTGGAGATCAGAGCGCAGGTCTTCAAAGTGTCATAGATGCCCTCAATGCTATCATCCTTGATGTCGATCAGAAAACATGATGCCAATTGAGGCTGTGGAGTTCCAGCGTTGAAAAGAGTGGGAGAAGCATGTGTGAAACATTTTTGGGACATGAGGTTGTACGTTTCGATGGCCTTCTCGATGTCTTCGCCGTGAATGCCAACAGCGACACGCATGATCATATGCTGTGGTCTTTCGGCTACCTTGCCATCGAGACGGAGGAGGTAGGATCTCTCGAGGGTTTTGAACCCAAAGTACTGGTAGTTGAAGTCCCTATCGTACACAATGGCGGAGTTCAGCTCTTCGGCATGTTGCATAACAATCTTATGGATGTCTGGAGCTATCATCGGGGCTGGTTTCTGGTTCTTGGGATTGATGTAGTGGAACAAATCATCAACGACGGACGAGAATTGTTTCTTTGTCTGCTTGTGCAGGTTTGAGACAGCGATGCGGGCGGCGAGGATGGCATAGTCAGGATGGGTGACTGTCATATAGGCAGCAGTCTCGGCAGCCTGAGGAGCTTTCCGTTAGCAGTCATTCTGGATGATTCCTCGCATAGGGATTGAGTTACCAAGTTATCAAGCTCAATGGTGGTGACACCCTGATATACACCAGAGATGACTTTCTGTGTGATAGCCGCAGCATCGACATGTTCGGCATCTAGTCCGTAGCATAGCCTCGAGACGCGAGCTGTGATTTTATCGAATTGAACCCGTTCCTTGCGGCCATCTATGTTCATGAGGTCAGTCAATTAATAGTTGCAGGGGAGGAGACTTCTCGACGTCTCTCATGACACAGGTTGCAAACGATGCATGACATAATAGATGATCGAAGGAGGGACTGAAAAACTTACCACGTTTCCAAACGAACATGGTCGTGGATGGGACAGGGAAGACTTGGGAAGGCGAGACAGGAAGTGGAAGTTCGAGTCCTCCAGCAGGACAATCAAAGTCTTCTTACAAATATCGAAACCTTCGCAAATTCTCTGCAAGATACGAGACAGCCTGGCGTGTGGGCAGAGGACAAGGAGGGGATAAACACATTCAAGAAGATGTTTGGCTGACGCGCTTTCACCCGACATAGCGCGTAGAGTGATTACACGTGAGACGCTAAGATAAGATAAGCAATACCATCCTCTATCCCCCTGTTGATCCATCTTTATCATGCTTAGGCAATATACAATACAAGTCACTTTTTAGCGCGTGGTACCGATATCATTATCAGCTTTTATCGTCTCCTCACATGTCGATGTATCACTGGACGGAGCTAGGTCGACAGGCAAGCCTATGTCGAGGGAGTGAAATGGCTCAAGTTGGTCCCGAAACTAACATTATGCAGCGAACTCGATCATATGCCGTTCATAGCTGAGAAGGGGCGCAAAGTTATGTTCGGATTCGTAGACAGCACGGAGGGCAACTACAGCAAGCACAGCGCAGCGATGGTTCTTTTGAGACGAAATATGGATTTCACAGGGTATCCAGGTCGATATGCTTGCCTAGCATTAGATCCAACCAAGCTCCCACACGATCGACGTCCTGCTGCTGCCCGCTCAACGAGACCCGCTCTCCGAGAAGCTCACGGAAAGAGTTGGTTTTAATAACTCGGGTGTTTTTGAGTACCGTGTCAAATTGTTCACGCTCCCATGCCGCGTTGTCGGGGTGCGTGGAGAGGGAGATTGTGCTGGAGATGATGACGCCCGACTTGATCTTCAGATAGATTCGTGCCTGTGAAATGATCTATAATCAGCTCTTGTGGCGTCAGGCTGGATATGTAAGTGCTGCCTGTTAGACTTACCGAAGGAGGAAACCAATCTGGCAGCGGTGGTCGGATTCGGTCGTCTTCTTTGCAGATGTGAGATGATAATGTGAATTCCCGCTTCTGTTCGTAGAGCCATTCGGGTGTCTGTAGCTTGGTTAGCGGTTGGCAGGTGATGTGTTAGGGATGAGGGTACCTGGATTTCGTCATATCCGGAGCGTATATCCCGAATAGCCAGAAGGCTATCATCGACTGTACCTGAGACACAATTTACATTGCTCTTAAGGGCTGTGTCCAACTCTTCGAGGAGGGACACGTTCGTCATGTTGATAGAGTACATCTGGGCGAAAGAGTCGATTATCTGGCGCTGAAAGATTGATGTAGTTGGCCTAGAGGTACCTTGGCTAACGATGTTGGCTACTGGTGATCGGATACTCGGGGTGGCCTTGGTGAACAAGAATGGTGCCGCCGGAGAGCGTAGATATTCCGAAATGCGCGAGAGATTCGGCGACGCAAGCAAGCATGTACCATGATGCAGCCCCCTTGGCCCAGAAGCTTTGCCAGCTGAGCCTGAGATCTTGCGAGGTTCCAACTCCCCGTGGCCAAAAGCATAGGGAGTACGACGTGTATCGTACGGATATGGCCAGTCACTCTTTGCAAGTAAAGGCCCAGGATCTAGGACGATGTCATGCCTGTGGTTTACCCGGGCTCGAGGGTTCGTCTTCCTGATGGCTCGTACCACCATCTCAGCATGTTTGTAGTTGATGACTTTCTCCGGCAGCGGGAAAATGACACTAAAATTCACATTTCCGAGGTCATGGAAGACCGTGCCGCCCCCAGAGCGTCTCCTAATGAGTGCGATCGATTCCTGGGCTTTTGCCGGAGGTCCATTATGTCGTGGGGTGGGACCGAGAGCAGCTTTTTCTCGTCTGATTAAGTGATGGTTTACCTCGAACCAGGGGTTTTGGTTTGTACCAATGACTATGCATGGCTTGTTCACATAGAGAAAAAGAACGATGGAGGCTGGATGGGATTTTTGGAACAGGTAATGCTCGATAGAAAGGTTCACGGCGACATCATGGCTTCGAGAGACGTAGATTTGATACTTGATTGGACTTGTGACCAGACGCCTGAACCGTGCTGCAATCGACATGCACTACCTAGAAAATCAGGGAGCTCTCGGAGGGTGCTAGAGATGGTGCTGACGATCAGTATATAGATTTGCAGGATAGTACAGAGCGAACAGATGATCTACTCGTCGGTCTGGACACAACAGAACATTGCCTTACTGATGAGGCTGATATGTATGCCGGCCCGATATACGCCGCAAGTCGGCATCGGTGTCTATAACCACCGCCCTTCTACGTCGAATATTATCACGGTGACCCGAAAATCCTTGACCGTCCATTCGCAATGTCAACCTTCGGCCAGCACTTCCGTGTTACGACGTAAGTAACACCAATCACGATGATAATGAATACCTCTAACACCAGCAATAAAAAAGCTATGGCGAATCCCACTGCCTCTCGGTTGGCGCCATCGTCGACGGCTGCCCCCCAGGCCTTCCACTCACTGAAGCTGATATTCAACCACAAATGACTCGCCGTCGACCTGGCCAGTCTGCGCTCACTACACCTCGTGATGAAAAGGACCGGGTCGAGATACAGTCCGGTACGGAACATGGTTTCACGCTCGGTACCCCAATTGCCCTACGGGTCATGAACGAAGATCAACGCCCTCGAGACTACGGTGACAGCACAATGGACAAATACCCTCGACCCAGTCATGCCGACTACACATACCAGATGAAGTATGGCATCAAAGCCAGCAGTGGCGGCGGACGAAGCAGTGCCCGTGAAACCATTGGCCGAGTCGCTGCAGGTGCCATAGCAGAGAAGTACCTCAAACTCGCACATGGCGTCGAGATTATCGCATTCGTCGATTCCGTCGGTGACGAACATCTCTTCCCACCTACACAGACACATCCCACAGCGGCGACGAACCCTATCTACCTCGATATGCTAAACACGATAACCCGAGATCAAGTCGACAGCTTCCTACCTGTCCGCTGCCCCAACCAAGAAGCCGCCACCCGTATGGCCGACAAGATCGCGCATTACCGCGATCAGAAAGACAGCATCGGAGGCACCGTCACATGCGTGGTGCGCAACTGCCCCGTTGGCCTCGGAGAGCCTGTCTTCGACAAGCTGGAAGCTATGCTCGCACACGCAATGCTATCAATCCCGGCAACAAAGGGGTTTGACATTGGCAGTGGCTTCGGTGGCTGTGCCATCCCAGGCTCAATACACAACGATGCCTTCACGACTGCCCCCGCAATCGAACCTTCAATCACCGGCCTTCGACAAGAACAACAAAACGGCGCATCAGTACCTCGACTGACGACTAAGACTAACAACTCAGGCGGCATACAGGGAGGCATCAGCAACGGCGCGCACATCTACTTCCGGGTAGCCTTCAAATCGCCCGCCACGATCGGGCAAGCCCAACCAACCGTCTCGTACGATGCGGTCGATGGGGTCCTAGAAGCGAAAGGTCGACATGACCCATGCGTTGTGCCAAGGGCCGTGCCAATCGTCGAGGCGATGACGGCGCTCGTCCTGATGGATGCGGCATTGACGCAAGGAGCACGTGAGCTCTCAAAATCGCGGTTGGGCACACAATAATGAATGCGGCTCTCAAATTTTGAAGAATATCAACTCCGCGCATCTAGAAAAAAGGCATATAGATCCCTTTAGACCTCCGCCGTAATCTCAACAGCTTGCCCCAACCCCAGGGTGCATACGGTATGGTATAGACAGTAGGGCGGGGTTGAGGTAGCGAATGCGTCTTGGTTACCGCGTGCATTAGATTTAACATGATATACCACGCAGCCAAAGCACATTAAGATCCTTGCACTTGCTGTCATGTTGTGTGCATAGCCTACACTACTAATCCACCCAACGCCTCCTACCCCCTTACACTCCACCATCCAAAACACCACCATTATACGCCGCACACCTCCATCCCTTTTTCATCCCTCCTTCCCTCCCCTATTATACCACACACAAAAACGCCCCCCCCCACCCCCCACATTAACCTGACCAAACCGCCATCTCAACCCCATCACTCCACCCCCTCGACACCTTCTTCCCCGTCTTCCAAATCTTCTCCAGCACAGTCTCATACGCCAAGCCCTCTTCCGCATATATATCCGCGGTCTGGTTTTCGAGCGAGACGTGGTATTCTTTTATCCCTGTGCACACGAAGAGCGAGAATGTTAGCGTGGTGGGCTAGCTAAGGTAGGTAGGTAAGGAAGGGAGGACGGAAGGGGGCAGTGAGGGAAGAGAAAAAAAGAAGACGAACCTTCAATCTTCTTCAACACACGATCAATAGCGCCGCTGCAACCGCTGCAGGACATGGTGATGTTGAATTTGTAGTGGTGCGCGGCAGCTGTTGCTGTTGTTGTGGGAGTGGTGGTAGAGGTAGACATTGTGCGACTTAGGTATAGGTATCGAAATGTCGTTGCTCTATTGGATATGAATCGGTAGGAGATGTGAGATCTGTCTGGTTGATGGAGGTATGATGTTGTTGTTTTGCGGTTCCGAGGAGTTGGATGATGGTAGAGGGGGTTGTAAGTATGTGGTTTGAGACAAAGCGAATTGTTGAGATGGATGGGGAGATGTTATGTCTTACTTGTTAAGTACTCGAGAGGTTGGATACATGTGAATTTATGCAAGGTTTTATGCTGAGATATGCAAAAGTACGACTTGAGGATAATTTTGATTGGTTGGTTTTGGATCGCTTGCTATGACACTATCAAAAAGCTATCAAAATGCCTCAAATTCCCGTTGCAAGCCCCAATGCTTCCCCTTTCATGTTTCAATAACCAATTCCCGATTTCACCACCACCACGGTGCTAAGAACATAACCATCGTTCCCCAAGGATGGTCTCACAAAAACAAGCCTACAGTATCTCATCACAGCTGCCTTGATTAACCGCGACATCCCCCTCACGGCACCGATGTCGCTGCAGGGGGCTTCTCTACTAGAGAGGGCTAAGGTAGGGAGCAGTAGTATGGCAGTGTCCTATTCCCCAAACGCCGATAGACTTCCAATTGTGGTGCCGTTGCTGTAGATGACCGGAATCATGGTAGGGTATTCCTCGTACACTTCCGGCGTTTGATCGGATCCCGGGGGAATCGGTGACTTTGAGAGGATGGTAAGCACACACGGGACAGTTTGTGGGTGCTCTGTAGCATTACTAGGTACTGGATCATTGTTAGATTTGTGCTGGTTGAAAGAGGCATGATTGCGGCCAGCGATAGGAGAAGAAAGATTCCTTGTCTGCATGATTTCACAAATCGATGAGGAGTTTACATATATGGAGTAAAATAGAGAGAAAGAAGAATCGCGGGACTTGTTCTTTTCGTACACGGCTTCGAGATGCGTGCAGTTCTTGCGTATGATACCGTCGAAAATGTGGATGTGCCATCGCGGTCAAGATGGTCCTCTTGTAACGAGCCACGGCTCAATTACATCGGTTCGACAGACGCTGGAATGAATGTGAGAAGAGGAGAACGAAGTCTAGGGACAGAAAAGTTGTGATTCAATTTTTGCTCGAAATGCATAGAAGAAGGTTAATATTCCTCAGGGATCGCATGCCAATTTGACTTCATCCAAACCGCGTCTTCCCTTCCCCAATCTACGGACGCATCAGGAACGCAGCTCCAACCGCAACAGCAGCGGCTGCCACTCCAGCGCCCACAATAATTCTTCGAAGAGGTACCCTGTTGAGGCTCTCGGGAATATGCGACAGTGAAAGGGGCACTAGGAGCACCCTGTACAATCTCAGCTGGGCTCCCTTGCTGCGCCAATGCCGTGAAATCAGCATCCAGTTCGATCGTCATTGTCTTGAAATCATAGACCACAGCAGCAGCGGTCATGGTCGCAAGTTCCGGGTTCTGGTACCAGGGTTGCGCTTCGCAATAGAAAACGGGAGCGAGCTTCCTGCAAAGCTCCGGGTCGTCCTTGCAAGAAGTAAGGCGGTCCCGATAAGTGTTGCATGGTCCCGCTCCCAAAGCAGGAGAACAGTAGCATCTGATGCCGCCATCCTTGGTCCCTCGACATCCCTCACAGGCCTCAAAGATGCCATCGATTGTGTCAGGACAAATGCATCCGGTTGCGTTGCAACTACTGCATATGATACCCAAGCCTCCGTTAGTGATGTTCTTCCGAATTTCCGGGTCGATATCAGGGTATGGAACGAATCTGGTTGGGTGGTATATGCCAGGTAGCTCGATGACTTTCAGAGGCCCGTAAAGCGTCTCGTTGACGTGAGCACTTCCTTTTGCGATGTCGCCTTCGAACGGGAATTTCTGCTGGCAGTTGGCTGTGTGGGTGATCATAAGCGCTGCAGCGCTGACGGGAACGATCCTTTTTGCCTTCATCTTGGATAGATCGGTGCTGATGGGTATGGAGAGAGAGTAGAGGGTGTAGATGTCTCTTTATATACCAGCTGATATGTGTCACATTTCTCCGGGACAGTTCATGATACTGTCCATATCTTCACTTCTCCATCATCACCTGTAGTGACGATGACTTCCTGGACGGAGTCATTACTTACCTTTGCCTTCGCCCAGACCACATGGTTGATCTCGAACTCTCCATGACCGCAGTCCAGCACAGCGACGACCCGCCATCCTTTAGAGGTATCTTTGTCCTCCTCATACACCACGATCTTACCATCGCCTCCAGCGCTCACAATCCTATGGCTCTCCTTGCTCCAAGCCACTGAATAGATTGTTCGGACGTGTGTTTTCGGCAATTGAGCTTCCTCGATCCATTCTTCCCCACCCGAAGTCTTAATGATTGACAACCGAGACTGCTGTTGACGCTCCGCTTGGCTCGGTGACTTCTTCCAAATCCGAATGGTGACATCGTCAGAGCAGCTGACAAGCCTCGACCCCACGCTTTCATCTCTTCCAGCTATGGGTTCCCAATCAATCGCCCACACTGTGCTTTGATGTCCACGTAGCACGGCAACACACCCCCAGTCATCAACCTCCTCCCGCCACAAGCGGATGTCATCGTCGTAGCTTGCGCTTGCCAGCAACTCTTCCTCTGGATGCCACTTCACACACTTCACGTCACCCTCATGCTCCTGGAGAACAGCGACGGTTTCATAATCATCGTCACCCACTTCCTCCCAGATCCACACGCTCTTGTCTCGCGAACACGTTGCCAGTAAATTTCCACCCGTGGACCATGCCACACTCTTGACCTCTGATTCGTGGCCATCGAGGACGATTGCGAACCTCCACTCGTCGCTGTCATCCAACTCCTGAGCCCAGATTCCGACACTTGCGTCAAAGCTGCCGGTCGCAATAATAGGAGTGTCACTGTTGTCAGGTTTCCACGCACATGATCGGATGCTGCGCTTGTGACCGCCGGTGATTGTGGACAGTAGGGTCAGCGAATTCAAGGAGTAAATGCGAAGAGAGGTGCCAGTTGCGGTAGCAAGGATGGGGAGAGTTGGATGCGGAGTCGATAGCCAGGCACGTGAAGACGCAGGGGGGTTGAGATTCGCGATAGGTGTAATGATGGTCATGGCGGAGTGCGACTTTCAGGCGATTGACAGAAGTGAGAGTCGTCAATTGTTCTAAGCGGACAGATGAACCATATGACCTTGGTACAGGAACATCGCGGACTTCATACGCCTCTCGTGTTTGTAAGTAAATCCAACCACCAAACGAAAGGAAGTCTTATCGATCTTCAAGCACAGCCACATTGTGTTGAGCCACAAGCGCTACGAAGTTCAAACATCCCTCAATCCATTGTTAATGTCTCTACGGAGTGTTATTATTTGGCCTTTCATGAATTATTCACATAAGCAGCGTAAATGAGCTAAATAACATATACACCCTAGCTTTTACGATCTTTTATGCGTCCCCAAAGTCATCAAAGGCGCCTGGTATCCATATACTACGAACCGACTCTTCTTTTGGCCGTGGCCAACTCCTCTTTCTTGTTCGACAAGCATCAAAGCAAGAAGCAA
>QQTW01004216.1_pt1 | contig 10745 bp, 11 predicted proteins | sample 1904831 | NCBI WGS metagenome assembly QQTW01 (sample SAMN09435610, study PRJNA476489) | Subsurface metagenome, whole genome shotgun sequencing project.
ATTAATTCGCACAGCTAGTATGTAACCAAGGGCCTTTACGTAGTACTGTAAATCGCTGATAATCGTATTGAATCCTTGTACCACGTAGGATCTTTAGCACAAGGACGGAGTACGTGGACGTATCTGAGTGGTCACTTAGAAAGAGCTTCGGGCGGCACGGACCACTCGTCTCCCGTCTCGCTGTGAAGTGGCTGGTGCATTGCGACAGAACCGAGTATCCCTAAAACGCTGCTGGTAGGTCAGTTGTTCCAAAGCCGCTTTGTTGCTGTTGCCTATCATGTCTATAGCACAATTGGACGTCCGTGATCTTGATGGTTTTGAGGAGCAAGATCCCACTTCTTCTCTACTTGCTCTTTTAATTCATCACCATCTTTCCACAATTGCGTGTGGTCGGCAACTAAAGCAAGATGTTGGACTTTGATACGTGAGTTTTTAAACAAACATGGGACGATGGTACAACAACGAAAAGCTGATATGCTGATACACCTTCCAGGGTTCTTCGTTCTCCAACCTTTCAATTTTTCGTTGGCAAAGATCACACATGTCTCACCATCCCCAAGTCCCTTGCGAAGGACCTTTCGGATCCATTGCATGCAATGATGAACAACGAGCACATGAAAGAAGCAAGAGAGGTTCGCGCTAACTTATAAGACGTGGATGAGTCTATATTTGTAGGCTTCTGCGAATTTGCCTATACGGGCCACTATCGCTCGCGGATGAAGGACGCTGAGCCAGAGGGTCAAAGCAATAATGATGCGACTATTGAGGAGGAAGCGGCACCAGTAATAGCAGCTTCGCAGGGGGGACCTATGCTGGCAGAGGTTGAGGAAGTCTTTGACGCCCCAGTCGGCTCAGCTGTGACAGAGTCTCCGCCACAGTCTACTCCAGAACTAGGTGTGTACTCGGACCAATGGTGCAATAAGAAAAGACACAAAAAGAAACGGAATCAAGCGTGGGAAGATTCGAACGAAGATTCGATACCTGTGAGATCCAAAACTGAGCAGCTTTGAAACGACTTCAAACTACTCACGTTTGACGATTTCGTTCGGAGGAACGAACAACCAGCTCATCTGAATAGTGACCAATTCATGTCCTACGTACCAACGTTATCGCTCCTCTATCACGTGAAAATGTACGTTTTTGCCCATAGGTATCTTATACACAACCTGCGGATCCTCGCTCTCCGCAATCTCCATGGTTGTCTACGAAACCTTGATCTTACAAAGCGCGACACTGGGGATATTCTCGAGGTTCTGGAGTTCACATACGCCCATACTGAGAGAGATGAATCCAGTGACGACAGTTTGAGGAAATTGATTGTGCATTATGCGGCTTGCAAGGCTGACATCCTTAAGCAGAACCCGGATCTCAGAGGCCTGTTGGAGGAATATGCAGAGTTGGCCTGTGATTTGTTTTACAGTAGCTGAGATGACGGTAATCAAGCGTGCATCTATATTCGGCAAGTCGCTCGAATATGTCACCGACATGAAGTCGGCAGGTAGAACCGGCACGGAGATGCTCCGTGCTGAAATATCCTAGCCAGAGGAGCTTCATGAAGGATTTGAGACATGGTAACTGAAGGCCGCAGAAAGCTTACGAAAGGGCCCAGGCTTTCTTGGGTAACGTGAGAGGTCAGCTCGTGCAACAAGTCATCATCTGCAACACAAATTACTTGGCGTGTTTGGTCTGCGAGCAATTCAATGCTCTTTTGAAGATAAAATTGACTGAAATAGCTCAAATAGGCACTTTGTAAACAACTCCGGCTTGAGTCTGGCTATCCGAGCCATTTCTACATTAGTTTCGCGCGCATCTTTGGCCATAAGGCGTGGAATAGCCTTTTCTGCTTTGTCAAGATATTCGTAGAATGGCGATGAGCTGAAATTGGTGGCTTAGCAATTTTGTAGGAGCGGAGATATCGGCCGTAAACTGTTGCAGATGATGAGCTGTTGCACAAGCTGACCCTCCACGTTGACAAAGGATGTTTCTACTCAACCGATAAATTGGTTTTCTGACAGCTTCGTATTCTCACGGAGTTAATGTTTATTCCATCCTGGTACCTTGGCAATATAGGATCAATTCCGTTAGTGGAGACTACTACGGTAGGGGGGCAGAAGAGCCCCTAGTATGGCGCTAAGAACGCCTAATTTATAATGTATCGCCACCATGCGCTCTAGAAGCTAGTCTCAATGTCCATGTGATAGGCTTAATACCGTACAGCTAGAGTGTTATAAATTTAATGGGTCCGGTTGGCGAGTATTTCGAAGCCCAAATACTAGCGCTGTGTTGGTACTACGTAATACCTCTGCCTGATACCGTCGTTCGTGTGGATGGTACCGCTAGCGCTAAATTAGGGCACTGCGGCTCGGTTCAGTAGCATTCTTCTAGAAGCTGGTTGTGATGATGTCAGTCCTTCGCAACGGAAAGAGCACGGTCAGGAAGTGGTTCCCCAAATAGTCCTGAGCCTCAACGATCCCCAACAGACATCTATATGTCTGACTTGCCTGATACCGCGAGCCCTAAGTTAGAGCCTTGCGGCTCAGTTGAATAGAAATGGTACTACTCGTACTACGGTACCAGGCATAATTATTGTAACTTGCACGCTAGTATTTCTGAGCAGTAACGCTCATGTTACATTGAGTCCATTACCAAGCAGCCGTATCATGTAAGCATCATCTGCGCATTATCTTTGGATATTTACTAGCTAAGCTTTGGCAAAAGCAGTGAGCTTGATGCAGTGCCGTATTTGTACTAGCCATCACTAGCGTTCTACTGACAATAATTATGCCTGATACCATAGTAAGCTGTCTGCCTAACCGCTGGGAATCGCAAGGAGCATAATCGCTTGGCCATTATGAAGTACCACTACTAGACCGACAACACGTTTCATGAAGCGCTCTCTATGCTCAGGGGAGTGGGTTTCACGACCAGACGAATGATCCACGTCTAGTGATCTGGGCGCGAGAAGCTTCTCAAAGGCGCTCCTGCAATGGCATTCACTCACGAAAATACAGGTATCCTAGTGCCTACACCAAATTGCTGCTTCGAGGATGATGATGCCGTTTACTTGGTCATGGAGAATGTGGAAGGAATGAGCATGGCTGACCTTGAAATAAGCAGCGTGATATCGTACAGAAGGCATTGGAGCAGCATCTTCGAACCATGCGAAGGCTCCGTTCTTCGAAATTGGGAGGACCATATTGTCATCCTACTGTACCAAGCGACACGCCAGACAATTAAAGACCATTGGAACCCCAACCGACCAGATACCGAGTCATTCGTCTTCTGTCACAACAATCTTTCACAGCACAATGTGCGGTTAAACCCAAGACTCTGAAGTTTAAAGGCAATTGTCGACTGGGAGTATGCCAACTTCTATCCAGAGTGGTTCGAACGGCGACTATTTAAAAGGCGGGGACCAAGCGCTGCGTTACGGCATGGAGAGGACGACACGACAGATGTTATTGAGTTCATACAGTCGCATGAGATTTGACCAAGAACGGGTGTTATCACTCCGTCCTCTCTCGCAGTGCAGCATGACGCAATTGCCAGCGGCAAACTCTTTAATTGGAGTATCAGCCGCAGTACTCTTGGCTTCACATTGGACAAAGTTGCCGATATTTCCACTTGGGGGAGCGCTCTTCAGGGTGATATTACTCGGTCTCGCCGAAAAGTCTCCGCTAGCCTAAGCAAGCATTGCATAAATGCTGACATCTTAAACTGACTGTTTGCTGATGCATCGGCCATTACTTACGAAATTTCAGAGCAAGCTGGCGGAGACGTTTCGGCGGCATGAGTAGCTCTTTAAATTAGCTCTATAATTAGCCCTATCACTAGCGCGACGTGGTAAGCTCGGAAGATATATTGCCCTTCTCCAACACACCCTCGCAGCCATCAAGGTTACCTCGACAACCCGACACATAGACAGACCGACATTCTAGCGCATAGAATCCATGGAAACTGCATTCCATGTAGAAACAATTTGTCATCGCCATGGCGGGGAGGTAGGCCTCGCCATAGCCACAAGCAGCACTCGCCATAGTTAGTCGAAACGATCCTTGAGTCGATTGTCTAGCACCTGCTTATTCAGATATCTTCTCAGGTACAGCTACCTAGCAAGGATACTTCTATCTGAGTCTAACGGCTCTCTTGCTGTTGCGGCTCATGCTTCTTTTTCCAATTGTGGCGGAGACTTATAGGGTTATGTGAGTCTACACTTTCTTGTCAGGGTCATCAATCCCCTACATATTATATGATAGCCTTTGTCAGCATCACTTGACTATAGGTCATTGAAGTCATTCGCTCGCAGCTTAGGTTCCTAGTCATTTGCCCTTCTATTTCCGTCTCCCTATTTCCGCCACTCTCTTCCTTAAGGCTGAGTAAGAACAGGTCAGTCTATGCGCCACAGCATTCATGGTTCGGATTGGTGTATCCTGATCAGCTGCTGCATTCTACATACCTATAGTGCCTACGCAAGTTACAATAGCAGTCGGCTAGTCCTCTGGCGCGGCATCATGTCCAACCTCCCAGGGACCTGGGTTTGGACCACATCACACCTGCTGTTTCAGGTACCGTCAAGGTTACTATGTCTGAAGCATAGATATGCAAGGATGATTGGCCGGCATCCCAATCCGCATTCCGACTCCTATACGCCTTCTTCTAGCTAGACATATGAGAGAGCACACCAATAATAGCAATGAATCAAGTGGAAGCGTTATGCTTCGTCAAAACCCTTGACCGAACTTCACCGTTCTTATCAGGGAACGCTGCTGACACAGGCCATATCTCCACCATACTAACAACGCTGAAGCTGCGTACTAAACTCGGGAGCTTTGGGGGACACCGCTATTTACATGAGGAATGGGGCAAAAGACTGAAGTGAGCCCGTTGCAGCCAAATGGCATGGGTTTTAGCTTCTTCTTGTTCCTGCATGGACAATGTTCTCCTGAAATATGTTTCGAGTCTGTCGTACAGCTAGATCAGTCTACTATCACAGTCAATTGGTAAGGCAGAAAATGAACTCCTTTCAAGCTCGTCTGTACTCTCCTTCCTGCATATTTGGTTTCAGCCTCAGCAACTAATCCTCGGACGGAATCGATGTGCGAAACTAGCCCCTATTTCGGTAGTCTACCTCCCCATCCATTGAGGCTTCCGCCTCACGTTGGTGGTCGTCCACTTCTTTCGCCACTGGCTTAGACATGTCTCTTCCCGCATAAGTTGCTTTTACTGTCCTCAAGAACGGGCTATAAAGACCAGACGCCATAGAACACAAGTGCCAATGCTCAACATTGATTGTGAATTTGGCGAGTATGCCCCTCGATCAAGACTAGGCTGCTGCTTCTACAATCATCTCGGTCTACATTGATCAGCTATATTCTATCTACCATTATCGCCAGGTTCAGATACTATGTCACAGTCCAACAAAGGCAAAGAGATGGATAGAACATCTCATCAACCGCATGAGCGGGACGACGAAGAAGAAGTGGATCATGACGACTGGAAAGCGGTCAAAGATCCCCAAAAACGGCGACAGATTCAGAACAGGCTTGCTCAGAGGAGGTACCGTAAGTCTTCCTAATCACCTCCTCACCTTTATAGTCTCTGTCTGAATTCCTCGATTCCTCTTTCCCTCCTGAAAAGCGCCCTGAATCATGGTACCCCCACTTCTTTTTATCTTTCCTGCTGCTGCGTCTGAAAATTGAGGACACCCTTGTGACATTTGTTATACATGAAGTAGTTTCATATCCATTACCATACTGACCCTCCCTCGCAGGCGAAAAGGTTAAGACCGAGAAGGACGATTTAGCGCAACATTCACAAGACACAGCGGCTGCCGGTAACGCTTACTCTCAGCTGAACCCTCGTGACTTGGAGTCAAGGAGCGATGACTCTGGTGTCCCTTGGGGTAGTTTTAGTATGAAACATATCGTTGAGCGAGGAAGAGCTCGAGAACAAGACGTCTTACAGCAAAGAAGTAGAGGAGCTTCGGCTTACGTTACACAAGCGTCAATGCAAGGACTCCAATCGACTGCTGGGTACCAGGGCGCTGATTACAGCGGAATCCAAGATTTCTCGTCGCATTATCAAGAGCAACACTACCCTGGAAGAAGCCAGCCGGATCCGCAATACACAAGCGAAGCCTACGATATAAGGAAAGAATATTTAGGCTCAAAAGGAGGACTGGGGAGGGATAATGGCGGGTGAGCGCTTTTCCCGTCTATTCACATATATGCAAAACTGTGGTGCGTTCTCAGCTCACCTTGGCCACCACCCATGCAACTTTCTGTTGTATCAGGTTAACTAATCTGGTTTGTATGATCTAGATATGCGCTGGCGCCTCTATACTGCGATCTAGTATTGTTATCTAGCCCTGCAACAGACCACGAGCGATTGTGGCACCAAATTCCCACAAAGTGTTAACTGAGCAAATTTTTGCATCCCTTATGAAACTCAAAGCGCCTACTCAGAATGCATTATGCATCCGCTGGTAATGTTCCTCACATGTTGACGACATTGCTGTTCTCGATCTACAACTTTCTTGCAACGTACAGCTTATTTTTTATTCGCGGAGAGTTCAGTTGCGTCCGAGCCTGTGAATCGCATACCAGCTTCATCAGTCATCTTTTCAATTTCTGTCCTGCTCCTTGAAAGAGATCTGAGGCCTCGTGGCGGATGTTGTCGTCAAAATTTCATAGTCTAAATACTGTTCTGTACATATTAAATGCCTGCCTGGAGCCGGCAAATATGCTCATTACGATGTTTAAACTTAGGCTCATTACACAACGGATCGCTGAGGCTAAACTTACCTATTTGGAGCCACCTTGAGTCTAGTGAATGCACTTCTACAACGTTCGAAGACAATTTTCCAATCTGCAGCTGGCATCTCGAACTCCACCGGCCGAGAACAAGCATTCTGGCACGTTGCGATTGTGTCTTGTGTCCTGTTTCCGTATTGGTAAGGTATGGGCTTGACTCACGCATCCCTTCCACAGGGGGAATGTTTTCCTGAAAGCTGTCAGTCACCAAGGTGTGAAATCCCAGCATTGCCCAAGTTCAAAAGAATTGGAGCTCTATGTGCACAATTACAGGGACTGATAATGAAAGAGCGACGAGTCAGGAGCAGGAGGAACGAAGATAAAGGAAAATTGCTTCCCATCCCTACTGAAGACTCTAATTGTGTTCCCATGCTCATCCTATCGTGGATATGCCTTCAATACAAAGGGCAGTAAATTTTCTTATTTTCTTATTACGCTAACATCACCCAATCCACAGCAACATAACAGCCAGCTTTACGCGCAGAAGTAAAATGCCTGCTCAGCTCAAGCAGTCCAAGGCGGCGGTTGTGACGGCTGAGCGCGGTTGGTTTAATCTTGACTTATCTGTTCAAAAACCAACTCATTGGATCAATGAAGCAGGCAAGGCAGGATGCAAACTCGTTGCCTTTCCCGAAGTTTGTTTGTCTCCCAGGCTGTTCAATTCATGTACTGATTTCCAGACCCCATCTTCTTCTGTCCGTACCAACAATGTGAAAAAGGGATCCCTGGCTACCCGTATTGGATATGGAAGATAAATCAACAGTCTCTTCCGTTTCTCATGTCAAATCGCCAAAACAGCTTGACATCCAACTCGGAGGAGATGCGTCGGATCCGTGCACAGCCCGCAACAACGAGATATATGCCTTATTGGGCTACAGCGAGATTGACATGGCAACCTTACATCTCGGTCAAATCCGTATCGGCCCTGGAGGAGAGATCATCAACCGCCGACGCAAGATCAAGAAAATATTCCAATACCCAGATCCATTTACCAACATTAACGAGCCTGACTCGGATATTGTGACCCGACATACGCATCAAAACATGCACATATGTACTTGCACCATTCCAACGCATTTCTCAGGAAGGAATGGCCAAGAACACGCCAACTGAAGTTGAAGTCGAGACTCCAGACCGGCCCAATGGCCACAGCCACATCTACGGCCCAGACGGCTCACTTCTCGCAAAACCAGGCTAAGACTTTGAAGGCTTGATTTTCGTCGACGTGAGCAACATCTTCCCTTATCCGACTCAATCAACCAAAACCCCTCCCTTCTCATCAACCTATCAGATCTGACCTACTTCCTCCCCACAGATCGACCTGGACGAAGCTCACATCCCCAAAGCTCTCGCCGATGTCGATGACCACCACATGCGCCTGCTCGTTGATACTCGCCGCAAAGAGCTCATCACGCACGCCGACACCGGTGGTCTGGGAGCTATCGGAAGCTACAGCACCCTTTCACGGGTGAGCTTGTTCGCCTTGCTCGCAGAGCCCAAGCCGGATGTAAAGTCCATGAAGAAGAGTGCCGCGTATAATAGCAAGTTGTCCTATCTATTTAGGAGCTGAGAGGCTAGATATATGGCCACAATTAGGCTTTACGGTAACAGCAACATCTGTTTTCGCATTTATGCTAGCAACTGACTGATTAAATGCAGGCAGATAACAAGAGTACGCGTACTACAGTATTGTTAGACTCGCTCTAGTAGCCGCTAGTTTTTGTTATCTCTCTAGAATGCTACGATTCGTTCCTTCAAAGCTTAACTTAAGCCAAGACTACTTAGGCGAGTCAAAAACTTACAGCTAGCCAAGCTATTTGCGCTTAGCTGTCCTGTCAACAAGATGTTTCCGTTCCCTCAGCCCTTCAGCCGTGCTTGTGGCTTAGCAGCTGACTAAGTTAGATTGTGCCAACAGGTCTGCAAAATTACTACGTACTACGTAGGGCCTGATTGTCAGTCTGCCCCAGAGAATCTTGAAGCTATTCCTAGATAAGGCAGAATGGAGTGTATTAGCTCGTACAAAACAGATCTGTACTACTAGTACGTACAGAATCGACATCCGCAGCTATTCCTGCACAAAATCCGCAGCAGGATCCACGGCTATTCCTACACGGAATTCACCGCTGTTCCTGCACAAAATTTCTATCAAAACCTGTATAGAATCCACAATAAGATCTTCGGCTATTCCTGCACAGAGTCTACCAAATCCACAGGATCCGCAGCAGGCTTCACAGAATGCCAAGATTGTCAAGATTTATAAACGCCTACCAAAATTACACAGTGAAACTAAAGATTTCTGAAGCATAGAGAGTATTCGATATATCATCGGTGATTCAGATATGATATGACAAGTTGACAACCACTAGCTACATATTTCAGGCGTTTCTGTTCGCCAGTTTACTCTGGCTATCTGACATGTTGTTCATTGAATTGAATTTTCATGCCTAAAGATACAGAACTTGATATGAAAGAGTAAGAATTATAAATATCTGTTAGATTAGATTAACTCCGAATCATCAAAAGTCAAGACGGGTTGTTTTAGTTTATGAAAAGTGATGTTGTTATTTATGTAATAGATGAAGACATTGATACTGCAAAATGAATGACAACCTGGCCAAAATACAGGTCTTATCCTCAGACGTGTGAGACGTTGGTCGCGTGGTCAGTGACGAACCCATTCGAGCAAAGCCTGTGTGGCGCAGCCCATGAGGAACTTACCGTAACGTAGGTGGACCAACAAAGCAAAGGATTTTGCTTGGCATTTTGGTCACGGGCTGCGTGTGGGCTTACAGGGGTAAATCCCCCTAGTGAGTAGGGCCGGAAGGGCTCCACCCATTAGGCTATAGATAATTCGTAAATGCAAGCAGTAACAACTTCTTTAATATGTTCTTGCTTGCTCAAACTAGCAAATACATCAGCCATATTTTTTTAAGACATAGAAACCAGCTCTGTAAATGATACATCAAAAGCTCATTGTTATCAGATTATTATTCGTCAAATGAAGGTAGGAATAGAAATATGCCAAGCCAAATCCTTTGCTTTGTTGGTCCACCTACGTTAGTAGATACTAATGCTGGGCTAATAATAAACGAGGCAACTTTACTGGCCAATGGACGCTTATCAAGCAGCTGGATGGTACCAAGGCATGATAGCATACGTAGTAGAATTATCATCCATTATCTGGGAGATCGTGGGTATAAAAAACGTCGACTTTAAACTGTTTGAATATAGCTAACGTGGACTACTCGTATGTACATAGTAAGTAGTTGTGAGTAGTTGTGAGCAGTTGTAAGCCAATGGTAAGCTCTGTCATCTCTCTGCCACGGTGCCAACCAATTAGGTATGATTTACACCTTGGGCTCTCTATACCTAAATATCATCGAAATCATTAACGAAATCATTACCCTGTACAGAATAAAAGGATGACGAAAGGCGTGGCAGAAGCTCTCTCGTTAGCACGTAAGGCCAATACAGTGCTTGCTGAGAGTGCTCCACCTACTGTCATCTACCCCAGCTTCCCCCTTTTGATTGTCCCGAGCACTCTCCCTCGTCCACACTTCTAATATGGAGCATCGACAGAGATCTAAGCCTACCAACAAAAGATCTGCTAGCTAACCACCCTTTCAGAATTGTATGGCAACACCCTGCCCCGTTTTCATCTCGATCTAGCTTGAGAACACCATCATGGCCCTCCTGACCTTCGCCGACATTGCGCCCATCCAACCTCTCACTTCGCACACCTATTCCACACCGCTCAAAGAAGCTTGGAGCATCGGCTCCGTCCCCAATGGCGGCTACATCACCTCCATCTTCCTCCTCGTGGCGCGGAAACACATGACCCTGAACCACGCCTCTCGCAACCAACCACACCCCATAAACCTCCACCTCGAATTCCTACGGCGCACATCCGCCTCCACCGAGACCGGTAGTATA
>QQTW01004217.1_pt1 | contig 10743 bp, 11 predicted proteins | sample 1904831 | NCBI WGS metagenome assembly QQTW01 (sample SAMN09435610, study PRJNA476489) | Subsurface metagenome, whole genome shotgun sequencing project.
CTCCATGATGATATGTGCGTCGGCGAAGCTGATGGCGGTTGCGACCAGCGCAGATAGCTGGATGAGCGAGTAATGCAGGGGCTGCTGTAATTCGACCGGGACTGACAAGAGATTTCTTTTTGCATTGAGTCCTTCCTATTTCTCCAGCTCAAAGACACTTGGCCATTCTGTGTCATCAATCGTACATAGCTTGCATTTGTCATACATGTGGATCTCTGCGAGGGTTGAGTCATTACGGTGTGGGAGTACAGACTATCCCTCGTAAATCATGCTACCCCCTTTGCTGACAATCATTCGCCCGCTTGTGTGATGGTGTGTGCCTCGAGCGCGCAAGGCAGATCAATAATGTCTTGGGATCCAAGATCTCGGATCTGAGGGGGCATGTGAGGTCTGAAACCTTGAGGGGTTAACGTTGAGGACCTTAGGTGTGCAGCTTCCCCACATTTGTCGGACTCGGACGTCCAATGATTGGAAGCCTGTGATGTGATACGACGACGAAGCCAATCCAATAGCTCACTAGCGTTATCGAATCACGCTAAATGAGGGTTGGATGACCACGCGTGCCCCGCTTTCGCCGCCTGCCGTGCCACAGCCCAACCTTCTATTGTGTTTCCACGCCGTTTGAAATCCAACATTTATATTCATGCGTGCAGAACCACCACCTGACAGCATCAAGTACTCAGATGCCTCATTCTCTTTTGAAGAGATGGAAGTCTTTATTGTGGGGCCACCGTCGATGACAGCAAATCGTCTCTTGGCAAGCAATGCTAAGCGCCCTTAGACTGGCCCCTGTTTCGAAGGCCTGACGCTGTCGGTGACAATAGGCTCAGCATTTTGTACTAAAGCCATTCATCTCCCAATTGACGCCGCATTGTCCATTCACAGTCGTGTCACTGTCGTCAGCATGTGAAGTGCTATTGTCCTTCATCCCTTTTCGTTTCAATGTCATTGTCCCCGTTTCAACAATCCCCTTGTTGGCCATGTGACTATTCCTTTGTCTGGATTAAAGAAGTCTGCTTGCCCAGCAGCAAGTTGTCACTTCGCAGTTGATCTTTACCCCATACGTTCTTTGACCATTTTCCTTTTCTTTCAGTATTTCGTCAGGCACGAAATACTTCTCTACAATCCGACTTGAATCCACCCTTCCACTACTCTACAGTCACTGTACCGGATCAAGCAGCCAGCCATGCATTACTCGCTCATCCAGCTATCTGCGCTGGTCGCAACCGCCATCAGCTTCGCCGACGCACATATCATCATGGAGTCCCCGGTCCCTTATGGGTCCGACAACATCAATTCCGAGCCTCTACTCCCTGACGGTAGCGACTTCCCCTGCAAGCAGCGCGAAAATGTCTACAAGGTCACCAAGAACAACGTTATGCCCATCGGTCAACCTCAGACTCTCAGCTTCATCGGTCAAGCGACTCACGGGGGCGGTTCCTGTCAGATCTCCTTGACCACCGATAAACAGCCTACCAAGGACTCGGTATGGAAAGTCATCGAGAGTATTGAAGGTGGCTGTCCTTCCACAGCTCCTGGTAACCTTGGCGTATGTATCTCCCGGTCTTCTTCATTCATTTGCGCGCTCTAGCTAACAATCTGACAGGATGATCCAAAAGGCCATGGTACAGGCATCTTTCAATTCGCTATTCCTTCAATGGTGCCCACCGGCGATTATACCCTAGCCTGGACCTGGTTCAACAAGATCGGCAACCGTGAAATGTACATGAACTGCGCTCCCGTCACCGTCACCGGTGCTTCGGGGAAAACAAAACGAAGGGCACATGGCCAACGTCACAGCCATGGAGCCTCAGTCTCAAAACGCGCCAGCGCCATGTCCTCTCTGCCCAACATGTTCGTCGCCAATATCGGCAACGGCTGCTCGACCGCCGAGAGTGGCACCACGCTAGCCATCCCTCAACAGAACCTCGGCACCAACGTGCAGCACGTTGGATCTGACAAGCTTGTTCCGCCAGTCGGCAACTGCGGAGGAAGCCCAGCAACACCCGCCAAGGAAGTTGCTCCTCCAACGGAGCCAGAAGCCCCAGTCGCCGCGGCCGCCGCGCCCGCAGAATCTCCAAGTCCAAGCCCTACCCCATCCGAGCAGCCCTTTGCACCACTCCCACCTGTCTCGGTCGTGCCAGTCGCTCCCTCTCCCTCCGCAGACGTCGCTCCCGCGCCTGCACCTCCGGTCCCAGCAGGCCTCAAAACGGGCACTTGCAACACACCCGGCAAATCGCTCTGCCAGCCCGACGGCATGGGCATCGGTACCTGCGACCAGCAAGGCCGCGTCATCTTCGCCCCGGCGCCGCTCGGCACGAAGTGTGATCCGACGTTGGGGGTCTTGGTGCAGGCGAATGCCAGTGGGCGGCTTGTCAAGGCCTAGATGGCTGAGATACGATTTGATCCTTGATGGATAGCATATCTTCTTGATGAAACGGATGATACTTTCTCTCCACGCTCGCTTCTGGATGAAGTGGCTAGGAATACTTTTTGGGGTGATGATGTATATAGCATTTTTCTCTTCTTCTTCCAGCGAGGCATTTGGGTAGGGCTTTTTCGCTGATTTTTTGGGTTTCGTAGATAAACGATTCATTGACCTTGAGGATACTCTCAAAAGCTTCCCAAAATCTTTCCATCTCTTGACTTTTAGAAGTACATTTCTAAACGAAGCATAATGCTGGGTGATCGGCAGATCCTTAAATCCGCCGTAAAGTCCGCCCGGCCTATGGCGTGCACCGTTAGTGGCAGATGACGTCCGTTCTCCTGAGGGCGCATCTTGCGACGAGTTTATCTTATTGCGACGAGATTTTACGACCGTGCTAGCAATGAAGAAATGTGCAACACCCTAGTATGAACTACAGGTCCTAGTACCTATGGAGAGTGTTAATCATGTACTCGATACTCTCAAGCCTTGTCATGGCTCTTTGGTGCGACGACAAGGTGAGCGACGGGCGAGGGTAAGACCAGAGTGGAAACCACTTCCATAAACATAAATTCCTCCTTACCAATCTCCAGGCTATGGACGGCAGCCAACGTGAGGCTTGGGCCTCTTATCACAATCCCGAACACGGCCGACGGAACAGAAAAGTTGGGTGATGGGAGGCTTCAGAAGGGAAGTCAACGATTGGCTTCTGGAGGCTCGTAAAGCAGGCTTGAGCCGAAACGGCCTTTACTACAACATTGGAGAAAACGCGATATATAGCTAAGTGAAATAACAGTCTTATGTCTGGGCTAAGCTTCATTGACCGACGATTTTCTCAAGACGCTCAGTGTCTACGCTGGCTTCCTGGGATTCCTTTCTTCAGAACGCCATTGAAGGAGAGATTCTTCTGTAATTATGTTTACTATTAATGTATTCTATCTGCTTTCATGAAAATACCCAGTTCACTCGATAATCTTCAAGGGGGAAGAAGTGGCAAGAATGATATCTTCCCCATGGATGAAAGCAATGTGGAACCCGCAAGTACAATTTGTATCTCCAGATTCCTCGCTTGACGGAATACTTACGGTGTGTCTCTCTAATTCCCATCTATGATGTTGGCTCTGATCCAGCCTAGGTCTGGCCTGGTAGCCTTCGTGATCCTCGTGATTTGCTCTGTCCTGATCTACTCTACATTCATCCAGCAAGACGCATTCTTTGGTTGGGTCTTTTTGCAGGACTCCATTACTTCGATTCTCAGAGCCGCAGTTTCGTTAGAAAACCAGGTACACTTCGTAGCACACGAGTGTCAACACCAAGCCAAACGCCCAAATCATCATGACCGCCACGAGCTTGGCCATGTCTTACGCCTCCGGGGTTTCCAGTCCTCTGATATAGTTGGCTCTCGATACACCGGCATCTTTTCACCTGACTACCCGTTTGACAGTCCTTCCACTTGGCCACCATATCTTTCGCATCCAGCGGGCCGCAACAGGTCGACAAAGGATGCCCTCCACACCAAACGAGACGGCCCCGGCCAGGCGGAATTCTTCGAAAGCTACCGATGCAAGGGAGAAAGTCTACGTGTCGGCTATGAAAGCAGCGAAGCCCGACCCTCCCAGTGGGTGTTCGACGATCTGGAGCACAACGGTTGGGAATGGAGCTATCCGCACGACCGCGCCACGGTCGGCGTTGAGATTCAGCACGCCATGCGCGACTTGCATCTTCCGCTGGAGAATACAAAGAGTTTCGACATGCAAAGTCGATCTGGAGAATGACTTCGATAACATCCATGGAATATTAACGGTGCGTTTTATAACCTGAAGGCCACTAGCCGAACACTGGTGTCCTGGAGATACAATCGAGAGGCGTATGTATCGGTATCGATTGGTTGGCCGGTCACTGATCCACGATACCCCTTTATCCTCTTCTAAGGTTGCGGCAGCATTTGCTGACACGGTGGCCTTTCCTCTAGCAACCACAAGGCGGTGACTACTTCAACAGATACATCTTCCCCGCCTCGACCAACAATCCTTCAAAATATGCCGCACCATCAACCAGCACCTCGATCGCATACGGCGCCATCATCGGCTTGCAGAACTACTCGCCAAGGTACTACGCCGACCAGGACGACACGATCCGCGACGAGTCCGCCATGCTTGCCGCAATCCCACCCATGCACAACTGGGCCAACATCGTCTGGGCCATCTGGCAGGACGCCACCAAAGCCCAAGCCGCCGACCTACGGTACATCTTCCACGAAAACCTCATCACCCCCAGCACGCTACGCATCATGGAAATCATCGAAGGCAGCCAATCAAACGAGGTGCAAAAGACACTGAAACTGCGGTGGCCGGGGCGCAATTACCGGATCGATTCGCCCGCGGGTCTTGCGTTACTGGGCGGCTCGCATGGGGTCGGGACGGCGTGGATGTACATTAATGGGCGGAAGGAGTTGGGGCTGAGGAAGACGGAGGATATGACGGTCACGGTGTTTGCGGGGCAGGTTTTTGAGGGGAGGTATGAGGGGAAAGATAATTATTATCTGCTCTTGGACTTGAAGCCGAGGTCGGGGGGGCTTGAGTTGGTACAGACCCTTTTCAGTTTTTGTGTGTATGCTTCTGCTGCTGCGATATGCGTTTCGTCTCCTTGGTCGCCTGTCTTGATCAAGGGCAAAGAGTCGTCTTGCTCTTCCCGTTAGCCGTCTCGCTGGGCCTCAGAGCTCAGGATGATTGCAAGACTACTGCGGGAAGACAAACAGACTCTTGAGCTTAAAACGAGACATCATGTTAATCATCCTGACCTACCTCTGCTAAGATCTGGCCAAGCATTTAGGTCTCCGCACCACAAAAAAGAGGAGAACGGGTAAACGAGATATCGACATCAATATATTCCAAAACCGTTACATCAATTTGACAACCTCACTGGCTCGGTAGGTGGATCCAAGGAAGCGAGGTTCTGCCGCCTGCCGCAACGCTGTCGCTTTGCAGTGAAGCTTCAAGACCGTGACATCACTACCTTCCTGTACGGATGCTGCAACCACCCAGCTTGCAAAGTCTTTGCAAACTTTGTCTATCCGATCATCCAAACTCTCCTCAACCCATAACACCCATCTTATCCTGACCTAGCCAGGATTCCCGATCTCCCGTCACGAACATCAGTCGTTCGTCAAATCGGCGAGGATCCACACACAGACCCTCCATCCTTAATTTTGACTCCAACCTCACTTACCATCTCAGAACCGAAGTTCATCTACCGCCTCCTTCTAGCCTTGAAGCGTTTCGAAGCCACGCACAATAGCGCGTTTCGCCTTTCGATACTGGCATCGAAATCTTAACTTCCTGCAGCCTGACCTCACACTCTAAAGTGGGGATTATCGGAACAGTGAGTGGGCTTCATCCAAGGATGCTGAGCTGCCGCGTCAGGCCGACGCAACAGCGACTGGTAGTTGACACCGTCACAGGATTGCAAAATACACGTCGCACAGGAAAGATGACTATCCATCATACTGATCCTTCGGCGGCCCAGGATCCAGACCATCTCACAGCGAAAGTGATGAAAGGCGGACCATGGCGCAAGTTTAACGATACTATTCGCGTCTCAGGTATCAATGCTGGCGACTTGGATATCTCCTTCCAGCGCACAATCCGTGTAGCAGACAACCAAGGCCACAACCTGTTGCCTCCTAGCATGGGCACGTTTCCTCTGTATTCTGTCGCAAACTATTACGAGACTTTACCGGAAGATATGGCGTCGAAAGGAGGCATTTTCTTTCCCATGTACCGTGAGTTTCCCTTTACCTCTCTTCATGGCAGCTTGGCCCATGCAACGTCTGTATAGAACGGGAAGCCATGTGGATTAACTTTAAGTCTCGCCGGCCCTTCGCGGTCAAGGTCTTCGTTGGTGGTGTCAACGCGATTTCTGGAGAGTCGACCAAGGAAGACTCTGCGACCATAATGCGCCGCCTCACGAAACTCTCAAAGGACAAATCGATCCAGGATTACATTATCACACCAAGACAACGCTGGCTTGATGGTATTGCGAGGAAAGCAGGCTTCGTCCGCCAGTTCGTTGCAATACCTCTTGGGTCTGGCTACTCGATTGAAGCTCAGATCACGGGGCAGGAGACGACTGGAGGCATGCGGTTCTTAGTGGTTCCAATCAAACACCAACCTACGCTGTTCGCAGGTACATCTGGACCTGGTACCCTTTCAGTCGTGGTCACAACTCTCACCGGCAAACGAATCGACGTTCGCAACTTGGGACCGAAGACCCTTGTGTACAAGCTCAAAAATCTCATACAAAAGACTGAGGGAATACCCGCCCACCTTCAACATCTCATTTGCAAAGGGGAATACCTAGCGGACGGTAAGAAGATCAATATCGTCTACTTCTGCGTGCAAATGGAGGTAACGAGTTCAATATAGGATGCACCATCGAATCCTGTGGCATCCAGAACGTGAGGTTCATAACTCTTCCATCTCAGACAAACGCTAACAATCCTCAGGGCGATCAACTGTCCATGTCCCTTCACCTTGTGGGTGGTGGAGACGGCCCACCTCCCGGAGAATCAGAATTCGGCATCGCTGCTGGTGGTCTCATCAAACAGTGTGTCCTCGAAGACAAGTACCCCGAATCTATTTGGGACACCGACCGCGCGCTCTTCTTCAACGTCCAGATCCTCAACTCGGAGCGATTCCAGCAAGTCACGGGCCGCGCGCCGCCAGCTACCCCGATCTCCGCGAAAACCTATGCCTCTCAGGGCTTACCTTTCTTCGATATCTACAATGAGTCTTCGAAGGTGAAGGGTGATTTCGAGAGCGTCAAGTCCGTCGTTGCTGTGGACAAGGAGAAGGCTGGCAATAAAAGAAGCCATGATGACATGGCTGATGAGTTACCAATCGCTACCCCCGTCGTCTTGCTAGATTCCGATGGCACCCACGAAAGTGTCCGCTTTAAGCCTGTCAAGGTCCTGCAAGCGGAGTTGCGGGCCATGAATCACGCCCAGTTCTAGGAACAGACGCAAGCAAACATGAGATTCATCGAGGAGATGTACGAAGCGTCAACGGACAGCTAGGCGGGATGCTTCTTGCGAGCTCGAAATGTTGACAGAAAGATGGCTAAGGGGTCAATGTCACCCAGAGAAGGGAATCTGGTAGAGCATTTGCAGAAAAAGCTCCACCATACAGTCGCAGATAGAGCTCGCTCACAAGTCATCATCAAAACCCGAAGGAGTACTGGATGGCCATGATTCTGACATATTGTCCGTCTTTGAAAATAAGGGGTCGCACAAACAGCGATCATCATTGCACCATTATAATCATAACGCCCGTAAAAACAACCCAGCAGTATACCGCATCGCCTAGCCCCCCAGACCGAAAAAAGTCTCCCGACTATCCCCAACAATCAGAACTCGGTTTCGATACCCTCTCTCGTCTTCTACCCCAGACTGATGCTCCTACTCCTACATTTCCTCTTCCATCTGCACCTCCTATCCCCTCTACTTTCCAGCAGCTTTCCTTCGCTTTCTCCGCGGCATCATCAATCTCCCGTCCCCTCTCTGACACTCGTCCTCCAACCGCTTCATTCTTCTTTCTTCCTTTCCTCGTCTTCTTCAGTAAGCCCACCATGGGCATAACTGCTAATCAGCAGATTTCCAGCCCAGAAAATCCGGGCGAGCTTTGGTGGAAATATCGCTGTCGAATCGTTTCGATCGTCCTACGCATTTTTGTCTTTGCTTGGTCTTCCTCCCCGAGAAATCCTGCTATAGCTGAGGCCAAAGTCGCTCCAATCCCAGTCCAGGTTCTCATTCCCATTCCTTGCGGGCGTAGAATTTCATGCAGTACCGGATTGTCTCGAGATCGATTTGCTGGCGGGTAGGTAGGCGCAAGCCGGATGAAATGAGCGCTGTCAATGGGGTATCCGGGCTCTTTGGATCCATTCACGGTATTTTTCCTCATCTTCACCAGTCAACCCCGTCTTGGATCTCGTTCCAATTTCCGCCAGTTATGAATTCCAGGCTGCGCCACGCTTTTCTCGCCGCACTGACTGCTCTCTGAAATGCAGATATTGGGCCCGCCCGCCCGTCGTAGATCTCCATAATAGGAGGGGAGAATGTCTCATCTTGGCTAATTCTGCCACAGTACTTTCTCTCCACCAGCTTTGGCTGGAGCTCTTTTTATGCAGCATCGTCTCTGGGTGAAAACAGCTCATTAAGGGCTGGCCTCGATACTTGTTCCCTTCTTTCATCAGCGAGAAGAAATGCATTCGATGATCTCTTGTATTGCTCCAGGAATGCCTTAGTAACGTGGTCGTCACTTTTTTCTGTATTTTTGCTGTACTTGCTTGCTTGCATACGGTACTCTGCGTATGTTATTCCTCTTTGGCCTTTCTCGCCGTGGTATCCACGACTCTCTGCTGGTATCGTTGACCACGGCGCCTTACTCGTTCTCTCTGCGACGGAGTTTGATTGCACCACGTACATTCGGTACTTCTCGCCTACAATCTAATTGGGACATTCGAGTCTCGCCTTTCTTGGCGAATGCGCGGGAGCACCTTCTGGTGCTGGGTCGGGATCGCCCAACCGAGTGCTTCGCGGCCTGGTGGGGTGGGGCGGACACGCGGTGACGTGATGGTGGTAGAGAGATTGGGTCTTTGGGCAATGAAGTCGAATGGTCGATTTGCTTCTTGTGGAATTGTATCCTCGGGTGAAGCTAAACATACTCAAAACTGAGAGATCAGCAACGCTGAAGGTGAGGATTTCATGCTTGGGATATGAAGTCGAGAGAGGTCGAGCTCAGGACTGTCAATAGTGAGAGGACAGCAAGGAATTGACAAAACGACGTTGGACACGACTGATTTGTCCCCATAGCTGTGAGGCCGCCCAAGTTGCTTCCATTCAAATCGATGGGTGCAGGCAGGTAGGTAGGCGTGAAGCCTAAGAATATAAGCGTTTTCAATGAATGGGCGATCCGTAATCTTTTTCCGATCCGGACCTTCGGGTCCATGCAAGCGGTATGTAGTATCTCCATCGGTCAACTCCGTTTGCACCTCGCTCCAGGTCAAACGTATGCTGAATGAAATGCTCATGGTAGGCACCCAAGTGGCTCGTCAATCCGCCGTCGCCGGCAATTCAATCTCTAGGCAATAAACTCTTTCAGCCAATTCACTGCTCCTAGAATCACAGACCCTCCTGATAGAGAGATAACATCCAGCATATCTATCTATTCCCCAAACCCGAACGAATGCGAAACACAAAGACAATCACAACGTCCGATGACGCGGATTCAACAATACTCAGGCAACCAAGTCGATTTGCTGCTGGCTGGCGGGATTGTAGACGTTGACGGTGTGCGGATCTGGGGGTGCTGGAAACGGAGTGAACCCGTTGCGACATCCTCGTGGTAGGCAGCGGAGTGGCTCGTCAAGCTGTTGTTGCTGGAGATGGAGTTTTGGGGTGGTGAGGTCGAGAGGTCGTTTTGCTGCTGGTGGTGGGGGTTGTGTGGTTTGATGAAGTGCAGCTCTAGGGGGCTTGGTGCTGAAGACCAAGAGGCCTTGGAGAGCGGGATGTGAGGTGATGGCGAGGCTGGTAATGGGGATTCAACGCTGATGAAGCGAAGTCAAGAAGTCGGTATCCTGCTGGTGGGATTGTGTCTATTGTAAGGGACAAGTGAGTTTTGGAATAGAAGGTTCTGGAGACTGAGTCCTTGGAAGGAGATGGCAATGCTGGTGGTGAGGATTCGATGCTTAGATCGAGCTCCTTATAGGGTCGGAGGAAGACTGTCACTCAACCGATTATTATAATTCCCAGCAGATTTTTCACCACTGTTCACCCAATTACCTGGAACGAGAGATTAAACCGTTGGGTTTATTGGTATACCATTACCGTTTAAATACCTCAATAACTCCCCACCCGCCCCATCTCGAACGAGAGCTTTTTCTCGAGAAACACAGATTTGCCTCCTGCGGTATACTGGGTAACCTGCGCATCTAGCGTGTTTCCAGCGGCTGGCTTACAAGGCAAGAGCACGTTCTAGGTATACTGATCAACCAATTAAAACTTTCTCATTGGGGTGACGATCAATTATGCTCGTGCTCGGGACCGATAACGCACCTGACCTGGTTATTCAAAAAGGAGCACGATCGGGTTTTCCCACACCACAATAGGAGAACTCGTCAATGGAGGCCAAAATCAGAGGCCAGTGTGTACAGAATTGGGAGGTATTCTGGTCTTGCTTCGCGGCGTCGCCTTTTGAAGGATACGACAGAAGTGGATATGAAGCATGGCGTTAGTGGAACGGCCTTGCGCGGGGGGAGTGCAT
>QQTW01004218.1_pt1 | contig 10741 bp, 8 predicted proteins | sample 1904831 | NCBI WGS metagenome assembly QQTW01 (sample SAMN09435610, study PRJNA476489) | Subsurface metagenome, whole genome shotgun sequencing project.
CGCGCACGTGGTCCTGTTGCGCATTCTCTTGCCCCCCCCCCTTGCCCTCGGTCATACCGAATATATCATCGAAGCTAACTAACTAACCCGTGCGAACATTGTATAGTCCATCTGCCAACCTGCACCGTCTACAAGAACTGGCCGACGTCCAGCACGCCGCTGGGTCGCATCACGGCCGTGGCGTTTGGTATGGGAGGCGGCTTGTTGGCCGTTGCGAACGAGCAGGGGAAGATCCGGTTGTGGGAGATTGGGGGGTAGGGGTAAGTCGTCGAGAGAGCGTGACGGGCGGATGTTTTCATCGGGTCTATCGTCGAGGGGCCGCGGCGACGAGCGATGATTTGCATCGGGCATGTATATGTCACGTTTGTCTCCCGAGATGGCTGCCTTCGTTATATGGGCAAGGACACGTCCATTTGTGCGGCACTTACGATGATGGCATGGTGTCGTTGTCGGATACGAGTGCTTTTGTATCCGAAGCGGGTGTGTGTTGGCTGCAAGACACCAGGCACGCAGGAGTGAGTTCTGCAATTGGGATGGGGATTTCAGCCGGCAAGGCATCAACTCTTCTCTTTGTGAGCTGAGGGAGAGGGCTACGATAAGAAGGTCCGGTGTGTGTATGTGGCAGAGGAAGCTGTCGGTGGGAACGGCAACATTGTATAGACCACCTTCCGCTGGTGGTCTACTGTCGATGGATATGGGCTTGAATATATGGATCATGACGCTCAATTTACAGTACGGTGCACAATAACATGGTCCCTTTTCACGTGATTTCTACCTCGATACAAACATAGCTTGGTAGTCACTATGTCGTTGGTGAGTTGATCGGACCGGTTTGTTCGTAGCTGCTGTTCTAGGGTTGTGCTTTCGTTCTGGGTATGGGATGATGTAGCGGGCTAAGGGCTCGGCTTTTAGGTATTGTGGTTAGTGTATATAGATGGTATTACTGAGCAGGTATTGTTCTTTGAGTGTTCGAAGAGATATATTGAGAGCTTGTAGGAGATGATGTCTCGACAGGCTGAATCAGGAATGAGTCAGCATGTGAGACCAGTCGTGTGCCCTACGGCGGTCATCAGCATCAACCGAGGAGTCCGTCCGTAATTTAAGGTTCTTAGCTGAGCCAACACCGAGCTGATACGCCTATGCCTACGCCTTGTTCTTCTTTTTCCCATCCGCGAGCCGTGATTCCGTTATCAGGGTGGGATGGACCAATTGGCCGGCTTCGGCCGTGTCGGAAGGAAAAATCGCCAATACCATGGAAAAATGATATCTGCCGTGTAGGCTTGAAGTCTAAGTCGGCCTCTCAAGATTCCATTTCGCTCAGATCAGATGACTGGAAGGGAAAGTGTATGTAAAATACTTAAGATACCTATGCTGTGTAGGTTCGTTCATCAGAAGGGATGAGTGATGCAGTGACATTATATTATTCCGGTGGAGCTGTATGACCTCGGAATCAATAATGTAATGCCAGGAGGACGACAACGATATTTGTAAGATGTGAGCGAAGTCTTTGGCAGGCGTTTCAGGATGCAATACGGTATCGCTGGAATACAAGCTGTCATGACAGGTCTAGGGCTGCTGTGTCGAATGTACAACCACATCAGCCGGGATTGGTTTTTCGCTTGTGGTCACCGAGGACTCGTAAATCTGATCAAATCACATTAATTCCCCGGCGAGCTGCCTTGCCTTGCCTTGCTTGAAGGCAGAAGGCATGAGGCATGAGGCATGAGGCATGAGGCATGAGGCATGAGGCATGATGCAGGTCGATGTGCAGCGGTTCGCAATTCTCGCGTCCCAACTGCAGTCGATTGTAATTTATGTTACCATTGTGTTCGCTGGGTTCATCCCAACGTCAAGTTACCCTACTTTGATGTTTGGCCACTGAAGAAAAGATTGATATCGTCGTCGTCCCAACGCGCTCTCAACAACGAACGTCTCGGATACCTTTTAACTTACGGACCGAATTCGGTGGTGGCTTCGCTAAGCAATGATGAGGCAAGGTCTTCTCGAATTCCTTATCGGACCAATGACGAGGACTGATCCCTTGCCTATGGTACCGGTACCCTATACTTTCGGGGCTTGCCATTCTTCGCGATGAATTTGACTTCCGGAAGCTAACTTATTTCAGTACTAGTGACTTGGGATCGGAATTTCGGAGGAAGTTTAAGCACGCTTGGCGCCCATTCCTTATCTACGAGTATAAACTACCTTACGCTCACGCCTTACAAAGCCCGCCTCTCTCTGTCTCTGTCTCTCGTCTCTCTCCATCTTCATCCCACGCCAAGTTTCGTCATATCAATCAAAAGCCAGCAGGCCATCGATCCACCAATCTATAACCTTGAGGGTCCCCCCTTCAATCTACGCCCGAATGAACTGACTTTGCTTTGTCTGGATTCGCCTGTCAATGCACCCTCGCTAAAGTTTAATTGAACACCCACCCCCCCGTTCCTCGTAAGGTACTGTACGACTGCGGCGTGGGCATATGCGTCTACCTGGTCAAGCTCTCAATCATTCCTCCATTCGCATTGGGAGCTGGTCCCTCCATCAACTCAACAATCCAATGGACGGCCCATGACACTGTTTCCCGGATGATGGGGATCCCTTCTATACTAACTAAGGGAGAGTGGCACTACTGTATCTGGAACCCTCTCGCCTCGTCCTGATATGTTACACAATCTTATCTCCCCATAACTTACTCTCTGGTTGGGTCAGTCATTGGCGAGAGTCCAGATGGCGAAAGGGGAGAGAGAAAAAGCAAAAGGTGAGAGACTGGCATGGTGGTCAAGCCACAATCAGGGTTTGATTTTGTTTGATCGAGCTTGAAGATCTTGGAACCCCCAAAGGAGCGAGGTTAATTGGCCACTGAGCACTGTTGACAGGGAGTTGCATTTCTATGCCGTGCTGCTGTTGTGTTCATGCATGTGTACGACTTACGACTTATGACTTACGACTTACCCCACAGAGAGACACAGACATCATTTACCATCACTACTGTCACCGTCACAGAACAGACACAGACACAGACACAGACACAGACATAAGGTAGACACGAGTTGCACGGCTGTGGATAGATGAACGGTATGGTAGATCGAATGCAGGGCAACGATACTCTACCTTACCTTACCTTTACTTTACCCAGCCTGAGATACTAGATACTGAGATACTGTACCGAGCACTGTCCGCACGAGTAAGACTGGTAATTTGGTAGCTTTTATTTTAAAGTGCTTTTAGACTCCGTCAAGGGACCACTCCCTCGTACTTACCTTAAGGTAACCCACTTTTTCTTCTTACTAAGGTAAGTTAGGGCGAGATAAGGGATTCCCTTGCCTGGCAGCTCTGACCTTACGCCCTGCCCTCACGTCAAGCTCTGCTCAAAGCTGTCTGCCGGCTGCTGCCAAAGAAGCCAAGGGCAATCAATAATAATAAACTGCAGTCATCCCCCCTTCCACACCCCGACTCTTAATCGTCGACTCCCCCGTAATTCCCCCCATTATTCTGATCCCTCCATCGAATTCACTTCTTCTCAATCCACCTACTAAGGTAAGGGAAGGTAGTAATACTTTATTACTCTACTTCACTCTCGTCGACCGACCCTTCCTTCACCCAACCAGTCCTCTACTGGTCGACTCTTCCACCTTTCCATTTCCTTACTTTCCTTTATCAACCATCCTGGTATTCTCCGACCTCGTCCTGGTTCCTACCTACCTCACCTTACGTCCGTTCGAATTCTCACCACCGTACCTAAGCTAGCTGGTCTACCGTCGAACTCACGAGCATCACCAGAGCAGGAAAGTCAGCGTTCGTCGTGATCGTTTCTGACCAAGAGAGACGATCGTGACTATGTCGTATTCTTGGATCGGCGCTCCGGCCGAATTCAATGGAACCAATGAAGCCACCGGCGGTGATTCAGGTGAGATCTCGAACAAGTTCCCGCCAGTGCATTTTAGTCGGTCGCTTCTTTTGCGCTCTCTGCGCTCTGCAGGCGACGATGCTGCGGAAAGCACGTGCCAGCACCGCTTAGAGAATTTCCGCGACCTCAAGATTGCGACCACTCTGCTCTCAACCTTCACGATGTAGAATGCAAGCTAATGAGTGAATATTCACAATAGCCACCGAGAATCTGAATCAATGGTATCAATCCGGCGACCAGGCCTACATCCTCGTGGCCTCGGCCATGGTCTTGATCATGGTTCCCGGTCTGGGCTTTCTCTACTCCGGCCTCGCACGTCGCAAGTCGGCGCTGAGCATGATCTGGGCGTGCATGGGTTCCTTCTCGGTCGTCACCTTTCAGTGGTACTTCTGGGGTTATTCCCTGGCCTTTTCACCCACCCAGACCAACGGCTTCATCGGTAACCTGGAGAAATTCGGTCTCATGAACACGCTCGGTGCCCCGAGCCCGGGCTCTCCTCTCATTCCGGAGTTGCTGTACAGTTTCTACCAGGTAAGCACTTTGGGCGCTTGATGCACGCGATTCGGAGCTGACGGAGACCAGATGATGTTCTGCGCCGTCACCGCCGCCATCACGGCCGGTGCCGTCGCTGAGCGAGGTCGGTTGGTGCCGCTGATGGTCTTCATCTTTTTCTGGGCCACGCTGGTCTACTGTCCGATCGCCTGCTGGGTGTGGAACGTCAACGGATGGGCTTTCAAATATGGTGTGCTCGATTACGCGGGTGGCGGGCCGGTCGAGATCGTCTCCGGACTGTCGGCGTTGGCCTACTCCTTGGTCTTGGGACGTCGACAGGAGCGGATGATGTTGAACTTCCGACCGCACAACGTGTCGCTCATCACCCTCGGCACCGTCTTCCTGTGGTTCGGATGGCTCGGTTTCAACGGTGGTTCCGCGTTCGGTGCCAACTTGAGGGCGGTGATGGCTTGCTGGAACTCGAACCTGACCGCCATGTTTGCGGCTGCGACCTGGGTGATCCTCGATTGGAGACTCGCCCGAAAGTGGTCCATGGTCGGTTGGTGCTCCGGATGCATCTCCGGTCTGGTCGCCGCCACACCCGCCTCTGGAATCATCACCCCGTGGGGCAGCGTCATCCTCGGTATCGTGAGTGGGGGAGTATGCAATTTTGCCACAAAAAGTGAGAAAACCTCTGAGGTCAAATCAATGTCCGGTGCTGATCCTTCATCTAGTCAAGTTTTGGATTCGTATCGACGACTCGATGGATATCTTCGCTGAGCACGGTATTGCCGGCATAATCGGTCTTTTGGCCAATGCCCTATTCGCCGCCGACTACGTTATCGGTCTCGACGGGGTCAATAACGGACTATTCGCAGGAGGCTGGATCAAGCAGAATTACAAGCAGCTCTACATCCAGGTAGCTTACATCGTCGCCGCCACCGGCTACTCGTTCGTCGTCAGCGCCATCATCGCCAAGCTCATCGACTTCATCCCCGGCCTGCATCTCCGCGCGAGCGAAGAAGCCGAACTCTTGGGCATGGACGACGATCAACTCGGCGAGTTCGCATACGACTACGTCGAAGTGCGACGCGACTACCTGGCATGGACCCCGGCCAAGGGCGACCCGCAAAACCACGAGAACCCCATCGCGCCCAGCCAGCGTCACGGCATCGCCGAACACGGCGACATGCTCGAAGGTCGCTCCCCCAGCCACAGTCACGAGAACAGCGACGGCAGCGAACACACCGGCGTCGGCGGCGACCGACACGCCATGATGATCGAGAAGCAGGCATAGGGAGGAGGGAGTGGCTTGGTCTCTCGTGTCGCTGCAATGTCGTTCCGGTGCTAGCTAGGCGTGGAGTTGAGAGCCTTGGGCTTGGGTTTGGGAACGATCTACTTTGCATTTCCGTGTGGCCTTTTACCTTTCACCACTTGTACCATCTTCGTTCGAGCTCTGCTGAGCGGGCGCCGCTGCCCTTGCAAATATGTCCCCCACACTACACACACGTTCATGTCCCGTCGAAGAATTGTACGCTGGTTTCTTTTCTGCAGAAAAGGCCGGGTTTAATATATCGGTACATTCGGAGAAATAGGAAAGATTTATTCAAAACTATTGTTTTAATGCTCGACGTTGTCTCATCTGTACTTTTGGTCGTGGCAGAGGCAGGCTCGCAGGATACAAAGTGATTAGGTAAGCGGACAAAACCTCCCAAGCCTGAGGTCCTTTCAACCTTCAGTACCTTATCCAGCTTCTCAAACGATTTGACAGACCTCGAAGCGCTCAAACAAAGCAAAGTCGTCGACGTCAATGGGTCTCGACTGCGCTACTTACTTACAATGCATTACCTTAGGAATCCGTCATTTATTCAAGAAAGAACAAAGCCCCCTGCGGTCCATGGACCCTCAACTCCCACGTTACCATTTATCCACATTAATTAAACAACCACCGCCTAAAATTTGGAATAGCAAAATGAAATCACCGTGTTATCATCAAGATGTTCTTTGAAACATCTTACTTGCTTGGCTCCACTCCTGCGTTTTGTTTTGTTCGTTCGTTTTTTTGTTTTTTTTTGTTGTTTCCCGTAGACATACTCAACAGACTCGATATCCCTTCCCTTCTCGTGGTTTTGCTTCGTTCTGTTCTGTTCTGTTCTGTTTCTCTGCTTAAACTGAACTGAAGTGACGTTCTACGACTGACGTTCTACGACTGACGTTCTACGTGAGAAACCCCGATAATCGAGTGAGCGCGGAGCAGGTGCTTCGTCGCTGACAGGAGGATCTCTTCCGTACCTTTTTCAACCCGGGTGTTTTTTATAAGAGATTGCCTCACCGCCCTTACGCAACAAAGATGGCTATTTCTATTCACACCAACAAATACGCCCCTCTCAAACCCTCCAACCTCCGATTCCCATCCGGTCCCGCTCCCCGATCGCCAGCAAGTCCGCTCAGCCCTCAACAACAGCCTCGTCTCAAACCGCCACCTCCATCCCCTCCCGCCCCAAACCCCACCCGCACCCGCACCCCCCCACCCGCACCTCCCCCCCTCCTCTGGCTCTGGACCTGCCACCACTGCCAAACCCGCTACCCCCTCTCCGCCACACGCCGCTGCCTGACCGACGGCCATTTCTTCTGCGCCGGCATCAGCATCAGCAAGCGCACCGGCGCCGTGAAGAAGAAGCGCAGCCGCGGCAGCGCTTGTGCCAGTGAGTTCGATTATGAAGGGTGGAGGGAGTGGGCGAGGTGGCGGACTTTCAATGGGGTAAGTGGGTTACGTGATGGGAAGGAGATGGAGATGGGTTGTGAGAGGGGGTGTTTGTATCCGTCTGAGTGTCGGTGGGGGAAGAAGGTGGTGGTTGGTACTGGTACCACCGGTGAGATTGGGGAGAAGATGTATGAGGCTTATTCGTCCGCGACGACGACGGTGCAGGAGGTGGGGGGTAAGGTGGCGGTGATGAAGGGTCAGGACCGCTCTGAGCTGTTTTTGCGGAGGTTGGTCATGGCTGCCGAGCGCAAATCGGCGGCGTTGGACGGTGTTCGTACCGCCCTCTCGCCCGTCGAGGAGGAGGAAGAGGCTAGGTCACCGGTTTCCGAGGATCTGTTGGGTTCGCTGGTGGATTTGAGAAGTTTGGATACGTTGACGACTGTGGAATCTGGAGTTTTCCGGATGTCACGGGAGGAGGAGGATGTCGTGATGCGGGATGGCGATGTGTCAACTGGGGATGGAGGTCTTGGTCAGGGGGTTACTTTGTACGATGCATCGTACGAATTGTCGCCGACGTCGCCGGGGCGTAGGAATGCTTGGGATTGGAGCGTTGATGTGACGGATGGGGAGAAGGATGGGTTTTGGGATGTTGAGATGGTGTAGGAGGGTTGGAGGGGGGGTTTAGTTGTTTTTGTTAAAGGTGTTTGTTGAAGAGGTTTGAATGTTTCTGTTGGAGATTGTCTGAATATGTATAGAGTTGGTATCTCACGTTCCCTTGTTTGGTAGCATATTACCTTGGTAAGGGTATCTCACAGCTTAAGGTTGATAGGGCCAAATGGGAGGGCGTGTTGACCGCGTCATGGTTATTAGGTAAGCTCGCGTCTAGAAGAAAACGTCATGCTGCAGAATGGCAAGCGGAAGGGAAGGAACGAGCTCTCATTGGCAGGCAATCTCACCGCCCTTAGCGCGCGGGTCATTACTGGATCTGAATAGGGATTGTTTAGACGATCTCTTTGGTGAATCAATCCCACATTCTCTCTAATCTGGCCAGCTCAGCATCTGCTGTCATTCACATGCTGGCTGTGTGTCTATAACTCACTCGACTCCTTGGCTCTTTTGTCCTTCCGGATTTCCTTACGTTCAGTTCTGTGTAATTAGAGGGCACGGCCAACGGAGATCCATCTTCCTCACTAATACCCTCTCCACACAACCTCATCTTCGTCTGGCTTCGTCTTGGTTTGGACCTCAGGTGTGGAGGAGATTAGGGATTTGATAATATGTCCATCACATCCTCCGCCGCAGATACACCAACCGGTCTGGCGAATGCGATTGAGGCTGCTGCGGGAAAAGGCCAAACGTCCCAGGGGATCTCTCTGAACACCTTCTTCGCTTCGCTGGCCGGTGCGACTGGAGCCTTCGCCGTTCAAATCCTACTATTCATTGTGATCAAAGACCGGCTGGCGAGGATATAGTAAGTTGAACAACGTAGTTCTGCACGCGTGCTTCGTATTGACCCTTCACACAGCCAGCCCAAAACCTATCTCGTGCCAGAAAGGGAAAGAACCCGAGCGCCTCCGACGGGCCTCTTCCACTGGATCGTACCCGTCTTTCGAACCTCGAATTCGGACTTCATCCAGAAATGTGGTCTCGATGCCTATTTCTTCCTCCGGTACCTGCGAACGTTGCTCAAGATATTTGTGCCCCTGTCCCTTCTGATCCTACCAATCCTCATACCCATCAACTTGGTCAACGGGAGGGGCTCGAACTTTGCGGTCGGCAGATACGCTAATGCAAGCTCTTATACGAATGTGACGGGCTTGGACCAGCTGGCCTGGGGCAATGTACGACCGGACCAGACGAGTCGGTACTGGGCGCATCTCGTTTTGGCGGTGATTGTGGTCGTCTACGTCTGCTATACTTTCTTTGACGAATTGAGGGGATACATTCGGTTACGGCAAGCCTATCTGACCTCGCCTCAGCATCGTCTGCGCGCCTCTGCGACCACTGTTCTGGTTTCCGCTATACCTAGGAAATGGTGCACGGTTGCGGCGCTGGACGGTCTCTATGACGTGTTCCCTGGTGGCATACGGAATATCTGGATCAATCGGAACTTTGACGAACTTAGTTTCAAGATCGATCAACGCAATAAGCTGGCTCTGATGTTGGAACTCGCCGAGACGAACTTGATCAAAAAGGTCAAGAAGGCCCATTTGAAACAGGTCACCCAGGCTGCCAAGAAGGCCGGACAGAAGCAGACTAAAGAAGAGAAGACGAGGCGGACTATGATAGCAAAGAAAGTTGCAGAGGACATAGCAGAGGGCGGAGGAGTCAGCGCGGGAAACCCACATCAAGTTCGCCACACGCTACAAGAGGCACTGCGAGATGAGTCCGATCCTTCATCGAGATCCGATTCACAAGACCGAGACCGGAAGAAACCGTTCATTCCGGTCCCGATCTTAGGACAAGGGCTTGACGTGATTGGACATGGGATCGGAGGTCTTGGTAAGACGGTTTTTGGTGGGATCAGAAGGGTAGGCAAAGAAGTGGATGAACGGCTCAATCCTAACAGCGGTTTCGTTCCTGAAGTGGCCGATCATAACCATGATTCTGGGATGGGAAATGCTCCTGCTGCACACCGCGACGATAGACGATATACCTCGACGGATGGCGCTGCGGACGAAAGCGATATCCACCCAGCATTGCGATCTGGAACTAACGAGCAGGGTGCTCAGCAGAGCAGAAGAGAGGATGCTCGTGTGAACCAAACATCTCAACTCGGGTTGAACGCTCGTGAAATCGACACGGGCAACGCAAGCACCGGTGCAGACGTCTCTATCAGTCCCGGCAACTCACGTCTAGGCGACAATCCAAGAATTACCGGCAATTTAAGCCCACATGTCACTGATCATAACGAAAATAATGAGAACCACCCTGTTCCCGGTTGGATGTTCTGGAAGAAGGGACATCAAGGGCATACGCTGGACATCCCTAGTCCCATGCCTCATGGTGCTGAAGAAGACGAATTTCCCCTTGGCAACCCTAGCCCGATCTCGCCCGGCGCCAACCCGCAAGCGAGTGTCAATGGTCGCGGGAATCACACATCTTCTCAGGACAAGAAGAAGCCCAAATTGCCCTTCATGTCGCGTGGGAACAGTAAAGAGCAAGAGAAGAAGATTGGGAACGAATACCCACCCGCATACGACGAAGCATACAAGGACGATGACTACGGTGAACCGCTGTGGAAGAAGTATATCAAGGAAAAGGACCGGCCAAGTATGAGGTTGCCCATCTTCGGTTGGCTCTGGATGCCGTCCATACCTCTTATTGGAAAGAAGGTCGACACCATCTATCATTGTCGCAAGGAAGTTGCACGCTTCAACGTCGAGATCGAACAAGATCAACAACACCCGGAAAGATTTCCCATCATGAACTCAGCGTTCGTGCAATTCAACCATCAGGTGGCCGCCCACATGGCTTGTCAAGCTGTCAGCCATCATATCCCGAAGCAAATGGCGCCTCGGCTGGTGGAAATCTCGCCAGACGACGTTTTGTGGGATAACATGTCTATCAAATGGTGGGAGGCATATCGCTTTCGTCCGCAGCGCCATCCGTCGAGGTATATCGTCTATCGTCGCGGT
>QQTW01004219.1_pt1 | contig 10739 bp, 11 predicted proteins | sample 1904831 | NCBI WGS metagenome assembly QQTW01 (sample SAMN09435610, study PRJNA476489) | Subsurface metagenome, whole genome shotgun sequencing project.
AACCTCTTAACGGCTCGCCTGCAGACTTCCAACCGTCCTATAAGGATATCCAGGAGATGAAGGTCGAAATATTTTGCCAGCACGGCGCAGCACATATCGCCGACCTTGACGAACTCGAACCTACAACCTTGTCGAGTTGGAATCTACCCGACAACGAGGTACCAAAGTCATTCAAGGCCGCCCGTAATGCCATCAGCGCCCACACAAAGTCCGACATGCCCATGATGGGCCCGGTAACGTGTGGGTTCAGCGGCCCTGACGCTGCTGAATTGATACTTTATGGTAATCATCCTCTCCCTTGCCGATGCGAAGGCGTTCTGACGAGCAGCTCCAGTTGCGGCCACGACCCTTTTGGTAGGAAACGACCAGTTTGGGTGGACTCCTTCATCCGAACTGCTACAGGCAATTGTTGAACGCCGATACATCTTGCTTCTTGACGTTCACTCCACAATTCACGAGAGTAAGTTGTTGCCGTATAATTCGGTCCACCGACGCCGCTGACTGATTGCGATCCCCAGTACCTCCCTGGCTCTCCTCTTTCCGAGGTCTCTGCTTCCTGAGGTTCTCGGGCAAGCCGGACGTGGAGCAGCGGCGACTCTGCTGGCGCCTCATGACTCTGGAGCCGGCTGTCCGCGAGGCCATCCATCGACAGGCATGGAGCCGTTCGCTTGGCCAACTGAATTTTCTCACAGAAGATAATCAGACCCGGTGCGCCCAGCGATACGCGTCGCTAACTGCGCAGAACTTGAGCGGTCAAGCGATCATTTCCCGAATCTTGACCGAATTCGATGTCATCCAGCGTCATAGAGGCGGCCAGCCGCAAGTCGAGTTGCTCACGACCGTCGTCGAGGAGCTCTGCCATGCTCAGTGCGAAGTAATTGGTAATTGATGGAAGCGTCTCAGAAAGAAAATGGGTAGTATATCGAAGGTAGAACCAAACGAATCAATTCACCATTTCATCGGTTGTGTCTCTGTATATGATAAGCCTGATGTTAAGAGGTCTTTTTACCCTTCAGCGAACCGCATGGGAAAATCTTTGTTCCATCACTTACCATTTCTCGTGTCCTCAAGCTAGTGCCGTATCAGATGACATAAGAGTGGAAGAAGGTTGTTCCGATTCCAGAGTTTGCTGTTCAGGCGTGTCAGGTTGCCCCACCGTGCCCACTTCTGGAGTTCATGCTCCACGATCTCCCCATCCCCGGTTGGGGACCACCTGTGGACGGTGTCCCAGCTGAGGTTACGCGCGCACTGCAGAGATATGGTTAAGGCCTGTCTTTCGGGAGAATGGGGACTGGGCAAAATTTGTCCGGGACGCGAGTGGACGACAGGCGAGGGGACGGTCCTCGGAAAGGTCGATGCGGATGGTGAAGATACAAGACTTATGTAGCAATCACGACATGGGGATTTCTTTGTCAAAAGTAACAATCGACCGGCTGTAGATCTCTCGCGGCCTGTTCTAGTGTCTACGACTAGATCGCCGTTGTGGGCAGCAAAGCTTTATCTAAGAGTGGAGCGTGGAGGCGCCAACGATGCCGCCGGAAACTTCAACCAGAGGACCTATTCCTGTATCGAACGCTGCTGGTGAGCATGTGCATGGTGTCGACGTACGCGCCGACGGTGACCTGTTCCCGCCATGCGAGCAACTGGTTTTCCTCTGTCATGACTAACAGCGAGAACATCAAGGCCGTCTCAATTCTCCGTTCTAAATTTGGTTGAGTAGCAAATGGAGATACTGCGACCCGATGGCTATGTACGAGGTACATGGTCGAATCGCAGTATAAGGGCTATCTGGTTCCCTCTCCCTTGATCTTCCTCCTCCCGTCTCCGTCCAGCCTGTCGGGGCTAGGTGATACATGGAGACGAGCTGCAGAAAAGGCAATCCACCAAGTAAGCCAGAGACACGACGGCGTTTGGGCCAGACTGACAGGAAATGCAAGTCAATCATGCATCGTCATCGACCGCGGGCGGTCTACTGCTGTCCCGTCAAGATCATCGTAACCCAACCATCTCCGTCAGGCACGACGCCCCCTCCAAGATACCAATCGCCTTCGCCACTGGACCACATACCTGATGCAGCGCCGGCCGTTCAAGGGCATAGGAAGGCAAGATGGAGAAGTCTCCTCCGGAAAGCGGCTCGCCTCATCTCCAAACAGAAGGCAACAGCGGCGGCGGTGGTGAATGGATTGTGAAGGCCGAAGGCGGAAAGGATAAGGATTCTGATCTGCAAATCAAGGAACGTTGAATATCCAGGGCATGGAGTTTTGGAGGCGTACACAAATGAAGCTTGGATTGCGTTTTGACTTTTGGTCATCCTTCCCCCATGTACTTGTCAGCCCTGAGTCAGCCGCTCTCCTCTTCACCATGGCAGATTCACACCCAGAACACAATGAAATTGCTTTGGACATTGCATCAAGCCTCTCGCCGTAGAAGGAATGCACTTTGTTGCATAACCAACGGGGGACATACACATCGTACGACTGCATCCTGCCTGGAAGATGGCGGGAGCCAGGGGTACGGCATGCTGGTGTAAAGTGCAACGACGAGACGGTATTCTCATCAGTCGCAACACAATGCCTCGATACTGCCACTGCTCATGGCAGATGCCCTCGACGGAAGCCGTGCCCATCATTTGGCTTTCCCCCGCTGTCACCCAGGCTCGAAGAGTCCCTGAGCTTCGGTATGATGCCGGAGTTAGAGTAACGCGTTCGTGGACGTTTAGCCGCTGGTGAAGTCGGGGAAGTGAGGACTCGAAGTCGGGCAGATTTCCCCGAAAACAGGCAAACCCGAGTCCGGACCCTGACCAGAGCTAAGTACAGCGCACGAGGCCGCGCGCTAACCACCTCTCGACTCACGATCTATTTCAGACGTTTGATGGCTCCAAATGCGAGAATCGAGGATCTCACGCCGAGGACCTTATGCAACGTGTCGCATGATGGATCGCCTCTCTGTCGAAGTGCTGCAGCATGGAGCCGGGGAATGGATCGGTCGAGCAAGAAAAGCAGTTGAGACGAGCAGTATAAGTACCGGGCCATCCTCACCCATGAGCTATTCAGAATCAACCACCATCACAGAAGAATCATCTAGCTGGTCTAGATCATAGAACCAAACGTCAGAATGTCGACCGACCAAATCGAGCGCATCTGCAAAATCCCCCGGAAACAGTACTATAAGATTCTTGGTGTCGAGCCCGACGCGCTGACATCAGAAATCGACGATGCCTGGAATAAGTTGACCAAGCAAGTTCACCCTGACAGGAACCCTGGCGACAAGGACAAAGCCACGGAGGCGTCAGCCAGTAAGTCTTGATTTTGGATGCTCATCACCTTCTACGGGAACGACTAATCATAAATACAAAGAGGTCAACGAGGCCGGGCACGTGCTACGCGATACCCACCTTCGTCAAGACTACCATAAACACCTTGACGACCACCGTAACAACCCGTCAGACTTCAAAGCTCCTGAGGTGCCATACGAGCTTGCTGTAGCTACAACCGACCACAACAACACGCATCCCAGCTTCCTTGAAAGGGAGCCTAACGAAAAAGATGAACCTGACCGTGAAGGCGAGGACGGCCACTTCCAACTCAAGAACGCGCCCGATACGCAACAAGTCGTCAAGATATTAGAGAAACCAGATAAAACGGTTGCTGATTTCTATCGGAAGGCAAATTTGGCCATGAAGACGCTTCAGGATGATCAAGAGGATGTGATGTCACTTCATATTTTGAAGAAAACGGACAACGAAATCCATGATCATTTGAGAAAGACTCATGGAGAAGACAAATGGAAACCACATTTCCTCAATCATCAGACCATGTTCGAGACCTTCCGGTCTTTGTATAAAGAGGCACCGCACAACTTGGCAAGTCGACAAGCGATTCAAGAACTTGTGGAAAGGCATCATTATCCGCAGTTGTGGATTTGGCAGGGTGAGATAAAGGACGAGGTCCAGGGAGATGTCACAAATGGTGGTGGAGGTGTATCCTCGGAGAGTTCCACCAAAAACACTCAAGGCACAGCTGCTCAGGGCCATGCGAATGTGGAGGGGAGTGATGCCGACGTGCAACAAGACGTCACCGACAGTGGTACAGGCTTGGCCCCTACAAAACCCAAGCGAACTCGTGCCAGCAACAACACGGGAGGCCCTCCTTTCAAGACCAGAGATGGGAACCTCATCATCGGCTATCGAAAGGCAGGATTTGGTCATCGATTTTTGGTTCAGACCGGATCGGAGGAAGACCCGCGATATGAGATCCGATCGGGTGAAAAATGCGGCCGGAGCACTGCTACGGCCTACCGGGAATGGAGTGGTGCGTTGAACCTTGCACAGGGCGATCGCCAGTGGTCGGAAAAGGATGCCAAAAATTGGCGTGAGCTACTTGGGGTTGCTTCTACCAAGCTCAACTGTCAAAGTTTTGGTCGGTCGAGACTTCCAGACACATACGTTCTCGTGCAGTTCGCCGACAGAACGGAGCCCGTCTGGCTGACCAGATCCAACTATCGGAAGATTCGGGGTCGAACGGATGCCGACGCTGATATTCGGGACTGGTATGACGAGCGCGACATGACGGCCCCCGAAAATCAGGAGGCCAATTATCTACGCATCGGCAACAATATATACCCCAGCCTAGGCTTGCTGGACAACGTCAAAGACGACGACGAGGATGCTACAGAAGACGAGACGCTTGTCCACCGAGTTCAGCGTAGCGCAATCAAACGTCTTCCGCCTCCGCAAGAGACTTTGGGTGTCATGCAAGAGCTTGTGAAGAAGACCGTGGATGAGAAAAACCAAAAGCTCGAACAACAGATGGAACAGATGATGGTGATGATTCGAACCTTGAGTGGAAAATGATGAAGATTGTTTCCGTTTGTTTCATGGTGGCGTGATGGGCGTATGCATTGTGTTTATAGCTTGTTCGTCGCACGACTCCCACCCAGCACTCTTTCCGGTTTTTTTTTCCCTGTATGGGTTTTCCGGTTTTGACGAGGCTAGTGGGTAGACAGTAATATAATCGAATTAGAAAATGGCATTGCTATGTGATTTCTGATGCCACTTCAGGCGGAGAAGCTCTGGCCTTGCATTTGCCGTTGTCCAGATGCTGATCGCGAGCGGTCCGTCTGGTGAACTTGGCATCACAGTAAAAACACTTCCACCTTGAGGTTGTCTCGTTCTTCTCTCGCTGATGTCGAAGAAGGTTGCTGTGACTCGAAAACGATCGGCCGTTGCAACCATGATCCCAACATACACCACCCCTGGCAGACTGTCGTGACTGTGTACCAGCACCGCGCCGCCTTGGTCTGGCAGGCTGCGTACCAACTTGCGCCATCACACCAGGAGATGCTGGCTCGGTGGGGAGATCTCCGGCATCGATGCCATCGCTGCCAACACGAGTGAGAGAGCTACATCGTGAGTGCGGGCTGACAGCCAAGTTTGACGAAAGACTTACGGATTCTGCAGCGTGGGCACTTGGTGAAGGTCGTCCGCCGCCGCTGCGAGCGCTCCGTCCTCCCGATTCTCAGAGCAATTCAGCCTCCAAGACTCGGAAGCGTACATAGGATCGACGATGAAGTTCGAGAATGTTGGGAACCAGTCAAAAGAAGGGCCTGCGGCGTCTTCATCTGTTGGCACCTCGCTGTTAGCTTTTGTTCTACATTGCCCATCCTGTTCCACGTACATGTCACCCACTCCATTGGCTGAGAGGATGCCGAGGTTTGAACCGAACGCTGTTGCCGTTCATCCAGCGAACATAGACCATCCACCAGCCAATATGCGTCATTGCGACTATCGTCTTGATAGCTAGCAGGGCCAGGATGTGCGGCGTACCACGAGGTCATGATTCTTGATGGAGCCGAGAGGCACGTTCGGAAACACAACGTCCATCGTCTCTGCTTTATTTAAGTTCTCCAAGCCGGGCTGTGAGCAGGCGATGCCAGAAGGCCCCAGATCCGTGCCAGCCACAATCCGGCCCACGGTCGCGACGCCGTATCCAGCCATGCCAGTCTCATTCGTACACACACGAAATCAGGGCGATGACATTATCACGCCACCAACTAGGTGTGGAACATTGGGCTAATTCTTCAGTTTGTTGGCTAGACGGCGCACATGTGATGTCTTGGTTTCTGGTCACATACCTAGTTGACGAGGCGTAGCTCCCTTGCGATGAGCATATTGACGTGGACCATTCATGACGCGATTGGTCGAGTTATGAAGGGGCTTTCATTATTTTTGGCCAGTCCTTGATCAGCCCAGTTGTGAGTGTGGGTTGCTGCTCGCCGTGCCCCGTTTCTTCTTCACCCGCTCTGCAGGGTGGGGCCCGCCAGGAGCCTCAACTTCAGCCGTATATCTAGATGATGGTCAGAGAACAAGGAGTTTCCTAGGAGAGAACCTTCGCATGCAAGGAGCCTCACTTGATTACTGCAGGAATTCATATATTTCGCGCTTCTTGTACATACCACAAACCAAGTGAATGAAGTTATCTTCTCAGAGCAATCTCAATCAAACATGTGCCCAACCATTCTCGACCAACACTTGCATTTCGTCGACAATACAGTGAGATCCTTCCACACAGCTACCAGGGAAGGAAGAATCTCCACAACGATGACCATTGTTGTCCGCTTCCCATTGACCTATCCGAGCAGTCACTGCCCAACGCCGAAGAGACCTAGGAGGACTAACCCATCGTGCTAGCCGATTCTGCCATATCCCAACCCATTGCTCTCCAGGTGTAAGCCAGTAACGGCGATGAACTTGGTGAAATGTGCTGAGGTGATACGTCACTCGAACGTGCGGATTGATCCAGACGCCTTTGGACGTCGTCAGAGGATTCTCCTCGTGTATGAGGCAGCACTCTGAGCCTTCGAGATGATACTGAGCTACTGAATCTGGAATAGCACGAAAACGGAGCAATTCGGCGTTGAATGGAGTGGCATTGAATACTACTGGACAGAGGTCAGGCATGATCAACACGTGACAATTGCGATAACCAACCTGCGCCATTCCAGCAGCTTTGCAGCGGGACCGGAAGCCCAGCGATCATGGCCTTTCGCGAGGCAATGGACCGGAAGTAAGGAAAGGTCTGGGTGGCCACCTCATCGCCGTTGGAGTCGCGGACGGCAAAGGTGTCATATAACGCCGGAGGCTTTGAGAAGTCCAGAGCACACGCAGCGGCAAAACGGCCATGCCGAGTCTCAAACAGACGTCGAAGATCGTGTACCTGCAACTTCTCGTGTAAGTACTTCAACTTCCACGTCACGGCAACAGGAACTCAGAGGAAATAAATCACCAACCGTGAACACAACATCATTCAGAAAGAGGATCCAGTCAAAGAAAATACCCTGCCGGCCGAGTTCCTGCAACGGTCGTAGAGATGCGTTTCGAACCCATGCCAGATATGGTATTCGACGAGGTTCCCAGGTCCCTCTGGCAGTCTTCACCCAGCCTTCGACACCGGGTGGGCGACTGACCTGGTCCGCATGTGTGGAATCGTTCGTCACCACGGTGCGTGGAATGTGAAGCCTAGCAAGTCCAGCTTCCAGCTTCCCTAACTCGGCTTTGGTATCGTCCCAGCTTCCGCTCTCATAGATGGAAACGTACAGCCTGCTAGGACCGAGATGATTAGCTAGTTCCAATACGGCGGAAGTCCAGTGGTCTCGAAGGACTGCTTCACTATTCCAAAGGGTGGTGGCGAGGAAAACTGTTCCGGGAATAGGAGGGGGATCATCCAACGAAGGCTCACGGTGCCAGAGTGCACGCCATGTCTGGAGCAAGTCCAAGAGCAACAATAATAAAATGCAAAGCACGATAGCCCGAATCAGGCGTCGTGAGAAGTGCCGTGGCCACCAACGGACGAGCATGGAGAATGGGCAAGCTGTCGTCGAAGTTGACCCGCAGCTCCCCCAGTGGTCAGTATTTTGTCGTTTTATATCAATTAAATAATATTTTCGATTATATCTGCTTCATTTAGAACTATAGTGCCGACCAACGGACCGGTGCTTAGTCAGCCTGGGCATGTGGTCCATTAGTATGTTGAAGTGGGGTAACTTACGATTTCCACCATTTTTCGATAATGTGAAGACCAGCGCTGAATTCGCCTCAATTGTACAGTGTTCTCATACACGTGTTATCTACTGCTAGCGAATCAGGAGAAACGGCTCTATCGGGAGTCATGAGCAAAAAAATTCATCCTGGATCCACGAAAGAGGAGTTTCGAGTGGCTCTTGGCTTGGCCGACGAGCCGCAACATATATTTGATGCTCTCTGGGTCTGTGTATTGCCATAACCGGATGTAATATTGCTGACAAAATGTAGGAATACACCCTAACGAGCCTGAGGACTCGATGGCACAAGTTGTCCTTGGTCGAAAAACGCATTTTTTTCGAAAACCTCGAACGGTTTGTCCAGCAGAATGAGATTCCGATCTTAAGACGCGAGAAGAACGAGGAGAAGAGGATCAAGAGCGAACTTTACCCGTTGTTGGATATTTTTCTGCGAAGGGTTTCGAAGCAGATCGATCGTAGGGTACCCCGGTGTCGACCACCCGGGGAGTATGTACTTGCTAAAGGATCAAGCGTAGGCGAAACGAAGTCGACTGAAGAAGGGGACCACGGGCACGTCTCGGACGGCTCGGAGTCATCGCCCGGAGGGCCGGTGGAGGGTCCGCTGATTCCCTCTCGCCCCTTTTACGATCCGGCTCGCGATCCTGCGCAGCTGCATGCATCTGGAGGTGCGATCGAGGACAAGGCAGACACAACAGCTCCCCACGGCGGGACGAGAGAATAAATCCCGGCCCCGTTGTCCAAACGATCGACAGATATGGAATTTCTTTTTGGCGGACACCCTTTTCGCGTCTCAATTCTGTCCCGTCTTTTGCTTGCCGGTCATCAAGACTGAATAACTTTACTGTACAGTACTCCTTATACTTCTTTGTTTCCATGCTCACTCGCCATCCCAGGCCTTTATCAGAGACTGGCGGTGATTTTATAGAGTCAGCATCAGATCGAATGAATGTCATTTGCGTCTCATCCTGCTTACAGAGTATTTACTGGTCCTCCCTAAAAGTTATGGGTTACACCCCAAACGAATTCAAGCAAGTTATGCCGTTCAAGACGTTCTCAGCGCTTGTTGCCGCAGTTCTGACCTTTACAAGATTTCTGGCCCCTTACCACATTTCCGTCTGCCTCGCAAGGTGCGGCACGCATGCAGCCTTCGGCACATTTGCTCAATTCGCACACACGGCCGACCCTGGCTTCGCTACTGCATGGACGTGTACCGGTACGAACCACGTAGCTCGCTCGGTACCTGTACCTCCTCCGGCACGGAACGGCTTGTGGACCAGTGAGAACGATTGCCCGACCACCCCATCAATCGGCTGGACTTGCACCGACGGCTAACGTCATGGAACAGCCATGCAGCTTGGGTCAAGCCGATGTCCAGCTGATCCGTCTTTGCCGATCAGGACTCTGGTCTCGCCATTGGGGTGTGTGATCTTTTTAGAATGATAGAAAGCTCTATTGCTAGAGGAGCAAGCTTGGGGGATGGGGAATACAAATAGTCCAACTCTAGCTTGTCTCGAGAGCTATGGATCATTTGGCGTTGTGGAACCCAACGTGACGAGGTGCTAAATTCTGAGTGCTTGGTATCAATTCGCCAACTCAAGGCTACGTCCAAGTACAGTGCCAAACCGCCCACGACGCCAGCTCGGTTGGGCAACTCTTCAGTAACGTGAAGTAAGCCGCCAACATGAACCCGATGCAACGTCGCAACCAAAACCAAAACCCGGCCGCCCATGGGTTGAAATCCCCTCCACAGCAATCTCTGAAGAGAGACCGTTCCAAATCATCAGCAATGGTGGAGCAGGAGAAAATCAAGTGGCCAAGAACATCTATAGTATGTCATCTTTCACTTCGCCTCTTCTGTTTGATCGAGGACTCACCAAAGTAGGATATTCCTGAGTCTCAACAATCGCCACCTGAACGTCAACGCGCTACCATCGATGGCAACGGAGAAGAGACCTTTTTTCACTCTCTGCATGAAGCCGTGGAGAATATTCGACCTCGGTTCAACGAACTCGACGCAATCCGCAAAAATCTGGAAAGTCGTCTTGGTCGTGAATTAGATCAGATGGACTCGAAGTTTTTAGATGAACTTGCCGCAAACGACCAGGAGGAGGTCAACACGTACATGGAGCGTTGGCAGTGTTTTTATAGCTATCTGGCGGCGGCAAATCAGGCACTGGACAACGCGGTGAACCTGACTGATGTAAACTTCAGACCTGACGTTCCTCCAGCTCTGCCTCCTTGGCTTTAGCATAATAGTCTCCGTGCAACGGTTATTAAGTTGCGATTGCTTTCGGGATAGATATCGTATCGTCAAAACGCTTCTCAGGTCGACTCCCCGTTCAGATGCCTGTTTCTGAACAAGGTGTAATGACGTCGTAATCGAGCCAAGGGCTTGTCGCCACGCTCCCCAAATCGAGTTCTTGAGTCTCCTGTCGCTCGAGGGTGACTATGTCGGGGCTAGTTCCAGATCCGTTCGGCTGGGCCACGGGCCGATGAATCGTACCGAGAGGGGATCAATGTCGACAGGGGGCGAGAGATCGACGCCAACCCAAGGGCAGCTTTTCGGGAAACACGGAAACTGTCGCAGCGTCCGGCTGGTAGAGTAAGCTTCCTGTAGCTTGACAGCGGGCGGGTCGGCTACTGCGGTGGACAGACAAGTGATAAGATGTAAATAAAAGATC
>QQTW01004220.1_pt1 | contig 10736 bp, 17 predicted proteins | sample 1904831 | NCBI WGS metagenome assembly QQTW01 (sample SAMN09435610, study PRJNA476489) | Subsurface metagenome, whole genome shotgun sequencing project.
AGGCACCCCCAAAACAGGCACCCCCCATATCCAGTCCCCTGTGGTTTGAAACAGCATATGAGCTTAGAAGCTAATAGAACCTGATCGAAAAGAATGATGACATTTTGGTAGAACCTACGTTTCCTGTGGTGGTTTCGGGGTCAAAGCCGTCACCCACTTCAAATTGGAAGTCGATGGCCAAATTTTCCGTCGCTGATGCTCCCGACCAAGCGGAACCAAAGTTAGAACCTAAGTTACTGTGGCCTAAATTCAAATAAGTTTAAGTTGCCCGCCTCTTGCTTTATTTTAGCGACAGCCGAACATCATGTGATAGGCTATTCTTGTTTTGGATTTGGCCACGTGACACGTAGCATATGCTCCGATTTAATTTGGACTAGCGTCGCTATTGGATGGGGTTTAGCGCCAATGAAGATGATAGGCCGCTTCGTCTAGAACAATATTCCTCCCAGGAGGATTGTACTAGGAGCCTATAGGAGCTGGGATTTCTGTCCTGAGTTATATAGCTGACTGGGCAGTCATACGGCCTGGGCAGTCTTCTCTAGGCGAGAAACTCGGCCGGGGACAAATGAGCTGGGACAGAGATCAGCCCAGGACATCTGTCCTGCCTAAAGTCGACCAGGACGAGTGAGCCAGGACATTGAAGTCGACCAGGACGAATGAGCCAGGATATTGAACTTGACCAGGACATATTGACCCGTCCGATGACGCCCTCCCCCCAGTGCTAAAATGCTAGAACAAGTCGGCTTATGTAAAAGATGGGGCTTGCTTAACAATAAAATTAACCTTGCTCATGTCTTGCATGAGCAAGGAGGGACTGCTGAGTCATCGGCGGACTCAAGCTAGCTACGTCAAGAGACCTACACCTCCTATCTCTCATCCTGCGGGAAATGGTTCCGTTTTATTATTGGTCAATAATCCCTGCTATCACGTGACCGACAGCCCATCAGAACTCGGCATTCGACGCCAAGACCTCGGTAAGATTTTCAATTGGTCCCCAATCAACCAATAATAAAACGGAACCATTTTCCGCAGGATGAGAGATACCACCAAACTAAACCTCATGGCTCAGTTGCCCAAGATAATGACCAGATTCCGAGCTCATTGGACACCCTAAAGAAAGTCGCTGCAGTCGTCTGAATGGTAATTACTGAGTATCTGGGAATCTCAAAGATTCTAGGGTTACCAAACTCTTTCTCCACCTCTCCTGCTGCATTACATGTCTCCTCTCAGGTTGATTCGTATTCAAGTGGACAACCACCTTTAGATCTAAGATGTCTGCAGCTCGTTAGGCGTGGCCATTGGTGGGTGGACTGTCTCATACTGAGTCAAATGATGAGGCCGATAGAAGACCTTGCCACATCTCTCACATGAAAACCACTTCCCCTTTTGGTGGACCTAAAAGTTGTGAGTATGATGCGGAACAATATGGAAGATGTTCGTTCACGCTATTTAGGTGTGTATTCAAACAGCCTTTGCTTGATAGCCTCTTACCACATCCTATTTCGGTACAGAGATGCTTTGGGTCGGTTTTGACATTATGCTTGATCTTCTCATGCTCATTGCGATGAAATCTCTTGTCGAAGCTCCGGCTGCAGAAGCCGCATCGAAAGGTCATCTTCGCAGGCTCATGGCTGTTGGGTATATCTTCGCTTGAGCTAAGTCCGGGCACAGGGTGCTGCGCTGGAATGGAATATAGTTCCTCCTGGTCGTCGAACAATTGACATCGCTTGAGATTTTTCTCCTCTCGTCGAAGTTCCTGGAGGAATGTAAGCACAGTTTTCTCATAGCTATTTAAACCTCACTTCTTCTCTGTCATCTAGCTCTCGTTCATATTGTTCGAGTCGTATATCTTCCTCCTTTCGTTTCTCTTTTCTCTGCTCGTCTTCAGATTCTCGACTTACATCACGTTCTTCATCTTCCTTCTTGCGAGCCTTTTCAATCTCGGCGTCTTCCTCTTGACGGCTTCTTCCGATTTGTATTCGCTTGGCGGTGTGGGCTTCTTCTAGTGCTAAAAGCTTCTTCAGGCGATCAGAGGGAGCCTGCCCATTACCTGAACTGTTTTGAGGATTATCTGACAGAGCGAACATATTTAAGGAAAGTAATCACACTGCCGATTCCTCATTCGAGAACCCTCAATAAATGCCTAACGCAGGCACAACGAGCGAATTGCACATAGAGGAAAAAAGGACCTATCTGTTGCTGAAAGCCAAAATTGGAGGACTGTTCATTCGTGAAATGTACAAAATAGAAGGAAGCGACCACTGCATGGTGGTAGCCTGTGTTGAGCTGGACAACGTTATAGGTTCTCCATTTCAGTCGCAGTAGAATAGTTCGAGAAATTTTTGTACGCAACGACCATTGTAAAATTCCCAACGGCTCCAAGTTGATAGTGTGGTAGCTTTGGCCCCGAGAAAAGATGTAACTTCGTGCTTGGGCTACGATTTCCCAATTGAAGTGGGCGATGGCTTTGACCCTGAGAACACCACAGGAAATGTAGGTCCTTTAAAATCATCATCCATTTTTTCGACCAGGTTCCATCGGCTTCTAAGCCCATCTATTGTTTCAACCTACATTTCCTGTGGTGTTCTCAGGGTCAAAGCCATTGCCCACTTTAATTTGGAAATTGACAACAAAACTTTCCTGTGGCATAACTTAGGCTTCTGGTCAGAAAGCGGAACCTGGAATTTGGTCGAGCAAGACCCGAACATCATGTGATAGACTGTACTTAATGGCACGTTGGCTGTCTTACGAACAATCCCCTTTACTACGAACGCACCTCTCAATCACAATGCACCTTCCACCAAATCCTTCCCGGCTCTCATAATTCAAATATTCTGTCCGCGAGGACGTGTCCAAGTTCGACTCAGGCGAGGCGAGAATGTGATGATCGCCCTGCAACTGCTATATTCGCTTCCTTAGCTCCTCTAACAGAGGAGCTCACAGCCCAAACGGCTATGGTTGCGATTGGGCCGAGCTAGATCGAGGCTAACTAAATTTAGCTAGCCCACAATTATCGATGGGGGATGGGAAAGTTGCGAGTGGGACCTACTTGCAACTTTCACCGTGCTTGCATATCAAAATGTCGCGCACTAACATGCTGAGTCGTCTCTACGAGGTCACAAAGATGTCTGCTAACCTCTTCAGTAGAAAAGTGCAGAAATCCGTGACACAGCAAATGAACATAGAGGTAAGTGACCTAAGGAAACCTCTCCTCACTTTACGTATCGGTGGATGTTGCCTGTCTTGCTTGCACATCTGTCCTGAGCTTGAGTGAGGAAGAGGACGATCCCGCAGCGATTTGACCAAGCACCTTATCGACCCACTCCACGGTCGCACCAGTGACTTACTGGAGCGCAGAATTAGGTCCCAACATGACGTGAGCTAACAACAACCCATCTAAGGTTCTCCATTGCTTGATGTCTTTGGGTCAAGTTTTACCCAGACAGAGTGCTCTCCCAATGATGGGCTTGAGGCGTCTCTCCTGAAGTTCAAACAAACGATCCGGACTTCGGTGCAGAAAGAAATATGACAATGGGGCTGTGTTGATCGACCCAGGTGCGGACGATCCGAGTTTCTGAGTTGGTGATATTCGATCTACATCAAGTCCGTTGTCACTCTCCGTCGGGACTCCTCCACAGACACCAACCACAAAGTCCCGCAGTCCGATCCTGGGTATCGTAAAACCACAACCTTATGACGTCCCATACGCCCCACGGCATATGTATTATCATCTTCATAAGTCTTGCTGTATTCCGGTGCATGCCATGCCTCGTCCGGCATCGCCATGACTTTCGCGACTCAGTTCGAGCTCGTTGAGAAGGCGGCACAAGAGACCGTATTGGAAAGGCACCTTAAAAGACCGTGTTATTTGCTGACCCAGATCCTTAGGATGAGACACGTCGACCATGGCGTCTGATTGAGCCAGAATGTGAAAGCCAGTCAGGGGATTGGATTAGGGATCAAGTTCCCTGATGTGCCCTGCTATGTAGGACTGAGCATTCACCCTCCAGCCTCGATAGACTCACACCAACTCTGCGGATTGGACAAGCAGGGATGTGCACTGCCAGGTTCATCCGACATTACCGCCGGCTTGGGTATTGTTTGGTGATGGTGTGAATAAGGGGCTGGCAGCGCAGGTATAAAGCCAGAGTCCCACCCCTCGCATTCTTCTTCGTCCTTCCCCAATTTACCCTCTTCCCTCATTGAACCTTGAACACCATGGCTCTTACCCGTGGGCAACTTGGCACGCGCAATCTGCGCAGTAGAGACATTATCATCAAGCTTTCTAGAAAGCGGCTGCCTGTTGGTAGATCGACCGACAGGATTCAGTCAGCGGTCGAAAACAACACGTATGTTCTACCCTGATATCCAGCATCCAGTACTCACGTTTGATATAGTACGCCGCGCTGCGAGAGCACCAGAGTTTTTCATGCGCAGGAAGCCCTGCCTGAAGTTGTCGATGATTCTGTCACTTGACCATCAACTTCATCCTCGCTTTTGTTGCCGGCCCCACAGGCACCCAGCCTGCAGCCAGATCAGAGTGGCCGCATCGCGCACGGTGATTTCCGTGAAGCCGCCAACTATCTCGCACCCTTTGCATGTTAAGACAGTGTGATTTCCGTTGACGAAGCGAATGTTGGCATACCCAAAGATGGCGCTTGGGACCAATTCGCCGCATTCATATCAAGACATTGCGTCAAATATGGAAATGAATACCTTCTAGGTTGTTATCCCCGGTGGATGCGCCCGCGTGATCTCCACTCCTCTACCGAGAAGATGAAAGAACTGGCTACCATGCTTCAAGGGTATCAAAAAGACCCGTATGACTTTGAGACGTTAAGTAGCAGGTTCCAAGCGGACTGCCAGAGTACTCTGTGATCCCAAATTGACACTCCTATAACAGAAGGCAGATGCGGCGAGGATGTCATCTATTTGATTCAATGGAAGCTGTGTTGGACACCCAGTAAAAAAATCGACAATCTAAACTGGGTCATGTCTTCTCACAAGGTGCAAGAAGGAAGGATCGGGCGATGGGGGAGTAAGAGACTTGAGGCAACGGCGGGGATGAGAGCAGAAAAGACCAAAGCGATAACTGCAGCATTTAAGGAGATTGATGGGCTCTGTTGAGAGATAATGATTTGGTTAACATTGCAGTCTATTCGCCCATGTGATCGGACTCTTTGGGCATCCCAACTTGGATGAATGGCGGTCTTTTTTGGTTGGGGCGCGATTTTTGGGAAGGCTGGGTTTGGGAATCAGAAAATAGACTTTGGGAACCAGAAAGCGGACCTTGAAAAGTGCACTCCCTTAGTGAGATTTGAGAAATTCATTTGGTTCTGCTCGTCTGCCTCCGGCCGACCATCTGCTGCTCTCTCCTCCGGGCTCTAGGTCGATGAGTGGTGTTATAGCAATAGGAACTGCGTTTGATACCACGCCGAGTTGAGTGCTCATGTGTCGCAATAGCAAATGATACATGATTGGTCATCACTGGGACTAGAGCCGAGCATCACGTGATATACTATGCTTTTAGGATTAGAGCGGGACACGGACCCTTGCAGGTAGGTCCGGGCCGTAGTCAATCCTTCTTTCTAGCACAGTTGAAGTTAGATTTTGTATCAAGCATAAGCGGTTCTGGGCCCGCCCTTCTTGGCGGTGCGAACTGCTAGACATTTATTCTCTTCTGCTGGCATCAGATTGGCTTAAGGATTGCAGAGAGAATCAAATAAAGTCAAGCTACAACAGATATATCAACATGGAACAGGACCGCGAAAAGTCAACGTCCCCCTCACATCTACAACAGTACTCCTTCGTATAATTTTTCACCCAGCCTTCTCGCATCAATTTCCCTCTGAATTGAGACCAAGAGCATGGGGAACTGGGCTGATCGCGTCAAAAAGATCCGCTACCTCATATTTTTGTGCGCTCTGTCCCCCTTCTGCTGAGATAGATGTCTTGTCCCGTATCCATCCATCGAACTCAGTCAACATCTTTTCCGCTGCTGAGTCGGTTTGGGTCTCTGGTGTTTGGGAAGTGGGCAGCTCTGTGCCCATGATTGGCAGGGAGGATCGAAATGCGCACACTAATTTCACTCCTATTCAGAAAGCCTCATGATATAAGAACTGTAGCGTTCGGAAATTGTAGTGATGTCGGCTTGGTCTGAGGCGACCAGGATCATGTAGGTATTTCACTCAAACTAGATTGCATTTGCACGTGACAACGCAAGATGGTGGGGCTTGCCAAGATTTATGCCGGCAAAGGACATATTGTTCACGTGATCTGGAGTAGTGGGCCGAATCAGTTTGTAGTACTACAGCTTGTAGTGGGCCGAATCATTTTGTAGTACTACAGCTTGTAGTGGGCCGAATCGGTTTGTAGTACTACAACTTGTAGTGGGCCGAATCAATTTGTAGTACTACAGCTTGTAGTGGGTCGAATCGGTTTGTAGTACTACAACTTGTAGTGGGCCGAATCATTTTGTAGTACTACAGCTTGTAGTGGGCCGAGCCAGTTTGTAGTAGGTCGGATCAGTCAGTAGCAGGTCGGATCAGTTCCAGAGAGCATATCCCAAAAACAGACCCCTCGCCCCAAAAGCGAGCCCCCCAAACCCGAGTGGTCCACTTTTGGGATTGTGTTACTACAAATTGTAGTGGACCGGACCATACCGCTAGCAGGAAGAAGCGTAGCAGGAGAAATCTGGATTATAGCACCGCAATCGCTCACTTAAATCTTTAGGTGCTGTACTAAAATGAGTATAGTTTTTACCTACTTCAGTAGCGAATCAGCAAGGGGCTAGCTTCTGCCAAGGCTGTAGCTCACGTGACCCCCCCCCAAAAAATTAATGCTAGTAATCAGGATTGAGACTACATAACTTTTATTGCCTGGCCTGCGGAAAACGATTCAGTTTTAACGACACCCTCCAGAAATATCAGAGAGCGACAGGCCACTCTTACTGCCACATCTGCGAACGGTACTTTGCACATGAGAATGCGTTGGATAATTATAGGTACGCACTACATACGTTTGAGTGAGATTCGTGGAAAAGACTTCAAAAGTCACGAGGCAGAACGTGTCCATTGAAGGGCCAAGCAGCATTGACTCGATGAACGGGAAAGCATTCTGGGCAAGATTTGCGCTTTGAAGTGAGGAATACGGATGTTGTCTTGTCGCAGATCATACCCTTTCGTGGTAACCGTACCACGTTCTTGTTCGCCACAACCTTCGTCCGTCTTCTGACCGCCAGTGTACATAAGCACAGACACATAGAAGGAGAAGAACTCCAATGAAGACCAATACACCAATCCAACTGCAGGTTGACCAGGTGCAATGGCCTGATCCAGCGGACGAAGTCTGTCCGTTTGATCCGTCTTCACACAAAGCGAGTGCTGAATACGGCAGCACGGCGATCAAAGTGCGTTGCCATTTGACATCCAATAGCATGGCGCCTAGGGTCGTGAACGAGGAAGAGGGTTTATGAATGATGAGAAGATGTGTCGACGATTAGTTGACAAGGATTACTGAAGAGGTATAAGATGTTGTTTTTGTCGGCTTGTTATGCGAATAAATGCCAGATCAAACGACTGGGAGCATGATTTATATCTCTGCTACATGCACCCGTTCTAAAGCATGTCAACGATCACGAGAACACAGCTCGTCGTCAGCTGTTGGACGTGGCTATGTGATCTATGCTAACGCGTTAGTCAAGCCCGGCAAGGCTTTGCGCAAAGTGGCCGCTGGACGGCATCCCTGGCCGGAAGCAGGCAGCTACTTGAGGCAGCATCGCCGCAACGTCTTGATCATATCCTTGAGCCCACACTGTGAAGAGGCTGAGGCGCCAGTATGCTCGCTCTCACTGGCGTTGTGTCCCCTGCCCCTGCAACATATCACTTGCCCCTGTGACTGTTCGAGCAGGCTCAGACCTATGTTGGCGGCGTAAGGTCTCATGCGCAATTCCGATGACGACGCTGATGGAGAGCAGCGCTACAAGCAAACTACAGCCCCTGTTATGCGATTCGTCTTGAGATTCAGGCAACGATTTGACCTGAATCCGTGCTACCCAGGAGGCGGCGATTTGATGCAGCAATTTTCAGTCTCGTCAACCGTGACCGTTTCTCGTCATCGTGACGTGCTCTCTGCTGACTCGACATACTCAACAGCTAGAGCAAAGTCTGGGCCGTCTGGAATCTTCCAGCACTGGAGTTTCGTTCATGTGAGTCTGGCTAGGCATCACCGAGGGCTGTGGGGTATCAGTCCAGTGTTGGTGACAATTCAGGTTGCAGCTTGGGGCGCCCCCGCGTGAGAGACGGCCGTAGTATTCGTGACGCATATGCCCCAGGTCTGACATCAACTGATGGCACGGTAACTCTACATCTTCTGTGTGCGCTCCGCCTCCTATCTAAAAGGGTTGATCGATGCTCTGGTCAGCACGAGCGCTGGTCAGAGTGCTAACCGGGCTACTCTCAGCTTCAGGGATTACAAGGCATCTAACTCATTCCGCAAGCTTACACAAATGCTGCGACCACGGGTAGCCGGAAGGATTGGAGTGGCCACCGACAGGTATAAGTAGGACGGCAAACATCCCATACAGATCCAACCTCTCCACTACAAATCCGTTCTCCTTTCACAACATACAGACTTTGGTATCACACCTTCTATCACTCCGTTAAGTCCACATTTCGATATCGAGCCAGCGAGGCTGGTACTACGAACGCAATGGATTTTCGAATGGTCATCTCACTGCGCCCTGCCGATATACCTTTCAAAAGTCATGATGTCCCTGTTGCAGTGTCTCGCACGAATCTGTCACCTCTTTCCTACGCAACATTTCGAGATTGTGACCTGGTGAACGACTTAAGACAATTTGCCGTTCTTCATAACCTCGTGCTAGACGTGACGTACATGACCAGCTACCTCCTGCACCTACTCCTGACCTACCGAAAAACTTTCAAACCCACCGGACCCGCTGAAAGCCGTGTCCAAAACGCAATACGAATCCTTGAGCGCGAGTGGAAAGTCGATATCAAAGACTGGTCAGAAAATGAGGATTTCACCTTCGAAGATCCAAGTACCGGCGACGTTCTCTGGAATACCCACTTCGTCATGTTCATCAATTTGATCTTGCAGCCTTTGCAAAACCGATCAGCATACGTGTTTCTTGACAGAAGAGGGGATATCAGCGGGCAAACCGACGCCCCCGGCATTTGGCGTCACTGTCAATTTAAGGCCTATTCGCTCGATCGCACCGCGAAAACTTTTGAGCTGCAATTCCAAATCAAGAACCAGAAGAAAGGGCTCGTGCTGAACATCAACGATATGAAAAGACTCGATCACTCTGGAATCCACTTCCAACATCCCACAAACGCTGCCTGTTTCCTTTTCGATCCATTTTCTTGTGATGAATTCGCCCGACCTCGCCACTACGATTCCGCTCAGCTCAAGAAGAGAATGGAACAAGGGTCTCCAAAGCCAAACCAAACTGCTCATCCAGAGGTATTCTAATCAATTCCCGATAGCCTTTTCCTCTGATAACCTTGTGATACAGGGTCTGACAGGCACCGAGCCTGGAAGCACATCGTCTGCTACCATTGTGGACACTTCTGAATGAGATCTGCACAAAACAGAGAACTACATACCAGCCATGGATCACAGTGTGGAACCCCACGAGATTCTGGTAATGGCTCTGCATGATACGAAAGCAAAGGATGGATAACCATTTGTTTGCATAAGGCGTGGGAGAGATAGGCGCTGTCTTGGGCGTTCTGGGCGCAAGAAATCTATGTATTAAACAAAGAAGAAATTTAATTCCGAGCATCTCGTCCTCATCAACTCGTCCTCTCTTCTCCCGTTTTTGAGAGTGGCATTATACATCTCGTCTTCTTCTTCGCGATGAAGGTGTCTTTCTGTGTCTTCAAACTCCCGCGTAGCCATAATCTGTGCAAGTTTAAGAGTATAAGACTCTTCATGGGCCGTAAAATCTGCAAGGAACGGCTTTCTGCGAGGTGAGAAATGCATGCTTTAAGTATCTACTTGACTACGTAGTACGTGCTTTGGGATCAAACCTGTCTTTGGAAATGTCATGCGAGAATGGAAAATATGAGGAAATGTAGGAAAGAAGAATCCATAAGAGGAAAGAGAGATCAATCTAAGTCTGTTCTACGGTATCTAATGAAGGTCGTTTCTTTTCTCTTCGCTTAGTTCAGTGGATGCGAAGGAGGGTGAGGTTTTAGGGGTGCGATTCAGGAGCCAGTAAGTGACACCCCCATTATCACACCCAAAAACTCAGCAGTCCTGCACCCCTCCAAAGTCGCACACTCCCTCCTCCCACCACCCCTTGGCTTCTAGCACCCTTCTTTTGCACTCCTCCTTTCACCTTTCTTTTATATTCCACCTATTTCCCAACCTAGAAGAATTCCCTCAAACAGGTCTGCACTGAACGAAAAGCTTCAAGGAAATCTAGCAGCCATATCAGTTTTCAAAGCTGAGCAAGCTAAAAATAGTTCCCAATTGATCACCCAAGTCGCATCATAAACACCTTTTAGACTCTGTTAAACTCAATATTTTTGACCAAAAACTTTGGGCAAGATGAAACAGGTTCACGAATATCGACCGTATAGCGTGGGCAGATTCGTGATTTGAAGCAGTACTTCTGTTTATAGTCTATGACATAGAGCAGTACGATGTACATCACAACACACCCGTGACCAAATTTGCTTTCCATGTGATTAAGCCTCCCTTGAGGA
>QQTW01004221.1_pt1 | contig 10733 bp, 17 predicted proteins | sample 1904831 | NCBI WGS metagenome assembly QQTW01 (sample SAMN09435610, study PRJNA476489) | Subsurface metagenome, whole genome shotgun sequencing project.
GGGGCCCTCTATACTGGAACTTCACGGCATTTCGATACCAAAAATATGTAGGCTGCATTTTATAGTTACAAAGGTATCTGGAGATCCTCTCCACATCATTCAGTTAAATATCCAGTGACAGACCACATTATGTAGAGCACCCCAAGTGATGAGTGACGGTAGTCATTTACGACCAAAAATCCATTCAATGAGAAGATCTTTCTTCCCAGCCATGCAGGTCAGTCACATGATAAGACAACGATCACAGTATGATGAGGTACGATGGAGTACCCCGAGAATCCAAGAACGCTTTTCTCCAAACCCCCTATTCGACAACGCACATGAAAGGCAACATCAAGCCTGGGGGAGAAGAATCTGAGAGAAATAACGATCCATATCCGTAATGTCCTCCAACTCGCCAATCCAACCTACATACTGATCCGGTCGAGCAATAACCACGCAACCTCTTTCCCGATCGACTCCATAATTCTTATAAGCATCTCCGTACCCCTCGTGATACGAGACATCGTCAACAAAGACCTTGTTGTAGTCCCACCCTTTCTTGTCATCGAAGGGATGGAAGATGTCGTGTAAGTCCAATAGCTCCACCTTGGTTCGCGGTGCAGAATGCAGTGTCAAGACCTCGATTACTGAATCGATTTTCTGAGCTGGGGGTGTGAATCTCTGCAGGAACGAGTCTGGAGCGGCCAGAGACATTCCGAACTGTTGCACTCGCTTCATCTGGGCGTCCTTCAGGATATTCCCGGCGAATAATATGATTCTGAATCGGCCATTGCTGGTGAGGAATTGTTGAAATTGCCATGGGCGTGCATCCGACTGATTCAGAACTTGAAAACTAGGGAAGCGCATCCCCATCTTGATGTTTCCTGCAAGCTCCTGCTTACCCACAAGCCTTTCAGCACCGTTCATGAGCGTAGGTCCAACGTCTGTGCCATCTCCCTGATCTGTTGCACTTCCAGCCTTTGCGACAAGCATGCTAGCACCGTAGTCCACAGCAATGCCTGAAGCGAACATGTTGCCTTTCTCGAAAGCATCTTTAAACTCCGCCATCGAGATGCCGGCCTCGTCAGCGGCGTCCTTTGCCGGTCTGCCCGAGAACAGACGGGAGAAGCGGTGGTCAAACTCTATCAAATCTTGGGCTATCCTTCGGCGTTCCGACTGATATGTTTTCAGAATAGACCTCTTGGCAATACCTTTGACCACAGCACCGATCTTCCAGCCAAGATTGTAGCAATCCTGCATCGAAACATTCATGCCTTGACCAGCTTTCGGGGAGTGTGTGTGCACAGCATCGCCGGCAAGAAAGATGCGATCGTCGGCGCTGAAGCGATTGCCAACCCGTTGACCAATCTAATCGAAGGATTCAATATGTATTGGCTGAGTAGAAGTCGCAAGGTTATCCCCTACCTGATATGCTGTCCACCAATCACAGTAATCGTAAGTCAGCTTATATGGACTCATTGTCTTCTGAGCTGCCCTCAGAATCATATTAGGGGTTATCGTGGACCGATCGAGATGGCCACCATCTTTGACCACCTCAGTGAGCTGTATGTACAGACGCACTAATCCTTTCTCACGAGGAATGACCATCACACTGCCGGAGTTGGCACTGTGAATAGCGCACCGCATCCGAATGTCAGCTAAGTAGTGATGTCAGTCCATCATTCAAGGATACTGGTTTTTGAAGGAGCGCAAACGAACGGAAGTTAGTTATGGGTATGATGTCTAGGACTCCCCAAATAAAGTCCGTCTGCTCTCCTTCCATCTTGAAGCCTAGCTGTCTTCTTGTCCAGCTGTGCGCACCGTCGCATCCAACCATATACTTGGCTCTAATCACCTCCGTTGTACCATTCTTTCCCCGACTCTTGCGAATCAAGTCATCGGTGTCGTCCTTCGCCATGTTACTCCTGAACAAGCCGTCTGGCACACTGGTGGTATTTTGGGCTGGTGTAGCCTCTTCATCGTCCAGATGCCGCACCTTGACCGTAATTGGGTATGCTTCGAAGTCATCGGCTTTGGAGTGCTCGAGATCTAGCTCGACTGGCAGCACTCCACGTTCCACCTCGATGTCTGAGTACTCCTTCAACGAGTCAAGAAAAAAACGCTCGATACGTCCTTGATGCAGCACGACTTGCTGGAATCTAGATATGTTCGGTATGGTATCTGGGATTCTGTCGGTGCGTCTAATAATTCCGTTATGGTCTGGGTTCTATTCTGGGTTCTTAGGGGAGATCTGTCGTGGAAGCCGCAGGCTGATGCTTACCCAAAGGCAGATCTATCAAAGCAAAGCGTTAGCGATCCACTTCTCCAATGTAAAGACCTTCCACAAGCACATGCCTCGAGCATATGGTTCGACTCCTTCCAAACTCGGTCTGCGAAGCCAAAACTGTCGAAGATCTCCAATGATCGACATTGTAGACCGTCCGCTTGTCCATTAAATATCTTGGTGCCGCGCTTATCAACAATCCTCGTTTTGATTCCGCATCTCGCTGCCCATGTCGCTGCCATCAATCTTCGATACTGTCAACGTTGCGGTACGCCCCATGTGACAAGCAAGAGTCGTACCCTGCGGGGCCAGCTCCAACAATCAGAAGGTCGACGTAGGAGTCACCCACGGAATCCATCGTGCTGGTCATGGGTTGAGTATACAAATTGACCGCAAGCTTCCAGACACGTTATGTGTGTTCATTGAGGAAATGAAGAGATATGTACATCAGCAGCAACCCAAATGCCCAAACACTGCTGGTCCTAAGTTACAACGCCTGCTTCATGATCAATGAACATACCTTAGTTGACTAGCTTAGCAGGTGACTACGGTAACTCACAATAATAACGACCCCGCGATCGGCTCCTGCCGCGAAGGTTCCTTTGCACCGGACTCTCGATTTTGATAAGATTAGATCCACAAGCCGCAACTCAATGAATGCCGATGCATTAATTCTACAAAGGGAGTAATCCTCAGCAGCATGGTGACAAGAAAAAGGCCCAGCCTTCTCAGAAAGGTTGTATTACTCCTAATTTGATGGAGCTTCCTCCCCATCTTCTTCAGCAAATTGCATGAAGCCCCCAGGTGTATGAGTGACGGCATTCACTTAAGACCTAGAGCTATATTTTGTTGCCCATCCACTTGACGCTGCAAGCCGAATTCCCGGGACGAGATGCAAAGTTAGGCGCGCAGCGAGTGACTTGTCCATGTCACAATACAAATCTTCAAGACGTGAATGGTTTTGGTAAGGCAGACAGCTGCTATCAGACTTTTGAAGTTCGAGATGAGATCTCGAGAAAAGGACGCTGTAGGTCAACAGGGTACTTATAAGCTATTCACGGCCAGACCGATCTTTGCACCAATAACTCAGCATACACCTCAAGTTTTAGAGGCTTTATACGTCATCTTTGTAGCGCACCCATCAAGCGACCACGGCCCGTTCGGAACGATCCCTGGATCAGGGTCAGGGTCTGACGCGGTGACGCTAACCTAAATATACTTGGTTCAGCGTTCCAAGTTTTATTTACTCAGGAGTTGGCCGTTGTCTGTTAACTTCACCACGATCTTCGCAAAACATCGACTACAGTGCATTGAAAGAAGCATCACTGTCATCCAATGTCGTCTCAGCAGTTGTAAACACAGAAACCACCAGTTCCAAGACTTGTCGAAAGTTCTACCGCAGGCGTCGATCATTCCACCAAGCGAACAACGATCATGGGAATATTCAAGAGGAATCAGCAGGCTTCCAACAATCCTCGCCAGCCGGACATTGAGCTCTCTCGTCCCGCGCCAGTCCACACTACGTCCAAGAAGAACAGCAGTAGCGAGCTACCGACATTCAATCACAATGGGCATAGGGTCACCACGGGCATCCAACCAAACGGCGAGAGCGGGCGTGGGGGCGTTCATCCTCTGCTGATTCTCAAAATATGTTTTCGAAGCTGTAGCACGTTGTCCATGTACTGCAACCTGCTGTGGCCCTTCGTACTTCCGGCCATCATCATCCACTGGGCTCGACCTAAGGAGCATGTGTGGATCTTCGCTCTCAATTATATAGCCATGGTCCCTACAGCCAATCTGCTCGGGTTTGCAGGCCAAGAGGTGGCTCGCAAGTTACCGAAAGTTTTTGGTACGTGAGAACGTTGCAAATGTTGCAGACCAGATAGGTGCTGACTAACTGGGTAGGGGTGGTTCTCGAAACGCTTTTTGGAAGTGTAGTGGAAATCGTTCTCTTCATGGTTCTAATTGCGCAAAGCGTGAATGGCGATCTCATTCCCGTCATCCAAGCTGCAATTCTCGGGTCGATCCTAGCCAACTTGCTGCTGTGTCTAGGACTGTGTTTCTTTGTCGGAGGCATGAAACGGAAAGAACAACACTTTGATGAAGCCGTCAGTGAGGTTGGCAGTGGGTTGTTACTTGTTGCAGGCTTCGGCCTCTTGATACCTAGTGCCTTTTTCACCGCGTTGAGGGGAAGCATCACCATTACCGAATCTGTCCTTCGTGACCGAGTCCTAACGATCAGCCGCGCCACATCTGTCATCTTAATTGCATCGTTTGTGCTGTAAGTTCTAAGCGCTACGACCTCGGTGGTGAATGTAGGCTAATTCGCTGTGAAGCTATGTCTACTTTCAGATAAGTACACACCATAGCGTCTACAACACGGTTCTTGAAGAAGACGAGCATAAAGACGAAGATCGAGACAAGGACCTGAGCAAAGACAAGCTCACCCTGACCGAATGTATCATCGCCCTTCTCCTCGCCCTGACGTGCGTGTCGTTCCACGCCGTCTTCCTGGTCAAAGAGATTCATTACATCGTCGAGCTGAGGGGCGTTAGCGATACCTTCATGGGTTTAATCCTTGTACCCTTGGTGGAGAAGTTCGCCGAGCACCTTACCGCCATCGACGAAGCGTATGATAATCAGATGAACTTCGCTCTCGTGCACATTCTGGGGTCGACCATCCAAACGACCCTGCTGAACGCTCCCCTTGTCGTCATTGTAGGCTGGGGTATTGGCAAGGAGATGGGACTCAATTTTGGTGAGTAGGGTCCATCTTCCTGAGCAAGGGATGTTGTAGCTAATAAAAGTGTCTGATAGAGGTCTTTCTGACCGTTGTTTTCTTCCTGGCTATTCTTGTGGTCGGGACTTTCCTGAGGTAAGTCTCCTGGCCATGTTCGCTATTGAGACGTAGTAATAACAATCTTCTTCAAACAGGGACAACAAATCAAACTATCTGGAAGGTGCTCTGTGCGTGTTGGTGTACCTCATCATTGCAGTCACGTCGTGGTATTATCCCAACCCGGTGAAAGGATCTACGAATAGCTGATGTGTTGCTGCGGTTCACACCGGAGCATTTGGGGTGCAGGACATACCATTTACGTCACGAACTAGGCTTGTTATTTCCTTGCAAGTTTCGCATCATACAGCTCTCATTTATCTCATGTTCCAGCAGAGCGAGCATGTCATTGCCACGGCGAATATCTACTCCAGCGAGGCGTTCCGGTCATTTTAATTCCGATCATGACAACTCTTAAGATACAATACAAATGCTGTACAGATTTTGCAAACCGTTCCAATATTTCTTATTACCCACCCTCCTCAATTCCCACTAGCCCGACCACAACCCTCACGATCGGAGGCACTGACGTTAAAGCCACCATGACGGTGCCGAACAAACTCATCGACAAACTGGCTAGCGCCGCTGCCCGCGGATCCGAAACGAGCAGCAAGGCTGTCGCAATAGCAGAGGAATTGCTGCCCAGGGCGACTCCGCGCGTCACATAATCATCTACTCGCACATCTCATCAGTCCGTTTCTAACGTTTGAAACGAGATCCAAACCCAATCTCGTTGGTCATCCTCATTCACACAAATCCTTTCCTCTTATACACGGCAAGGCCTCCCAGGTAGAACAGAAGAATAAACGAACCTTCAGGAATTCGCAACCACTTCAGTATAGCCGGCCCGACCAACACACCCAGGATACCGCTCATGATGCACAGCACGGCCACGAGGTTGAGATCGCCCCCTAGATTAGCGGTCGCGGGCGTGGCTAGGGCGAGGGTGAGTGAGCGAGCGGCGAAGGCCAGACTTCTTGGGGGCGAGATGTTGATGCTGGCGCATAGAGTTGGATATATGAATAGGGAGGTGACGCTTAGGGTTAGATTTGGGATGATTATGGAGATGAACTTTCACTTGGTTAGTGAGATGAAGAGATTCAAGGTTAAAGGAGTTTCTTACATGACGTTTCAGCTCGTGACGATACTGAAACATGGGCAAGGCTAAAGCGACGATGCTGACGTCCAACACGCTGCTAAACACATCTCCTGCGCCCGGTCTCCGTAGGCCCTTCACGCCATTCCACAGCTGCAGGTAGCGGGTTTTGGTCGAATATGCTCTCAGCGCGTCGGTCAGGGAATCTCTTCGGCAGGTGGCGAGGATCCATATGCCGAGAATCGTGATTACGGAGGAAACGAGGACGGGGTGTAGGACGCGTTTGTAGTTATGTGGAAGAGATGTCGCTGCGAAGTAGGCAAGTATGTTGATGGTCACTTGGGCGGGCATCTCGTAACCCGTTGCGTAGTATACAGGCATGCCAACGAAGAGGAAAAGAGTGCCGTAGGTGAACAGGTTGAGGTTGATGTTGATGGTGGCTGCCCATCGCTGGGCTCGTGTGAGGGGTAGTGGGTCCTGCCGGATTAACATCGGTGGTAGGGTTGTTGGAGATAGTGAAGCTTCGGCAGGCGGCCCGCCAGTTCCGCGAACCTGTGCTGGGTCTTGAGCACGAAGTGGCGCGACAAGGTTGCTGGTGTTATTGACCTGGCTCAGCTCGAACGTAGAATTGGCACTGGAGGTTGGCTTCGAGGAGTCGAGCTGTGTTCCTACGTCTTGGGTAAGGGGGATTTCGTCGTTCTCCTGTCCTAACTCTTCCGCTCGCTCTATCAACCCCCGTTTCGACGTCTTGAGGATCATCTGGAGGCCGCGGACAAAATAGGCCGTGGCTGCTAACATTACCACAAAGCCAATCACTGCAACACATCAGTTGACTGGATAGTAGAAACAAGAAAATGCCATCTGACGGAAAACGCCTATGATCTTTCCAACTTCGACTCCACCAACCGGCGGGCTTAAAGGCAGCAGGACGAAGGACGGGGTGAAGAAGATATTGATATAGCGTAGGGCAAAGCCAGCCTAATCTGTCATGAATATGTAGTCCCTAATACGGACGCAAGTTGGATACTGACGGGTATATCAACAACGTTGACTATTCCTCTGGTCTTCCTGTCCCCGAATACCGCTTCAGAAATGATGAGGACGAAGAACAAGAGGATCATACAAGCCACAGAAGCTGGAAAAGAAACTCTACTCAGCCTAATAAGAGAATTAACGCCAAAACATGCAAGCAGAATCATCACAATGCCTAGAGGTACATAAAACCATGCAACCATAATTCGACGCCATGACAGCGGTGCAACCTAGGGCACGGTCAGTGGGTTCTGATCTGTGATACAAGGTAATAACATACGAGTCTCAATGCTTCTAGCGCATCTATCATGATTTGCTTGGGACTCGACAATTCAGTCATGGGTATGAATGACGCCGATACTACGAAGACTGGGATTGAGGTGCTATTTACAGAATGTGGTGATTGTCTTAAAATCTGCCAGCATCATCAATTCCCATTAGAAATTCCCTCCGACAAACCCTATGATAATAACACGACTGTCTTGTTCCGCCATGTAGAAAGTTAGGGAGGATCGACTGATTGTTAGACACATAGATGATGTCTACTGCTGGACTAAGGGCATCTAAATCCCCGTACCAAACAGCCGCGGCACGCACTGTCCCCTAGCGCGTCATCATCCGCCGAACCCTGAACAAAACATCATGAATAATTCAGACTCTATTGCGCATTTGCTGGCCGTGCTCGAAGAACGACAAATACCCGTTGCTCGAGATGACGTGCAGTGGGCCTTTGATACCCCGAGTACCAAAGGCACCGTCGAAGAATGGGTCAACGAACACCTTGGGACCGAGACACTGCTATCACGGGAGGAGCTAAATCTGTAGGGCTCAAAATGTCTGCCTGTTAGGATCTCCTGTGAATTGACTGGCCATAGCTACGAGAAGCTGCAAAGAAATGGAACTGTCCGAGCCATTCAAGCCAGCCATGATCTTTCTACCGTCCGGCCTATCGTCGATGATGAGATCAAAGTTGCTTTGGCAACTCTCAAGGCCTCGACATTGGCCATCGACGAAAAGACCGAGAGCTTACGAAGCCAGCAGAAGGATCTCCTGATCTACCGGCAAAACATTGCGGATAGGGAATCACGACGAAAGGTTGCGAGCGAGCAGCGAAGGAGAAAATATGCGCTGGAGAAACAGCATGTGGAAATGGCGGTGTGTCACGTCGAGTATCAATCCACAAAGTCGCGGACAACATACTGAACGCAAAGTCTAGGCAGATGAATTACTGGAGGGTTTGAGAGGCCAAATAACTACGTCTCAGCAACAGCTCCAATCGTCTAATGGCACCCTTGTAGCGTCTGTGACTGAAACATTGAAGGGTGACGATAAGCTACTGGAAAGGCTTGAGTCCCTAGCTGGTGAATTAACCAGCGACGATGGTCTTCAAGGAGACGCGATTGTCGAGCGTGCGAAGGGAGTATGTGCAAAGCTTACAAACCTGATGGAAGAAGAGATCCACTGTCGTCTCGATCGTGTTTTCCTCGAAAGCAATCAGGCAGCTAGCGAGTCGACTGAGCCGCCAAAGCAATCGGATGGTGTGGAGAAGTCCATAGCAGAGGACTTGAACTCCTTGTACTCTGAGATACGAGCAGTCGCCGAGATGTCTGTAGATAAGGCCTTCAAGGAACCTATAATGAGACAACTCAACAAGAAGAATAGGCTCTGCCAGGAGAATCTCGAATCGATCCTCACCTATGTTCGTACTCATAAGCCCGTGCTATCTCCATAGAGCTGATATTGGCAGATCACCTCTACTCTTGAATATCTTACGAAGAAAACCGATGAGGTGTCAAATCGTGTGGACAACCATAGCTCTCATCGGATAGCACTCAAAGCGTTATCTGATGCATTAACCTCGGAGACAGTAGCCTCAAGTCTTGATCGTGCTCCGTCACCTTCAAAGCAGAAAAACACTGCTACTCCATCCCATCAACTGGCGTCGCCCCCACGATCTAAAGCTGCAAAAAGCGAGTCATCTACTTCAGACGTTCAGAGCTTGCAATCGGCGCAATATCTGCTCAGAACCCTAGGGATGTTCATCCCTGACGAGGATGACAGTCTGGGCGTCAACCGGAGGGCATCACAAGCTATTAGTGAGCGTGTGGACAGAGTGAGTGAGCTGACAGCCAACCTGGAGGCAACTACACTAGATCTGTTGGCCACGCAACTGGGCGAGACACACAGCTCCCTGCAGGTCCTACGTGATGCTGTATATGAGGAATCACCATATGGTCGGTTTTGCTTGACGGATGAGGTTCTACAGGAGAGGATTGCGGGTCTCGATAGTGATATCAGTGAGGTCAGGAGTGGTATGGCAAATCTAAATCTGGAGGTGCTCCAGCAGCGAGACAGCCATCGTGATCGTTTCATAGAGCAATGGAGTATATGAACTCCTCCGAAGTGTTATAAATTCACAGAAGAGCTGGTGATAGTTTGAAAGCGCGCGCGTCCGTCTTTTGAGTTCTGGTGCTAAAATACATAGATGTGGCATCGAGACAATGGACACCATGATCGCCTCTTTTGGAAGCAGCTTCCCCATTCACAGTACAGCTAACTCAAGAAGGAGCCCTCAAGAACGCACCTACCCTTCACTGATCGAATTAATAAGCTACGCAAGTATCGTGTTTATCTACCATCACAATGGATTCACAGATTCCACATTCGTCAAATCTCGAGTCTTACTCCAAGGATAATTGTGTAATGTATTGACTGCTTCTTTGTCACTGAGCTTGAACATACTGCTTTCACCCATCCCTCTCTTCTTCCTTCAAGGCGTTCATAATCGAAAATCAGCATGCGACTCGCGACTATGCTTGTCAACCTTCTCCCATCTTTCCAGCTTCTACTTGGAAGGCTAGCCTTGCTCCTTGTATTCTCCCTCCAAGCAACATCAATTCTCGGCCAATTGGTCGTCGAACAATCATGGTCTCCTATCGTCGTTAAAAGCGTCACGCTTCTTGGAGCTCAACACTCGCCAGATGTTACGAACGTGTCTCGAGATGGAGGCCATTCCGTTTTGATCAATGGCAATATTGTGTGGCTATATGCTGATACCGAGTGCTTGGGCCATGCCGGGAACCAGCTTTCTTTCATTTCGAACACAGCAGCATACGCTTACAAGCCGGACACAGATGTGTCGACCGTTCATGACTTTGGTGTGGTCATGGTTGGAGAGGATGAAGATGGTTTCAAGCAATATGCAATCTTGGCAGACAAGACTGTCGGCACAGGTGGATGGATTCCATTTCGAGATGATGAGTTGGAATTTAATACTGGGAACGGTAACGGCGAACGAGTCGCTATATGTGCGTGACCTACAATATATCCTTCGCTATTGGGGATTGTACATGCAGGATGAGGACAATGTTTACTGACAGCGCGAGTCGAGTAGGGCCTGGCACAGCACCAACACCTATCAGTACAGGATAGTAGAAACAAGAAAATGCCATCTGACGGAAAACGCCTATGATCTTTCCAACTTCGACTCCACCAACCGGCGG
>QQTW01004222.1_pt1 | contig 10732 bp, 11 predicted proteins | sample 1904831 | NCBI WGS metagenome assembly QQTW01 (sample SAMN09435610, study PRJNA476489) | Subsurface metagenome, whole genome shotgun sequencing project.
AACGCGCTCAGAATTGATAGATAGGAGATACAACACCAAGGATATCGAGATGCGTATCAAAAGGGTAATGTACTAGCCTCCTTGGCACCCCACTTACATTACTTATGCCTGATACCATAGTAGTACAGCACAAACCGACCAAATAAGCGAGAGCTATCGCCGGCATACTGCCCACATAATTGTACCGGCTAAAATGTCACCCAGATCATACCAAGAGTAACACCATACGGACTTTGCTCGTGATTCATACGAACCGCCAACCTGAATCGTGCCATTGCCGGCTTCTCAACGCTCAATCGCACAATCGATCCAGCCAATACGTCTACACTGAGCGTATGCCACGATATTCTTCGACGTATTGATAATGGAATCCAACTGAACCTCTCCTTTCAAGAGTCAGAAGTCACCATGGCAGACTCAGTTCCCCCTTCCACAGCCGCAGTTTCTATCGCTGTCGGTCTGATAGCCATCACAGTCGGCTACTTCCTGGGTCAGGGTTCTAAGATTGGTCTGTTCGGCAGCTCTGAAACTCCTTCGCAGCCTGCTGGTAAGAAGAAGAGCTGGCCAAATAGCTATGACGTTACAATACATCCTGACTCCAGTGATGAGGAGTTGATGGCCCAACAAAGAGCTGGAGCCGGAGCACACGCAGATGATAATGAAAGTGATGAAGAAGGTGATGGAAAAGAACTGAAGAGTTTCTCGGACACTGCAGAGGAAGTCAAACTGGTATTGGCGGTGAGGACGGACCTGGGTATGGGGAAAGGTACAATGTAACGACAACCTTGTATCTTCAAAGCTAATTACGGCATTGAACATAGGTAAAATTGCAGCTCAGTGCTCCCATGCAACGCTAGCCTGCTATAAGTACCTCCTCGATCATGCCCCTTCAGCCGCTCTACTGCAACGATGGGAAAGAGGAGGCCAACCCAAAATAGCAGTGCAAGTCAAATCAGAAGACGATATGACGACTTTACAAGCCCAGGCAATCAGCTTAGGCCTGTGCGCAAGAATTATACACGACGCGGGAAGGACCCAAATAGCTGCAGGTACTGCCACTGTCCTAGGCGTACTAGGGCCGAAGAGTGTCGTCGATCAGGTTACAGGACAGCTAAAGCTTCTTTGAGAGGGTGCATCAGCGTGTTCCTTACTCCCCGCTCAGCTTTCCGAGTCAGGGAGATCATTTTGGTGATTCAAGCAGGCGACAACCTACTGTCAGGTTTGGCGGTTGAAGTCACGGCTACCCAAAAATGCAGGGATGAAGATCTTGTGCTGCTGGCAGGCGATATCAAAAGAAAACAAACCGCACTTGGCACGGTACAAAGCACTTGAGGCTTGATGCTTGAAAGATGAAGACGTGATGACAGCTAAAAGCATGCGAAGTAGATACATGGAGTTTGGGGTTCGCTGATTTCCTGGTAGGCGAGAAGGTCTTATCCCACGTTTTCCCCATCACGATAGGCTGCTTACTGCTCCATAGTCTATTAGCACCACTAGTGCAAAGGAGGTGCATACTTCATACGGCAGGATAACCCGGGAGAGGCAATGCCTTCTCAGGGGATTTGCATGACATTGAAAGCAGTCAGCCAACGCTTTATACTGCATGTTCAACAGATATGAGTTCGTCCATATTGTCCACGTTTGATAGTGTTCTTGGTTGCATCTGAGAGCAGGCCCTGGAACACAATCTCGTCCCTGATGACATTACTCACTACTTTGAATATAGAAATGGTGTCTTTTGCCAGTCAATGGGGTAGATCAACAGCCAGCCGCCTTTCTATGCGCGATCTGAAACCTTTTCTTTTCTTTTTGATTTGTTCGTGGTTTAACATAGCAGGGCGTCTATCGGTTTCCATGCTGAAGTAAACCTTGACTGAGGTCTGCTCTTTTGTTTGGCTAGCTGCATTGTTTGTGCCTTTACCCGCATCTTGAACCATCATTGTGGGTTTTGTTACTTATTTACTGTTGGATGTACCTTTTCCACTTGGTTTTCAATTTTACCTTCCGTTTCCCACCAAGTGGAATGAGCCAGGTTCGAAAATTCAGCAGCTTTTCTAATTTCAGAGTGATAACAAACGCGATGGCTACCAGCAATGAAGAATCACAACAGTCTACTCCGACCTCAAATATACCACTTCAAATTGGCTGCGCCAACACAGATCTTGGAGACCATGATCTTCCTTGTGGAAATCCTGGGTCAAAAGTCTGCAGCGGGTGTTTACTGGTGCAGGTTGGATATCCCGATCATCATCCAGACAGGGAGCTGATAGCTCGCAGTACTGCGGCAAGGAATGTCAAAAGGCTCATTGGCCTGCACACAAGCTCGATTGCAAGTCCCGTCTGATCACGGAGACATGGAAGCCGTCATGGTACATGGAGAGACGAAAACCAGCTTTTGTACAAGACGATGATGGTAATGGTTCGTTTGGCATGCAGAAGTATCTTTGGGGAAATGTTCCGGCCATTGACCTGCTCAACCTAAAAGACAATGAAGTTGATATTACTGAAGAAAACTTTCGGTTACTGTTTGCAGGTAGAGACGCATCCGACCCGGATAACGTTGCCATTGCTCGCTAACCCACTCAAAGCATCAGGAGATTTGCGAAATCTCATAAAGTCAGTTCTTGGACTTCCTCAGAGGTACACGGGTACTTTGGAGACAGTTGTCAACGATAGAGATTTGGATATTGTATCCCGAAATGCAATCCTTCTCTTAACAGCCCTACACTTCGATCCAAATACGGCGGCAATACTAATGCTTCACCTTTGGTATTCTGCTCTGCTCCCTGGGTGGATACTCGATCAGCTCCGCGAATTCATATTACCACTCATCCAAGATGTATGTACGAAAATCGAGGCAAAGCCGTCTAGGACGATAGTGTCTAGTAAATGGGCTTTTGGGGCGCGGTCACTGCAGCTTGTTCTTTCGAGAGAGCATTGGAACCTTCTGTTGTCCTACTTTGAGGTACCCGAAGGCCTGTCCCCTACCAAGGCCCAGCAGATTCGTCGGGAGACGACAATGGCGCGTGAAAGAAAGGATTATGTGGACCGAGCACTTTACAAGATGCCACCAGGATGGCGAGCCGGAACGATGAAATTTCGTTATGATGGGCTGTTGCTACCGTACGGCGCTTCGCGTCGAGAGTTTGACACTCCGAACCCGTATGTAATGCTACGAGTACTAAATGCGCGATATTGCTGCTAATTGGATATAGCACGTTCTTCAGGAATCATTCGCTGTGGCCGCTGCTAGACTCTGCAGAACCTCTGGAAGGCTGGTCAATGGATGAAGTTCTGCAAAACTTGCCCAGCGCAAAGAACGACATCTATGGGGCACTCTTCACCTATTTGAGGGATCTTCTCACCAAATTCTGTAAGAGAATTGCCGACATCTCAATAAGCGTACAGCTTTTTCATCTAGACGCAGTCCATTTGCCGCGCATGCTTAGACAATATGGAATCGGAGAGGACTCGTTTGACAGAATCGAGGTACGTGGACCTATAGCTTTTGGCTTTGGGCACGATACACGCCCATAGAACCTCACTACTATCCGGAGTTTGAAACTTAGACTGATCTGTGCCAGCTTGCCAACATTTGTGATAGAGGGTATATTGGGCCTGACCGCTGCCTCTCTGTTCTCGGTCCTCTTCTCCGGACGCCGGCGTCCAATCCACATGCGACACTCCTCATGCTCTTTCTTAATGCAATTCCAGAGACCTCCACACAAGCAGAGGGGCTGGGAAATGCTGATTCCGACTTCCGTCTCATGGCACCCTATTTTCCACGTATGCGCGAGGTCATCCAATGGGAATATGAGTATGATGCCGACTTAATAACTATAGTGGGTTCTAGAACGACATTCAGGGACTTCGATAGGCTATGGAAGCGGTACACAAAGGAATGCCGGTTAGATGAGACCGGGAAGGCGCGGGGAATGATGATGAAGGAGGAGAATACCATCGTACCGAAATGGCCCTTGAGGTTGAAGAAGAATGCCACACAGGCAGAATTCAGCAGATTGCACGCAAGTGGTCGCACTGGTTGGGAACGATACGTGGAGTGGAAAAGAGCGGTGTGATACTGAGACAAAGTGATTATGGACGATCACTTCTGAGATGTCGGTTTTGAGGTTGCCATCCTAGATAGTTTGTCTGGAGTCAGCGGAGTGAGAAGTTCTTGGACTTTGCGGCCACTTTGTAGCATGTGCCAATAGATCCAAAACCCCCTTTCCCATACCGAAGTTGCTGTTCAACGAAGACCGGACTACGTGAAATAGAAGTAAACGGTTCCAATACAAAGGAAAAACTTTGTATTATACTGTGACGAGTGCGGGGCTGGCCGATGTCGCTATGTTGCAGTCACGAGTCATACAGAAATAAACCTAAATAGTCACCAGTCAGTCATACAGAAACAAACTTCAACCAAATTTGTTCAACTATCTTCATCCAAATTTGTTCAACTATCTTCATCCGCTCGACCAGACCTTTGTCCCACTTCCCACTTCATGCCGTTATACCCCCGATCTTGAGTCCTCAATTTTCCCTCCCAAGCGAACATGTGCCCCTCTGTAGAAAATGGAGACACCCAGACAGATGTTATGAACGGCAATACCAATGGTGCTAATGGAACCAATGGTAGTAAGAGAAGTCTTCCAGGATCAAGCAACTTCATGCTGACGAGAGCCGTGAAGATCACTCCGGGTATACTGGCATTCGTACCCGTGAGAACCCGCATCCTCAATCACGAAACCCATATCAGCCGGTCGGCGATTTCCTCAGCAACATCTCCCGCTTCCAGATCATCGAGAGCACTCTTCGAGAGGGAGAGCAGTTTGCCAATGCCTTCTTCGACACCGAGAAGAAGATCGAGATAGCGAAGGCGTTGGACGACTTCGGAGCAGATTATGTGTGTTCTTGGTGCCAAAAATATGTGCATTGGGTTTCTGATTCAGCGATAACAGATCGAGCTTACAAGTCCTGCGGCTTCGGAACAATCAAGGCTGGACTGCGAGGCAATCTGCAAGCTCGGATTAAAGTCCAAAGTGAGAATCTACGTTGACACAATTCAGACGCACTCCCCATTGACGACCCCAGATCCTCACACATATCAGATGTCACATGGACGATGCCAGGATAGCAGTCGAGACCGGTGTCGATGGGGTGTAAGTGTTCACTTCTTGTACCCCATGCATGGCGATACTGAGTCCCTGCTTTAGTGACGTTGTTATCGGAACCTCGTCGTTTCTTCGGGAGCACTCCCACGGCAAGGACATGACCTACATCAAGAATACTGCAATAGAGGTAATCGAATTCGTCAAGTCTAAGGGTATCGAGATCAGATTCTCCAGCGAAGATTCATTCCGGTCTGATCTTGTAGACCTTCTCTCTCTCTATTCTGCAGTCGATAAGGTTGGTGTCAACCGCGTAGGTATTGCAGACACTGTTGGCTGTGCGTCCCCCCGGCAGGTATACGATCTCGTCAGAACACTCCGAGGTGTGGTCAATTGCGAGATCGAAATTCATCTTCACAACGACACTGGATGTGCGATTGCGAACGCTTATTGTGCATTGGAAGCTGGCGCTACGCATGTCGACACATCGGTCCTTGGGATTGGCGAGAGAAATGGTATCACTCCACTGGGTGGCCTCATGGCAAGGATGATTGCAGCAGATCGAGACTACGTCAAGAGCAAGTACAAGCTGGAAAAGATCAAGGATATCGAGGATCTAGTTGCCGAAGCTGTGCAGGTCAATATCCCCTTCAACAATTACATCACTGGATTCTGTGCTTTTACGCACAAGGCCGGTATCCACGCAAAGGCTATCTTGAACAATCCTAGCACCTACGAGATCATTGATCCGGCCGACTTTGGTATGACCCGCTACGTGCACTTCGCCTCACGTTTGACGGGCTGGAATGCTATCAAGTCAAGAGCACAGCAGCTGAACATCGAAATGACGGATGCCCAGTACAAAGATTGCACTTCTAAGATCAAGGCTTTGGCAGACATCAGACCAATTGCGATTGACGATGCAGATAGTATCATCCATGCATTCCACAGAAATATTCTTCATGGCCAGAATAAGCCAATCCTGTTGCCCAACATGAGTGAGAAGGAGAAGAAGCTGCTGGCAGAAAAGGAAGAAGAGATCGCTGATGAGCCCGAGAAGAGGGCACTGGATCAACAAGTAGCAGAGGAAGCCGACATGGAGAGAACCATCAAAAAGCCACGGACTGCCGAAGTGGCAGCATGAAAGGCATTTTCTGCGTTCAACAACGGCATTGTGTTACATATGGGAAAAGGCCGTGAGTCTACAAAAGCAGTTGCATGTATTTGGAGGGAGGTTTTCACACATAGCTGCGGTTTACTGGTGAAAATGGTTACTGCTGTTGGTGCGCATCATGATTTATATACGCGACTATCCACTGAACGCTTGCAGATGCTGAGTTACTGCCGCAATACTAAGTAGTACGTAACGCAGAAATGGACCATGGTGCTCGGTATGTATGAAAAGTGATCGTGACCCGCAGATGCCGAGGTTCGTTATGTACTATTGACGATGTGCGTAATGGTACTATGTAGTATTCTCTTACACGATCTCGCTCCGCCACAATATCAACCTCGCATTAGAGTGAGGACAGTATTTCCCAATGGGCTCCTCAGCCCTCCCTATCTCTCTTCAGAACAAGCTGAGGAAATCCCAAGGATATTCCCGTCTCAAGACATTCAGCACAAACCTCAACTTGTATGACCTGTCACTTTACCCCCCAGGCATCATCTAACACAAATTGCAGTCTCCGTAATATCATCTTCGCCTTGTTCCTTCTCCGCTACCTGCGGAAATCCTTCTACCTTGTGCGTGGGTATGGCATACTCGGGACGCTCACCCTCGCATATTCGCTCCTCCGCAAACGTGCCTACCAGCTCTTCCTCCGCGCCCCGGGCGTGCGGTCCAAAGTCGACAAGCAGGTCGCCGCATCCATCACCGAGATCGAAGACAAGCTCGCTCCCCAGGGACCCGGCGTGACCAGATATCTGACCTTGCCCAAGGAGCCATGGACAGGGCCGCAGCTCGATGCGGAGCTGGGCCAACTGTGCGAGATGAAGAGGACACGATGGGAGGACGGGAAGGTCAGTGGTGCGGTCTACCATGGCGGAAAGGATCTTTTGAAGCTTCAGGCAAAGGTGATGGAGATGTTCGGGGTCGCGAATCCGATACACCCTGACGTATTTCCGGGTGTCAGGAAGATGGAGGCGGAAGTTGTAGCCATGGTTTGGATATCTAGCACACTCAGCCTTTTCCGCGGTGGCTAACACTCTTAGGTTCTATCTCTGTTCAACGCTCCACCTTCCAGTGCTGGTACAACTACTTCGGGCGGCACTGAGTCAATCCTACTATCAGTCCTCTCCGCTCGCAACAAAGCACGGGCCGAACGCTCAATCACAGACCCCGAACTTATCGTCCCTTCTACCGCCCATGCGGCCTTCCATAAAGCAGCATCCTATTTCAACATCGTGATCCATGTGGTACCCTGTCCAGCACCAAATTACCGTGTGAGCATACCCAAAGTCAGGAGATTGATCAACCCGAACACAATTATGCTGGTGGGTAGCGCTCCCAATTACCCCCATGGCATCGTGGACGACATTCCTGCCCTCTCTCGCCTCGCACTAAGCTACAACGGCGGAATACCTTTGCACGTGGACTGCTGTCTCGGCTCCTTCTTGATGCCCTTCCTCTCATCCGCTGGCTTCCCCTCTCCATTTGCTGAGAGCGGTGGTTTCGATTTCCGAGTGCCTGGTGTGACTTCGGTCTCGGTGGACACGCACAAATATGGTTTCGCACCGAAAGGCAATTCCGTGATCTTATATCGGAACAAGCAGTTGAGACAGTACCAATATTTCATCTGCCCTGACTGGAGTGGTGGCGTCTACGGCTCACCCTCGATGGCTGGGAGCAGACCGGGGGCATTGATTGCAGGATGTTGGGCTTCCATGATGTCAGTTGGGGAGGCGGGATACATCGAATCTTGCCACAAAATTGTCGGCACACGAATCACCATCCAGAACGCAATCAGCGAACATCCGATCCTGAAAGGAAGCCTAAAGGTGCTAGGCGAGCCTAGCGTCAGTGTTGTTGCATTCGAGTCTGTTGATCCAGATGTTGATGTATATGACCTGGCGGATGGGATGAGCGGTAGAGGATGGCACTTGAACGCCCTACAGGAACCACCAGGGATCCACGTTGCCGTTACCTTGCCAATGACCAAGGCTGAAGCGGTGGAGAGTTTGATTAACGATCTTGTGGAGGCCGTCAAAGTGGAGAAAGAGAAAGCGGAGGAGATGAGAAGGAGTGGTACCGGATTTCAAGGAGAGAAGAAACGTGGCAATGCAGGAGCATTGTATGGTGTGGCAGGAAAGATCCCAGATAAGAGTGTTGTTGAGAGATTGGTGGTAGGGTTTTTGGACACGCTGTACAAAGCATAGTAGGCTGTTGGACAAGTCTTCTGAAAGGCTCGCTGAAGGAGTATACAATAGGCGACAGGGCTATTGCTTGATCGAAGGAGCAAAGGCTTTGCTAGAAACCATATCAAAACCTTCCTGCTGAAAGTAAAGAACACGAGATATGAATATGAACATATTTTACCACACCAACTCGACTTGCCACAGGTCATCCTTCCGCAAAACGTGTCGGAAACCCCGAGCAAAGCAATACCACAACAAAATCATGTAATAAGACTTCACAACATTCAAGCACCCTCTCCACCTTCTAGCAACCGGCCAAGAGGGACAAGATCCCCTGCGATAAGAAATAGTAGAATGTAGCCGCCATGGTTTGTCCCGCTCTCAGCCTCCAATGGAGTCAGCAGGCGCAGGGGAATATGACGGCCTCTTCACCACCAAACCAGATCAAAGCCTCCGTTGACCGAGCTCAGCCTGCGGTTTTTGGCCCCAGACGAGCTCAAGGCCCGCGAAGTACCGGTGGTGGTGTAGATTTTGTTTTGTAGATCTGTCGACTTGGAAGATTGACATTATTGCGGAAAATAAAGTGGCTCCTTGAGGTGTCGATGAGTTCACCACATGCTGCGACTGAGACACACCCCCACAATGCAAACTTCAACGAGTGATGGATGCGTGCGTGGGGGGGAAGCAGGAGCAGGGCGATTCAGATCTGGTGTTTTTCTAGATGAGAGAATCTCTGGATACAAAATTTATCTTATGGGACTAGGGAAGGTGGAGACGCGGGAATTTTAAGAAGCCGAAGATTTGCCGCTGCTAATATGGCACTGCTGAGCTGAGGTTCCATCAAGTTAGATTATTGCGCTGTCATCTCCGCCTTCTGCAAAGACGTTCACGAGATACCTAGAGTTGTGAGTCGTCAGGTCGATATGGCAGACATAGACTACGAGCAGCAGAACCGCATCCGTATTGCCCTGGGTCTGAAGCCTCTACCCGTACCTGGCGGCGGCGCCCCCTCCGCAGTTGCTGCCACAACAACATCAAACGGCCTTAAGTTCAAGGACCAGCGATCCTCTTCAGATGATTTGGATGAGGAGGCAGCAGATCCTGCAAGCACCCTCGAGACCCGCCAAGCAGCTAGCTACGACAACTGGAAGAAAATCCAAGATGAGGCCGAGGCGAAGAAACGACGCGCAACCAAGGCTGAGGCCATCAAAAAGGCGCGGGACGCGGCGCAAAAGTATGTGAAGCTGGAGGGGAAAGGATTGGGTGATGCGAGTCCGGATGTGGATAAGGATACGCGGTCCTGGCTTCTGGGGGCGAGTAAGAGGCAGAAGAAGCTGGAGAGGGAGAGGGCAAGGAGGACGGAGGAGGAGTTGGCGGAACGTGAGAGGCTTGCGATGGTGGGGTATGGGGCTCATCTTCTGGGGCTTCAGCACCATCCACGTCCATTTCAGCAGGGGTTGCGGAGCCTTCCTCTTGAATCTGTCGAGCAATATCTTCTGGGCGTTGTCTCTTTCTCTTCTTGAAGGCGGCTCTTCTTTGAATAGCTAAGGAGGCTTGTAGATCATCATCATCCTCAAAATCCTTGGCAAATGCCTTTGTTTTTGCTGTGGCGGTAGGTGTAGCTCCACCCAAATCCATCGGCTCATGGTTCAAAGCATGGCCGTTTGTCCGCTGCGGGAAAATGTCTTCATCTTGATCGACCGCTCTGTGCCGCGCAGTCTTCCTCTTCGATTTCTTCGGCTTCTTCATTTTGACCTCGGACACCTCCATGTAGTCTGGCTTGGGCTCAGATTTCAAGAAATCAAGGCTGATCGGCTGGTTCTTCAGATTCTCGCCGACTTGCTGCCTCTTCGCTTCCCGCTCCTCGACAGTAGTCCCCTGCGCATCAAAAACGAAATGTTTCCGCTTTTTCCCTTCAATTTCTTCATCATATTGCGCCAGAATCTTCTTCTCCCCATTCTCCTCCGCAGCATGCGGGTCGTAAACCGGCTTCTTCTTCTTCAACTGTAGCCTCTCCCTCAATCTCTCCCTCTCCTTGATATCCGCGTTCTCCAGTTCATCCCCTTCCTCTTCGTTCTCATCAATTGTTGTATCCTTCAACGTTAAAATCTGTTCCCCACCCTCCCCAGCTAGGCCATCCTCAAAATCCGCAATTTCATGCCTGACCTTCACGCCCGCCAAATCTTGAGCCCCATACCCCACCATCGCAAGCCTCTCACGTTCCGCCAACTCCTCCTCCGTCCTCCTTGCCCTCTCCCTCTCCA
>QQTW01004223.1_pt1 | contig 10732 bp, 7 predicted proteins | sample 1904831 | NCBI WGS metagenome assembly QQTW01 (sample SAMN09435610, study PRJNA476489) | Subsurface metagenome, whole genome shotgun sequencing project.
ATCACGCTTACTGCGGCTGCCGGCGGGTCGCGTCAGAAGGTCTTGACCGAATCATCCTTTTTCCTTCACCCTTCTCCGCCAAGGACGCCGTCGTTCGCGACTTGGTGACTCAATACCCCCGCGAGGCTGCCTGTCCGCCCCGATAACTACCCAAGGCTGACCGACGGGATGCGTGCAGACTGACGTCTCTCCCTCTTTCACTCGATCTCCTCATCGAGATCCGAACCTTAGGACACTAGAAGGATTGGACCTCCGTCCATCTCCGTTCGTCTTCCCAATCTTAGCCCTTCTCCCCGAGGGAGCCTTGTCCCTTGCAGCTTCAGATCACTACCGCGTCTGGCGGCTTTCTTCTGTTCGTCTCTACCACCTCGACCGCGCCGTCAATTCACCTCTCCCCTAAGTTGCATGCTTCTTCGAAGCTCGTAGATGCCGATTGACAACTTCCTCTTCAACCTATCTGTCGGGACGTCTACCGTCTCTCCCGAGAAACGCCAATGACCCGTAACAAACCCTGCCGTCGGGGACTCCGTCCGGACATGCCGATCTATGATCCGTTGATATGAACAGCACCCTCCCATCCGCCCGGCCCGTCCCCTTCCTCCACGCCGAATCCATCCTCTCCAAACTCCATCTTCCCTAATTCCCGTAGGAAGAAGTCTTGCTCCTCTTCCAGCACTCCATTGGCGGCGCCCATCTGGACCGGGTATCTTCGGAGATTGTGCCAGTGCGTGAGAGCTCGGAGGGCCTGTTCCTGAGGGAGAGCCTCACCGACTTCGGCATCAACATCGCTGCCTGCCAGCCAGTCGTCTCGAAGTTCCGGTCGACAGTGGAGATAGACGGCCGTGATGACGCGCATATTGGTCTGTCTCCACTTCCGGCCACAGTACGGGACCTGGTCTTTGAATAACTTCAACGTATAAAGACGTAGTTCCGGTTGCGGCACCTTCAAGCATTTCTTCAGGATCGTCGAAGATTTGTACTGCACCAGTAAAAGATTTCGATGAGCTTTCTTCTTGCAGATCTTCTGCATGATCCGGAGGTAGTTGATAGAGGAGAAGAAGTTCCGCCAGGAAAAGGACGTGATGGGTTCCATGACCTGATCGGTCCTGGGATGTCCAAGCTCATCAACTTCTGATGCCTGACGCTTCGACTCATCTCCCTCGGTTGTTACCCCCTGCGCCGTCGTCACCTGGTTCTCGTCACGAGCCCGTTTAATGACTGGAGGGGGACAGGCATCGTCGTCCGAGTCATCAGCAGGCCCCGCGCTGGAGTCATCTCGTCCCGCAAGCTTCCGGCACAGGTTGAAGAAGCTGAATGATGATCAGCCGACTTCTTGGGGCTGAGGAATGACTGACCTCAGCTCGGCACGGTCCGTCACCGCATCGACGGACTTGTCGACATCCTGGTGGGCAAATAGCTTGAGGATTAAGGGTAGGTAATTGGAGTCCAGTAGAAGTTGAGTGAGGTATTCGTATTTGAGAATATCTAAGAAAGATTAGCCGAAATTATGATCAGGGAACAGCCAGGCTCGAAGAAACAGGGATGGTGACGAACGTGAGATTTTGAACCACTTCAAGAGTATGAGAAGGATCCCGGAAACGGCCTTGGCTGTAATCTCCCGGGATCTGACAAAGTCTAGCTCTTCCGTGGTGAAGCTTTCCTCTGCAGTCGAACGAAGTCCACCGCCCTGACCACTCCCATTCGGCGCAGCCTGACTGCTCTGTCCGCTCGTCCCATTCGGTCCGTTCGGTCCGTTCGATGCATTCGTCTGGCGATTGGCGTTTTCCTTCCCTTTCGTCTTTGTTGGGCTATCTCCTTCCTGAGGTTGGAAGCCCGGTGCTAAACCATTAGGACCATTCGTCCCGTTCGCTTGTCCGATCAAAGCCGTGACATTGGCGAGGACCAGTTTCAAAAGTACGATGACGAGTGATTGAAGATGTGGCAGAACGCCTCTCTGTGATCGAGGTTAGACGTGTATCGAGTGATGAATGACATGACGTACATAGAAATCTTCAACCAGCAGTAGTCGTTGGCGTACATCGCTGTTGACTATCCCCGCAACGTCCGGGTTTGTTGGAGGATCTTCTTCGTTTGACTGAGGATCACCTTCGCCAGATGGGCTCATCCCTGAAGAAGGACTGAGAGTATTCTCCCAGCCCCTCTCGAATCGCATGAAACGTTCGCGCTCATCCCATAATTGTTTAACGGCGCGAGTTGTCTCCATCCTGCCCGCGAATATCTCACCTGCTTCGAGGATCGAGACAGGTACATCGCGTCCACCCCACGGTTTGGTCGCAATATATTCTTGAAATGCCAAGACATTCAATCCACTCGAACCATCTGGAGTCCCATCAAATGGGGGATAGAGGAAAGGAAAATTCTGATTTGTCTGGTAATTCTGCTTCTTACCCGCTTTACCGCCCGGACCGATCGGAGACGGTGGTGGTGACGGCGCCGGAGTCGCGATGTGTACTGGTTGATGGATGATTGAGCCGCCGTTGTTGTTTACACTGGCCGGACCAAGACCGGTGGAGGAACCAGTCGTGGCATTTTGACTGGCCGAACTTGGCAAGGGTGGAAGCATGGAATTTTGTTCCAGCTCGAGCGGTAGTGGTGGGGGCGGAGGATTGTATGCTGGGTATTTGGAGGTGATTTCTTGACGAAAGATGTGATAGTCGAGGGGAGAGGCGCTCTTGAGTAGTCTCGAGCGCTCTGAAGAGGGTGTGCTACCCGCCTCGGTTTTGACCATCTCTAGCTGATCGCCTCCACCGAAAAGTAGTAGGATGGATTTCCAGAAGAGTAGAAGGACCTTTAGGAAAGTCAGTCCGTTTGAATCTGTTCAGGCTTGACTACGCACCCTTGTCAGAGGAGGCTGGGCTGTGTCTTCCCAGCGCAACCTTGCGATCATTTCGACGAAGAGGAGGAGGAAGTCTGGACATGAGGTCGCTGATCGAGTTAGAATTGGCTACCACCAAATACCCTCCATTCCTAGTCTGAGACCTACCGATGACTGCTCTTGACAACATGTTTCCTTGCACATTGACCTGACGTCGGGCCGATTCCACCAGGAGATATATCAGAGACAGTAGATTGTCGAGCAAGCGCTCTTCAACCCGCTTCGATAGTGGGTCCTCCGTCAGGGATTCGTCTCCATCCGGCTCGGAGCTGTAATGTAGGTGAGCAGTGGCCGGAACGTGCAGTCTCAGGTAGCTTACTCGGACGATGACGGATTGCAGATTGATTTGAGAATGGCAAAGATGATGGGAAACGCTCCCTGTTCCTGAAGCAACTTTGTCCCCGCAATAATTCTTTCGATGTGGATTCGATGTTGGAGATATTTGACGTCCCGTGGTGGAATCTTCAAGCTCGACGACTCGTGCTCCTGCCGCTTACGATCCACTGGATCTCCATCACCAATCTCACCCCATGCACCAAGAGCAATGTATAGTAATACCGCAACCCGTTGGCTGTTGACCACAGAAGAGACTTCTTCAAGCTTATTGACCTGGCTCGAGACGAATCGATCTTTCATCTTTTTGCTTGCCTTTTGCCAAGAAGTTTCTCTCTCTGGAGAAGAAAGGCCCTCGCGAAAGCCTTCCCATGCGATATCAAACAGCATCTTCGAATCCAGTAATCCTGTTTGTTCTTCGTCGCTGTAGGAGAACCACTCCTCAATCTCTTCCGGAAATGAAGCAGTATCGGCGTAGTTGAACGCATACAGAGTAGGCTCGGTCCTTGGCATGTCCGTCACCAGTCTCTTCAGCTGCATCAAGGATAATGAGTCGGTCGAAGGTTCAGACGATTGACCCTGAACGGGAGCAGGTGGAGGTGGCGGTTGCTGAGGTGGTGGAGGTTGTGGTTGCTCTCGACGAATCTGTGGTCTTGACGGGAGCATGATGTTGGCAGGATGCTGCTGCTCTCGAATCTGATCCTCCGAGGTTTGGGTATTCTTATCACCACCCACACCAGGACTATCCCCCAGGCCAGTATCTGCGATATCCATCGCCTTCGAGGGGCTCACCAGCATATCGTCTCCCTCCATATCTTCTACCTTGAGAAGGATATCCCCTGCTGATGAAGAAAATGGTTGACTTCTGCCATCGTCCGTCATGTCGTACTACCCGTAGTAATCGGTCGATGAATCCAGCTCCATACGGAACCGAATGGCATAGCTGAAGAATGTCGCATGTCAATGTGTCGGTGATGGGACAAAGCTACTGCAAGGATGATCAGTAATTGTCTATCACAGCTTCCCAGAGGAAAATGCGACTTACACATGAGCTCTAGACGGAAAGACATGAGGTGCGATGCATATCTGGGCTCCAGTGAAGCTCGAAGAATACGGTCGCGCATACAACCTAATCGCCAGCCCCGGGTGTTTTAGCTACCATTGGTGCAACATCTGTCAACCACTACCGAAAGACACCGAATCGCCAAATCGCAGACGCTGAGTATTGCACCTGCGCCAAGTGGTGCGCTTGGAGATGCTTATTCGGGGCATTAGAGGATCTGCCTCTAATCATAATGGGCACCACAATTCGATATATCTCAATTCACCTTGGACTTTCCCTTGTTGATTGAACTTCTATTGATAGATTGATTTCTAGAAATAATGACCGTTAGAGGACACTCCGATGCTGGACACTCCGATGCTCCTCAAGGCCCAAGAGAAACCATACATGGAAAACTCGTTGCGAATCGAGTGCTCCGTAGACAATACAGCCAGATCGCAGATGACTCAGTCCAACAGTGGTACATGGAAGAGGATCAGTCAGTAGAGCCGAGATCAAGATCTTTTGGAGATCTCCTTCTTCACCCACTTTTCTAATCCACCTCGAGCAATGATTTCCTGAACGTTTGGCGGGAGTTCCCCAACTTTTTGAGACCAGACAGGACCACCCTTGCCCTCTTGGACCTCGACCTGGCTTCTTCGCACGTCCCAGACTATCCTCCAACCGGTCCGCCGGGTCAACATCTTGGATGCTTCTGGCTTCTGCAAGGGCGCCGGTGGAGGCGAGTCAAGGCTTTCACGGTTATTTGTGGGCTCGGTGACGGGTTTGTTCGTCTGATCAGCGCTGGCTGACGAGAAAGTCTCTCGCAAGCGCCGCACCAATTTGGGAACCTCCAGACCCATCAACGCATTGTTGATACTGTTTCGTGAAAAGATGTTGCCAAAGCTGCCAGCGACGACCATGGGAATCTTCTTCGCCAGGATGGCTGTCGCCGCTTGCTCCCGAGAGCTACCACAGCCAAAGTTGAAACCAGAGACGAGAATGTCTCCGTCTCGGGCGATAGAAGAAAAAGACGGGTCATAATTTGACATGCAAACTTCGGCCATCTTCGTTGGAGTCACATTGTCTTGATAGGTGTATTTCCCAGGATAGATGCCGTCTGTATTGATATTGTCCGCGTCGCAAAAGACAATCTCCCCCTCGACTCGCTCCGGGAAGCCCGGAAGAACCTCTGTCAGACGCGAATCGGCAGCCTCTTGGTTCGAGTCTGAATGTTCGCTCTCGGCCTTTTCGACGATGGAGTCTGCTTGAGCGATGATCTTCTCCAAAGCTTCTTCAACACTGATCATCCGGTCTTCCTCCTTGATGCCGTCTCCCTCACCGAGAGACACCCCCAAGGAACCCGCAGCTGGCTCGAACCATCCCGGACCGCTGATGACCCCGTTGAGTGCGCTCGCAGCGACGATCTCAGGACTTGCGAGGTAGGCTTTTGCTTCCGTCGAACCCATCCGTCCTTTGAAATTTCGATTGCTTGCACTGATACCGACCTCACCCGGTTCCAAAAGTCCGGTTCCTAGACCAATGCACGGGCCACAACCAGCTGGCAGGGGTTTGGCCCCAGCATCCAATAGAATCTGCCAATCGCCGGCGTCTTCGGCGGTTTGCTGTTCGACAGCAGATGCGGCAGCAATGTAGAAGTTGACCGAATCTGGGATTTTTGGTGTTTTCTGTTCTGAAGTCTTGGCCGCGGAGTCCTTGAACACGTTGGCAGCCGCAGCGAGATCCGATGCTCGAGAATTTGTACACGAGACGAGGTAGGCTTTGTTGATTGGGATGCTCTGCGCTTCCAATTCTTTCAAAGGGGTGGCAACCTTGACGGAATTGGGACCTGAGATATACGGGGAAAGAGTCGAGAGATCTAGGAAGAGCTGTTTCGCATATGTAGCACCCTTGTCGCTGGATAATGGAGAAGAGAAGAGGTCCGCCAGGCGATCATGAGTGAAGAAAGCATGACGTGGTAGTTGAGATGGAGATAGAAGGCTGGAGGACGTGGCCTTGTATCTCAGCCATCCTTGAAGGACGGAATCAATAGGAAAGAGGCCGGACAAGGCTCCCCACTCGGTCGTCATATTCGCAATGGCGAGACGATCGTCAATGGGGAGGCTACGCATGGTCTCTTCCGGACCAGTGAATTCGATGGCATGGTTGAGAACCTCGTCTTTGTTGAACAGACCACACAATGCAACGATGACATCTTTCCCCGTCACACCGGGTGGGAGGATTCCTCGAAAAGTGACCTTGGCGATGGGTGGTATCTGCCACCACGTCCTGCCGGTAGCCCATATACTCGCCGCGTCTGTTCGAACCACCGGTGTACCCAAACATCCAACACCCCCGTACATATTGCTATGACTGTCGGATGCCACGGCGAGCGTTCCTGGCCAGGCGTAGCCCTCTTCGACCATGATCTGGTGGCCAATTCCTCGTCCCGCTGGGTAGAACTCTACCCCTTGTTTCTGCGCGAATTCCTCAATCTGTCGGTACTTTTTGAGATTAGATTCACTTTGGTTCTGTACATCGTGATCCAGAGTCATGACGATCTGTTCGGGATCGTGGATTTTGGAAGCGCCTATCGACATGAACTTTAAAGCCACTGGCCATGAATTATCATGTGTCATGCATCGATGTGGTGATAAAGTCACATAGTCGCCGGCTTTGACATATTTACCCTCTGATAAACCCAGAGAATATCGCTGAACAATCTTTTCCGTCAAGGTTTGAGGTACGTGTGAGGTAGACCGGAGGGAGGCAAGGACGGCGGACGAGGAAGGGTCTTCGGACTGGGAGGGAAAGACGTCCAATTTGCGACCGGACGTGGAAGTGATGCATCGCAAGCCTGGATATGTCTTGCGCCAGGAGAGAAAAGAGGACCAAGCATCTTGCCGAGAGGGCGTAAAATGCGACAGCTGGTATGGTTGTCAGTAACAAACTTTTCTGCTTAAGAAGCCAAGACGAAGCTCACCCGGCTCGCACGACTCATGCTGCCTTTGATGTGGCAAGGACTCCTAACAATTACTTGAGAATGCAGAAGGTCAACCTGGACGCCAATGAAAAGTGCTGGACAAATCTCCAGAATCTCTTCCACGATCTAAGTTGGCAGTCTAAAGATTTCCCCGGCTTCCGGTTAAACCTTTCTCCGAACACGGGGTAGGGTCGCTGACAAAGCACGCCCTCAAAGTTCAAATTGCGGGGCAGAATTCGTGCTTCTGCCCCTCTTTTAAGACCCTGGATTCGTGATCAGCAACACCATCATATTGAAAGACCCGGTTTTCTGCAGTACAATTGATCCAGCTTGCTTCGACTGAGTATCTACGACTCTCGTTTCCCTTAGTACTGTCAATTGCGGCTTCAGGAGCCCAAGGCTTTGAACTTTTCCTCAGTGACTCACCGGATTTGTTTGTTCAAGCTTCCTAGAGTGCCTGACAAGCAGCAAGATGCCTACCCGGGAAGACATCACGTATTTCGGGGCCGGCCCTGCTTTTCTCCCGACCACTGTCTTGCAATCCGCCTCCCAAGCTCTACTCAACTACAATGACACCGGACTTGGATTGACAGAGCATTCACATCGGTCTCCTCTGGCGAATCAGATTCTCGCAGATACAAAGGCCAATCTCAAGGGCTTGCTTGATGTTCCGGATGATTACGACATCTTGTTCATGCAGGCGGGTGGCAGTGGAGAATTCAGTGCCGTGGTCTACAACCTCGTTGGGGTGTGGGTTGAGCGAAGGAGGAGGAAGGCCGAGAAGGAGATTGCTGCTTCTACAGAAGGTTTATCGCAAGAGGAATTGTACTCGAAGGTACTGGAGAGGTTGAAGAAGGAAGTTGCGGAGGAGTTGAAATTGGATTATTTGGTTACCGGATCGTGGACTCTCAAAGCATCCCAAGAGGCAGCACGACTCATTGGACCCGATCATGTCAACGTGGCTGTTGATGCTCGGAAAGAGAACGATGGAAAGTTTCTTACTGTCCCGGACGAAAAGACCTGGAGATTGACCCCTACGAAGAAGGAGGGTGGGACTGGATCAGCTTTTGTCTATTACTGCGACAATGAGACTGTCGATGGAGTGGAATTCCCGGCTTTTCCAAACTGTCTCGAATCGCAGGGTGGAGACGAGGAGGGCGAAAGATTGGTGGTGGCGGACATGAGTTCGAACATTCTCAGCCGACGAGTGGATGTAGGGAAATTTGGCGTCATCTTCGTAAGTGCACTCCGAACGGTTTGCCCCTCAACTGAAACGGCCGCTGATGAATTTGCAGGCTGGAGCACAGAAGAATGTCGGTACCACTGGGCTAACACTTCTCATCATCCGTAAATCCCTTCTTCCTCCTCTGACCAATTCTCCTTCACCCGCGCTACTACGGGCTCTGAATTTGCCAAACGGACCTATCGTCCTTGATTATCCGACCATCGCCAAGAACAATTCCCTGTACAACACCTTGTCCATTTTCGACGTCTGGGTAGCGGGACAAGTCATGGGAGATCTCCTAAAACAATTCGGCGAGAAGAAGGTATCCGGCATGGAGGAGATTGCGAATGAAAAGTCTAGCATTCTATACGGTGCTCTGGATAAATGGTCCGAAGTCTACCATGTTGTCCCTGCAAAGAGCGCCAGAAGTCGGATGAATATCTGTTTCCGGGTGCACGGAGGAGATGCAGAGAAGGAGAAGCAATGGCTGAAAGGGGCAGAGGAACGCGGTCTGATGGGGTTGAAGGGGCATCGTAGCGTAGGAGGGATCAGATGCAGCAACTGTAGGTTTTTCTCCTCTGACATTCTCTTCGTTGCATCCTTCACCACCTGAAACGACTTCTGACGATCTACAGACAATTCCATTTCTCTCGAGGGCGCAAAGAAGTTGGTCACATACATCGAGGAATACGCGCAACAAAAGTCATAAAAGCGTTTGATTTGCAGTCGTTCCGACGTTCAACCTCGGACCATCATCAGATTTCATACATTCGGCGTTTATCACATAGCAGACTGGGAGATTATAACACCCTCCTGGGATCCAGGCTCCGCACATCCGCGCTCTTAGCCTTTCCATCGAATATGAATTCGCTCATCAACTTGCCAGTACCGGGACCGTTCTGAATACCCCAACAAGTGTGACCTGTCGCCATGAACAGGCCCTTAACTCCTGTTTTCCCAATGAAAGGTCCACTTGCGGCGCCCTCAACATTTGGTAGATAGCAAGCTTGTCGAGCCGTGACTTCACCATCTCGCATCTCATCCGAGATACCTCCGATGTAGTCGACGATGTCTTGACATCTCCGCTCATCAGTTTGCACCATGTCGGAGGTCTTTGGCAGAGGAACGAGGGTATCGCCTTCGCCGCAGGCGTAGACCTCGTTGTTGGGCCGAGCATAGATCTCGGGCGTGACTGTGGTGACGGATCGAGTGGATTTCTTCGATGAGACGCTCTGCCCTGTCGCACTGAAGTCGCGTGGTAAGCTGATCTCCGTGAACAGCGCATACGCCGAGACCGGTCTCGAGGGCTTGATCGTCACGCTGTGGGCGCGAAGTGCACTGATGGGGGCTTGAGGGTAGACGGTTCGAGTCCAGGGGCCTGCAGAAAGGACGATATCGGTTGCGGGGATTGTCTTGGTTTCCAAGGTGCTCTTATCGGTGTATGTCACTCCCTTGACAGCGTCTTGGGAGAATTCAATCTTCTCAACAGAGCCAAGCTGGATCTTGACTCCCTTCTCCTTGGCCAACTCGGACATTGCCGTTGTAAATTGAAATGGATGGACTTGTGCTGTGGTGTCCGGATCTCCCATCTCTTCGTAGCCCTGCGCGCTGTCCGCCGACACCCAGTCGAGGTCTTTCGGTATCCCAGCCGCTCTCAATGTTCCCAGTGCTTGCTTTGACCGCTTCTGTAGTGACACCGAATCACCATTCGTCTTTGATCCGTGCTTTTCAACCCCGTTCGCAACAAAGGGACGTCCCTTGGCCTCCAATTGCCCGCAGTGAATCCGGCGATATCCCCATCTCTCGGCCCCTCCATGCTCCCGTGCAAGTTCGGCGTGCAGTCGATAGCTGAGTGGTACAATGTTGCTTGGGTATGCCCAGAGCGCCAACAGACCGCCGGCTTTGCCAGATGCGCCACCAGCGATCTTGCTCGCTTCGAGGAGTGTGATAGAATGCCGAGAGGGATCGTATGACGGATGTCGAGTCAGATAGTAGGCCGTGGTACAGCCGATGATGCCGCCACCTGATGAGGAGGTCAGAAGATGTTTTCCTGATATATGAAGACAAAGGGCAGCGCACCAATGATGACGATATTCTTGTTTCCCGAAACGTCCGGCATACTGTTCAGAAGGGTCGCGAAATGGAACAGCGTCAGTCTTGAAGGAAAGAACAAAATGATACGTCAAGATAAAGGACTGGCAACGATAGTTGGTATCAAGATCAGAGACCCGTGGAAAGACGTCGCTAATCTCG
>QQTW01004224.1_pt1 | contig 10731 bp, 14 predicted proteins | sample 1904831 | NCBI WGS metagenome assembly QQTW01 (sample SAMN09435610, study PRJNA476489) | Subsurface metagenome, whole genome shotgun sequencing project.
CAGCACTGAAGCCCATGGACATCAGATTGATCGGAGCGTGAGCCTGGAAGGAGTCCTAACGCGACGTCCATGGGAGTCCACAATCAATCACAGTAAAGGGAAGGCAGGTCTTGCGGCTTCGTACCAGTCATTATCTGTTTATTTGTGTCTGTGTTCGATCGTGGTCGACAAGATCGTATCCGCTCTGTGCCTGCAAAGCGTTATCTCACGTTTTCTCTGACATGTATGTTTCATGCTTCCGACTTGCGGCTTTGTTTGTCCTCTCACTCCTCTCACATAGCCAGGTCAGCGCGCGGACCTCAGCCGTTGACATAACATAACATAGTACTCGGTGATTGCTCCGAGCATCGCTTAACTCACACTTTCTGCAGTTCCTCCGGTACCATAGCAACACTTGAGGGGGATCAGCTTATGTTCAGATCACGACCAATTGTCAGACCGAGTTGGTGCGTTCGAGTCATGTCTTCTTTTGTTTCCAAGTTCTGGCCTCGACGACGACAACCTTCTGCGTACGTTCGTCTTTGACACTCAGCTGCAGCCTTCCGGGCTCTCAATATCACTACCTGGAAAGACTCGAATCGTGTTAAGCAGTGTTTGCAACCCAACCGAGACCGGTCGGTCGACATACAACATGTCAAACTGTCCAATTCAGATCCTGCTTGTTAGTCTCCTCGCAATCTTGGGCTTCCTATCTCCGACCTCCCTCGCTCTACCAGCACCGCAGATGTCCAGCAAACAACCAACACCGACATCCGATCTCGAGAGATCTGAAGGCTGCTGGGTATTTCACCTGTCAGCAATGGACGACCCTTCAAAAACCACGAAATATCAAATAAAGCTACCCTACGGAAGCTCCGACGGATATCAAGATTGTGCTCTCGATTTTGGCACAACGTTGGGAACCGAGTGCACGAACATGACCTTCAGCGGGCTCTCTTGCCTAGTCGTTAGCGCTGTCGACTCCTTCATGGCCTCACCGTCCTTGAAATCATTGTCGCTTAGCCCGCAAGCAAATGTTCAGTTCTATCTAGCCAAGAGTGCGGCAGATCAACTGTGCATCAGCAGGGCCATGCAGCGAGTCTTTGGTCGCTCTGTGGCATGTCAAGAGGCTTAGTCAAGATCTCGCCATCAATTCAAAGGGAGTTCTTGCTTTGCAAGCCGAAGCATTTTACCGAGTGTCGACCGGATTATCTTCCAATGTATGAAATACTCGGCACAAGATCTCGATAGAGTTGAAGCTGGCTTGCTAAATGAGCTGATGTGTGAGACCGATGAGGAAACATCAATAACTTCAACGGCTATCGTAGGATGCGCGGAAAACGAAACGCGCCTTCAAGCTCCCTTGTCAGCCCAGATGCACACCCCGCATACAGCAATCAGTTCAGGCGAACTATCATTTCAAGCTTACTCACCTGTGCGGCAAGTCCTCGTCACCCCTTTTTATAACTACTTCATCGGTACAGAAAAGTGACTTCGCCCGCATATCGTTATAGCTCTTGGAGACTCCCACTTGTGGGGTGATTTCCTAATGAATATTGAAGTTAGTACTGCTTTGGCCACATTCATGGTTTTTGCTGGACCTATTGTTTCCGGGCGATGAAGAGCATACTTCTGGTTAAATCGCCTGACGGCTGTGACTGATCAGACCGGCAATACCTCATCAATCAGTGATGCAGCACGATACTATCAAAGCGATATCAGCAAGGCTCAAAGAGCAGCGATGCTACTTATGGATATCTCAAAGTACCACCATGATGCCGCTCTGCGCATACTATGGAGTTAACAACTCTAAAAGCTCATTTCTGGGAACTTGACGTTATGCAGCAGCTGCGTGGGTTGTGGACACAGAGTAACAAGCAGGAGCAACACGCAGGAGCGACTCTTACCATGACCGCTGGCAGCACTTACGACTCGTCTGGGAAAGTGCTACACGATTTACCTTGGATGTCAGCTAAGCCTCCATCCAGTGACAGCATGCGGGACTGTCCACCATGACTTTACTCCCGATTGAGGCTTGGAAGTTTCTCTACTGGCATCTTTAGGAAGAACAGTCCGGCACAATTGCATACGTTATCCAAGTTCTGCAGAGTAGCGAGAGATTGGGCTCTTGCCGCTTTGTGCATCATTTACATCCAGGTATTCCCTCTACTTTGCAGTTCTACGGGTTCAATAAACGCTACACAATTCTCTGGATGATGGCCGGCTCGATCAGCATTCTCGAACAACAGGTCGGCTCGACTGGCAAGGAGTCAGTGTCAACAAAACGGCTTCGCGCAGCGCTCGAGGAAAATTCAGTTCTTTTCTACGTCGAAAAGGCTCCGCGAAAGACTCTGAGTTCAAAATGCCGGCTTATCGAATGCAGTGAGCCAATCGAAAACGGTGCTTATCAGATTGCAATCCAACCACATTTTGATATTCCCGGAAGCGCCTGGAGTAGAGGTAGGCTCTGACTCATCGACGTGATACCTCTGCAAAGGGGCTGAGACAATTCTGTCAATGGCTAAAAATATTTGTGGGCTAGATTATTACCATGTGCGCTGCTTCGAAACAATAGCCAATCTTACACAAGCCGACTTTTTGGTCCGCATCATCCCCGCCACAAGGAACATAATGAAATCGCCAGATACCCCGTGTGCAACAGGCCCAGGGCCCAAGAAGCGCTTTCATGTCGACAGTGGAGCCGAACGTCTCATATATGCCTGGAAGGCCCGGCGAGGTAATCACATCTCCGACCCCGATAAACTTACCCAGGCACAGGAGCCAATGGACCAAGGCCGCAGAGATTTGTCGGAGGGAGCTGAACCAGCCGGGTATGTTGCCAGAAGACTTCCTGGTACAGGTCTCGAGGAACATCCAGTATTGAAGGACTCACTTGGGCCCAATGAGAGCGGTCAGCTGGGCAAGGAGGACGACTGGAATCTGCTTCAGGCGTATTTGAACGCAGAAGAAGGTCGTGGGAGCCTGGACGACAGGCACAGGCTGAGCAAGATTCTCGAGAGGTGGGCCAATGATCTGGTATGTTGCTTTACTCTCAACCTGAGGATCCGACCAGCGGCTTCAAATTATTTCTGCTCAATATAATATCTCTATCATTGTAAGGTCGCTTCGTTTGCTGGATCTCCGCATCACAGCTGGACGTCCACCGAGTCGGTTTGAGGACTTCAAGCGCTCAGGGAGGCTTACAACCATTGCAGAACGGTATGAAAGCCTCGCAGCCAGTGCAGAACATCGAGGAAATCTCCCCAAGTACGGAGGACGATCACGTATTCACTCAACAAATACCCTATATCAAAAGAGCATCGCGGAGGTTACAGAGTATTTGTGGTGCATCGCAGCCAATGCAAAACTTTCAAGAGGGCCCTCGGTTGACCCAGGACGATCATGGAGTATACCGACAAACGCCAAACGCTCAGGGAGCTTTGCGTTCGATTCAGAATATTGCGAAGTCTGCCCACCGGCGCAAGACACTCAGGGAGCTCGCAAACGGAGCAGTGCCTTCAGGGTGACTTTAGCGTCACCAATATCATGAGTTTCAACCTGTGATGGTCGAGCTGTTGTGGCATCAAGATGTTTGCTCCTCAAACATGGCTTCGTTCTTTTGCTCCTTTGTCGTCATGGTCGTTCGTTTTTTACGCAGCTTTGTATACGGCGCGGAGTTGAGCGAGGGGTGCGAGTCAATGCACCGTCGAGGGAAGGGGCAGGTTTGTGGGAAGATGCAGCGACCTTAGTTCTCACTTTCATCAATGCGAAGTGAAGGCCTTGTAAAATACCAAGACTTCATCGAAACCCCATAGAAGATCAGGTCGCTTGCATCAAGAGACTATACGTTATTATCAGAGACCCATTGGAGCGTCTTTTCGGGTGTTGACTCTCTCGGAAGCGTCGAAGTCGGTTGCCCTTCCAAAAGCTGCTTTTTCTCACCAAAGACATATAGGATCCGAAAGTTAGCACCATTTTGGCTATGCATGTCCTGCAAAGTTGGTGTAACTTTCAAAAGCCCGGCTCCGCCCATTCATCTGAATCGCTTGAAAAAGATAATGGGTCAACACGATGCGGCAGATACCTGATTTTATCTCCCGGTTGAGACTGATGATAGTGATGATCAACTTTCCCGTGTTTAACTTGCGTCCTCCGCCACACTTTTGACATAGTCTGGGATTTCGCAACTCCTAATTTTACAGGTCCTCCGCATGGATGTGATCATCATTGGGAAGATCTGTCCGTGAACATGATTTCTTGCACGCTGAGAAAGACAGGTTTACAAAAAAGCGTCCGTTACTATAAATAGCCATACCCTCAATCACACACCAAAGCGATGAACGAAGTCCTCGGCGATGAGATCATTTCCATTTCTTCAATCTACGACGAAGCAACGCTGGTACGGACCGCAGCGTTTTCCGATATATTCACTTTCAGGCTTCCATGCCTTCCTGCCGTCGCGCTGCGACTTAGGTTCTCCCTTGACTATCCTTCCACTCCGCCGCTGCTGCTCGGCATTGAGACAGTTGGTAACGAAGGCGCCAAAAAGGGAGATGGACTTAAAGTCCTTAATGTCGTCCGTGAAACATTGAAGCGCGTTTATCGGCCTGGCGAGCCCTGCATATTCGACCTGATAGAGGAGGCTGGTCAGGCGCTTCAATCTCAACACGATGAACAGGACAAGGCGGATAGGAATGGACATGAGCCTGGCCAACCCAAAGACGAAGACGTCTCGGATCCGTTCGAGGCAGAAGCAGGCATCGTTGCAGCACCGACAAACACAGCCGCCAACGAGCCCTCCTGGGCCCTATCCAACCCCATCACAGAGAAGAAATCCGTCTTCATCGCCCGCGCCGCCACCGTCCATTCCACGCTCGAAGCGAAGGCCTTTCTCAACAACCTGCTCGGCGCCGACAAGAAGGTAGCCAAGGCGACACACAATGTCACAGCATGGCGGATCCGCGGCGCCAACGGCACTGCTGTTCAGGACTGTGACGACGACGGCGAGAGCGCTGCGGGAAGTCGAGTGCTGCATCTGATGCAGATTATGGATGTGTGGGATGTCATAGTGATTGTCACAAGGTGGTATGGCGGCAAGCATCTAGGGCCGGATAGGTTCCGTATTATCAACAATGTTGCGCGGGAGGCCTTGACGGCGTGGAGCGGCGGTGGCAGTCACTAAGCCGGCGGCGGTCGATGAACACAAGAGTGGAAGCATGGACACTACGGTTTCGACCACTGGTCGAATATGTCAAGATCTTGACTTCTCCGAAATCTCGCCTTCAGGAATCTATGGATAAGATGACTCGTCGATGAGGATGTTCTTCCCTTGCCAGTCAGACCGAGTGGGCTGAATTGAGCAATGGCTCGGCACAGATGACAAGTTGAAGGGAATTCGACACCAGCAATTGGCACACGGCACACGGCAACTGGCATTTTCAAGCTCATATGGTTTGCGTAGACGGCATTCTCTATATTCATCGGACGTTGCTAGCAGCGCGTGTTCTTGGAACAGTTTGGTATGATGCACCGTTTGGAATCCACAAGGAATGCTGCGCGCGATGATCTCTTAAGGTCTGGCCGTTGGATAAGGAATCCAGACTGGGCGGATATCTGGCCGAGAATGATATACACGGGCATACGTTGAACGCGCTATTGCGCATGACATGATGCAAGGGGATCTCAGCCGAACAGGCCGAAGTGGAGAACAGTTGTGCGTTATGTCAAGCTCCAACGTTGTCTTTTTATCGGAGAGTTTAGGATCTGCGGACAACCTTGCACCTGAGGCGGAGGCCGGCGTGGCCGGGTAGATCTTCCGCTCCTGAGGCCGGCTCCTGCAGAGGATCGCTTAGCCCTGCACGCCCTGATATCGTCGCTTCTGTTAAGCTTCCAAGGCTCTGGGTAGGATCAGGGTCCCAAGGATCACACGGAAAACCTTATCACGTATATAGGTCGCAATTCTCGACACGTGAATGAAACGCAAAGCACGTTATGATATCAATATTTCATATTGCGAGCCTTGTCTCTCTGTTCATACAAACTTCGTGTCTCATAAGGTTTTATGTCATGGATCGCCCGAGGTACGGCCGACGATCCCCTCGGCTCGGTTTGCGCGCCCATGATCAGCCCTCATGCAGAGCGCCCCCTGCTCTTCGTCGGTAAGAGGGACGATCCCACAACTGTGGAGAAGGAAGAGGGCAAGGGAAAGAATAACGAATGTTTTTTCCCTGGTCCCGTGCGCCGTTCCCACGAGGCAGAACATGTGCCTACCCCACAACACCCAAACGCTGCACGTCTCAGAACCCAGAGTGGTGGGCCGACGAAATTGCAAAAAGCGCCCGCCCGGAAAATATCAGGCCCAGCGCCAGGGACGAACTGCCCTCCCATAACGAGTGTGGTCGTGCCAAGCCGGGCACGCCGGTCCGTGGTATTAGTAGGTGCTTCGAGCGTCCAGGCGCGCCGTGTTGCGAAGCGTACGTAGTGTGAATTGGGTCAAGGAGAGTGATGAATGTAAAAATAAGCGGTGTGGCCTCAAGGACCTCCGCTCAGATCCAGTGACATGCCCAGAATGCCTCTTCGCCTGAGCATCTTGTCGTCGTTGAAGGAGTCTTTGCGGTATCTCTTGATGGTGGTGGGTCGGGGTGGCTGGACGGCGTCCGAGTTTGACGCCGCTCGATAGAGAGCGCGGCTGCTCGTGTCGGTATATGAGTTGGGAGAGCCGAGGCTCTCCATCTCTCTCTTCATCTCGCCTTTCATGACGCTCGGCGTGAGGGCGAGCTTGGCGACAAAGGAGCGCGACAGCGAGCGAAACTTGTCGCGGGACGCCGTCGCGGAGGTCGCGGGCGACGAGCTGGGCGTGTCGGGCGAGGATGCCGAGGGAGAGTCCCGCCGGAAGGAGAAGCGGCTCTTGGGCGAGCTCGGGGCGGATGACTGTGCGGAGATGGATTGTCTCGATGACTTGACGGGCTGGAAGGTGGAGGATCGGCGAATCGATTCGGGTCGGGCGGGGGCGGAGCTAGTGATGAGGGAGAGCATGGAGAGGCGTAGTGACGGGCGCCGGGCGCGAGATGACGCGAGTGGTGTTGCGGGCGAGGTTGAGCGTGAGAGTGAGGGCGGTGGGGTTTGCTTCGATAGGTGTCGTGACCCTATGTCGACGACTTTGGGGGGGCCGGACGAGATGATGGAGACGACGACGGCCATGCAGCAGGACAGTTTGGACTCGAGGGACAGCTCGATGTCAAAGTCCTCTTTGCTGTTGTACACGCTGGAGTCCTCGTCCGTTCCTTGCTCATGCTCCAGAGACGACAGGTCCTCCTCTGACGACATATATTTATCAGAGAAGGACATGTCGAGGCCATCGGAGCTCAGAGAGTCGTCCTTGGGGGTAGACGGCATCGTGATGTCGCTGTACTCGCAGATGGCGACACGGTTGCTCAAGCCGTCATTCCGGAGAGGGCGGAAGAAGTCGACCTTCGAGGCCCACCCCCGCATGTGTACTGGAAGGGTAACGTCCACAGCTGCCATGTTTCGAGTCCTCCAAGCCACTCCAGTCATAGGGGAGGTCCCGATGGTGACGGCGAGACGCGGCGCAGTCCTGACGTGGTCGACAGGTGAACAGGGAGAGACAATCAAGAGCAGAAGAAGAGGAACGCTTCGAAGGGAAATGAGGCCTACGGTTGAGGAAAGTGGGCCGACTATAAGACGCGAATAGGAATGGACGGAAGCAGCAGGAAGGGTAGAGTGGAGACAGAGGGTCGAAGCGTTTTTATGAAGAAGCAGAAGGTAAGGGAGCTCGGATGGTTAAAGAAGGGATCGATCAGGCACATCACCACCGTCGAGAGGCATGTGGTATGGTATGAGGAGCAGAGGTCAAGCCCAGTCCAGTCAGCCCTGGTAGAAACAACAGGTTCCCCTCATGTTCAGGACTGTGCAACGGCCATGAGGAGAGGAGCTGTCACCGTGGATGCCGCAGAGGAGCTGGTGGAGGGGGCGAAGGGAAGGCTTCCCAGACGGCCTGGCATCGGGCTGCGAGCGCCGTCGAGTAAGGGTGGATGCGTGTGCGCACATCCTGGACGGTATAGGGAGTACCTGCGTCTTGTAGAGCCCAGGGTCTGCTCGCAGGAGGAAGGAAGCGTCGTTTCATCTGCTTCCCGAGGCTGGATAGCGCAGGTCCGTGGGGCCAGCTCTCTGGCGCGTTGTGGGTCGCGAGGGCGAGGAGGTGGGAGACTGACTCTCAGCGGAAGCTTGAAACTTCTCTTTTCAGCACACGCGTGCGCACCTGCGCGGCTGGCCGACTTCTTCTTTCCGATTGACGGGCTGATATGTACCCGGTCTGCAGCTGTCTGGATGCATGTCCGCCGATAAGATACACTCGGTTGCTATCCACAGGTACCCTCGCAGCCTGGCTTTGCATGCGCTGAAAATGTCTGCCGTTATGTATATATATATCGCGGTCGTATACTCCATGCTGGCAGTTAAGGTTTTACTCAGCTCCAGCTTGCTCCTTCTATTGTCTGGCTCTGGAACACGGCAGACGGTGATCGCTGAAGGAACATCTTCAGACACAAAGTACGGACAAGGCCGTACCTGGGCGTGTCTCTTCCTCGGATAAAGATGCTGATTGGCACATCTCGCAACGCGCTCGGTCTCGGGCCCATGCCCCATCACGCACCGCCCGCCGCGTGGTTCGGGTGCTGGTTCTTACCCCCTGGACCCGAAAACCTTTGGCATTCTGTTTGCGGCTTGACCAAAACCGTTGAAGTTTCCTGATAGTGATGATATGATGTTGGATAACGCATCGCGTGCGGGGACTCCCTTACGGAGGATCGGAAAGGGGCCATCCACAGCGGCGGAATCCTCGCCAGTGACCTCCAAGGCTGCTTCAGAAATGATCGTGGTCGACATCACCAGGTATAAGCCACTCGCCTAAGGGGAACGCATCGAGAAACTGCCGGAGTGCCTGCCTAGCTGGTATCCATAGATTCAGCCTTGCCTTTACCGCTGAGGCACTGCGTTGCGTCATGCGTTTGGATGCTGATACTGGCTGGACATGCGGAAGTATGGAGGAGCCTTGCTTATCGATCAAGCAGTCAATGCGATCAATGCCTTGGAGTTTCCTCCGTAAAGACACTCAAAAGCTGAGTCTCTGCCTCTTCATATTACGTCCGTCCGTTCGTCAGCGTCTCTTTCTGGGGTCGACCTGATACTCCAACCTCCGTTTGGGCATGAGAAAAGCCATCCGAGATACCAAGACGCGCATCCACGGTTGATGATGAACTACGCCGCCGTCATGTGCACTTCTCTCCTCGGGGAAAGGGGCGGAAATCGCATTCCGGCTTGGGGTTTGGTACGGAATTACGGTTGCAGCGTCCGCACGGATGAGCCTAGATAACTGCCCGATATCGATGGAAGCGTTGCGGGAAGGTAGCCGCCCGCGATATGTTCTGATCTTGTGAGGTTCCTTTCATGTCACGAGCATCTTGTACTTTCTCGTAATCACTATTGCCGGGATTTCTCAATTCTTCGTCCCTAGTCTGACTTTCATCATGTCGTTACGCCGTCTCCTCTCAATGATGCTGTGCGCGTCGATCCGGAATCAAAACTCTTGAACAGTAGCTGTGTCGTTCACTTTTACAGTATAGCACATTCTCGATTCTCAATTCAACCTCATCTTCGCCTTGCACAACTCCTATCCTGCGCTCATCCAAAATCGATTGTCTGACATCCCGCCCTAACCCGCGCACACTCCCTCCAACGGCCCTTTCACACAACCAGTCTCACCACCCTTCCCCTCACGCACACGGCCGCTTCCTAAACCTTCTACACACATCAGCAGCAACTCTCCCAACCCGAAATGAAATCATCACATCCAAAGAAGAAGTCGGTCCCAAGGACACCAACACACGGGACCCTCCTCGCTCCGGACGACACGGGATGACCTGGACGTCCCGAGCGCGTTGATTGCAGTCTTCACCGTGGACGCCCCTCGATCCGCAAGAAAAGCGTACGTACAGAAAGACGCGGGAGTAGCGGGATAGAGCGCGCGCGAACGCTTTACGGCCCCTTTCTCTTCGCCCGATGCCCGCGATTCCCCGGGAAAGAGTCCTGCCTTGCCGCTGGCCGGTTGAGCACAAACGTTCCGATGCAACCGCTCCGCGGCTTGAAAACCTGACTTTGAAGTTTTACGTTGCGGTTCCAGGCCGGCTATCAGCGGAACCGCAGCAAGAAAAAAAGATGAAACTCTTCGTAGCGCTGGCAGCGTTGCCTTATCCCGCTCACGGCGGCTCGGTATCCGTTACAGGTCTCGTTCAATGGACGGCTCAGGAGGCTCTACGGGCAGCCGGAGGGCTATGAGTTCCGTACGCGCCCGTGTTCAGATTATACATATCATTGACGTCGCTGAGGTTCTGCTGACGGTGCTGCTTCGCATATGCAGTGGCTCAAGATCCCATCTACAGGCGCGTGACGGCTTTCGGATCGATGGCAATCCGCCTTACGTCGACTGCACGCTGTTCAGCCGTAAGAATTCAAAGCCCATTGTGACTGCGCAGAGCTATAAGGTATCATTGTGAGACTGGAGGGCGCACCTGTAGACGTGGCGAGCATAAAGTGTATGCCAGCTCCGAGTTGAGCCAGCGATGCGAAGATCCGAGTTCAATGGAACTCATATTTGTCACCCACACCGCAAGCCGAAGCAGATGCCTGCATACATTGCGGGTGAGGTTGTGGTTTTTATTGATTATATTCTTTCCC
>QQTW01004225.1_pt1 | contig 10731 bp, 13 predicted proteins | sample 1904831 | NCBI WGS metagenome assembly QQTW01 (sample SAMN09435610, study PRJNA476489) | Subsurface metagenome, whole genome shotgun sequencing project.
GCCTTCTAAAACGAACGGCAGGCAAGCTCACCGAAGAACAACCTGCGCGCGACCACGGGATCACGCGCACCCACGTCTACCACCTCATGCGCGAGTACCCGCCCGAGGAGAACGCCTAGATCCGGTCCGCCCTCACGATGAGACGCTTCTCGAAGGTAGGGACGGGGGTGCAGGTCTGCAAGCTCACCATGTCCCGGCCCACCACCTGGCCCATCACCCACGAGTCCAGCGGCCCCACCACCAGGATCTCGCTGACCCTATAGCGGTAGGTCTCTCCCCTGCCCTTCAGCACCACCTCGTCGCCCCGTCGCATCTTGTCCAGCTTGTAGAACAAGAGGCGGCTGCCGGTCCCCGGGTAGCCCAAGCGGTGAGCGGCGAGGTACGTGTTCCTGTGGGGGCTCCGGGTCCAGGGCAGGGACGTCTCGGGCACGTGACCGACGCCAGCCTCCAGGGCCTCGGGGGAGTCCGAGCCGTAGACCGGGGCGTTGCGCACCCCGATGGAGGGGAGTGTAAGGGTGAGCATGGCTCCGGGATCGGGCGCGAAGCGGCGAGGTCCCGTCTCGCCCGGCCGGGGCATCGGCCCTAGCGGCTCCTCAGCCAGGGCTCTCTGCGGCTTGGTCGGGGTACGCTCTTGGTCCTCGGGCTCGGGTTTCGGTTCGCGCTTGGGTTCGGGTTCCGACTGGGCGAACCTCTCGTACGAGCCGAAGCCCTCGTCGAGGGTGACCGAGGCCTCCTCCGGGGAGGGGGCGGGCGGGGGCGCGGACGCGGATTTTGCGGGGGCGTGCATGAACACCACCAGGACAACGCCGCAGGCCACCGCAAGCGCCGCCGCAAACACCCAGGCGCCGAGCTTGAAGAGCAAGCTAGAACCCCCCAGCTACGATCTCCTGCTCTCCTTGAAGCGCTCAGCGAGGAAGATGAGAGTGATGCACAGCATGGGAATCACAAGGAAGACAGAGCCGTACGCAAGGACGCCCACCAGGGAAGATGGGGTAGCACCGCCGGTGTTGGGGAGCGGCTTGTCCGGGACGTTGATGATGTCGCCGTCATCGTCGTCGTTTTGGTCGCCGCTCACGTTGTCGTCGGGGGGAGGCGTTCCGCACGTGATGCCCGTAGACCTGATCACCTCGCCTGATCCTCGGCGAAATACGCCATCGCCACCGGTACCACCTTCGATGTTTCCGTCATCGGTACCAGTTATCAAGATGCCGTCGGCAGACGTCGTTATCCCGACATTGTCGCCGTTTGTGAGCGTTACCCGTGTATTGTCCGTATCTTCAACAACTATGGTCGCATCAGTATCCACGGTACAGTCCGCGACGGCGATGGTCACAGTGTTTGCGACTTCGTCAGCGTCCGCCGTATCTGTGATGGTAGCCGTCTCACCCGCGAGTGGGCCGGGCTCCTGCGCGACAGCCTGACCCGCGAAGATAATCAACAAGAACGAAAGCATCACGACCAGGAAAAGAACCAAGCTCTCCCCCGCCCTGCCGACGCTCGCCACCCTAGAACCAATCATCGCTACACCAACCCCCACCGTGCCATCTCCGCCGCTTTCCTTCGGTACGCCGCCGATCTTTTGCATGCTACAAGAACCGGGAAAGCCCCGCCATCGCCGCGCGCCCTTCGAGAAGGGCCGATTGTACGTCAATCCTGCCTCCTCCTGGGCTCTACAAGGACGAGCGTCAGCCGGAAGACGAACAGGCCCGCGCAGAGCGTCATCGATGCCCACAGAAGCACGTAGGACGATATGGACACCATTAGGCCCGGTACCGCCCCGGCCGTGACGGGCCCGCCCCTATACAAGGACACCGTTCGCGTGGCCTCCGCCTGGCACTTCTGCTGGTCAGCCATCTGCTCGGAGACCGCTTGGAACGACGCCCTCGCGCGTCGGCAAACTGCTCGGCCACCTCGTTGACCCGCCGCTGGTGCTGTTCGTCCATGAAGATCATGCTCCTCCTTTCCGCCCTTCGCTTGTGGGTTATCGCATAGCATCCCCGTATCTTGCGACTTGGAGAAATCCCGCACATCCCTTTATCCACCCACCTGCCGAGAAGGCATGCCTTCTCGGCAGCCTGCGGTTACAAAGAAGCGAAGTGCCCTCGGAGGAGCTCAGCGCCGTCTTGACTGATCTTCGCTACCGTAGCTCCACGCCGTGCTTCGCCATGATCTCCGGCATCCGCTCCATGTGGAAAGTAGTGCCGTACCTGCTGGCCGTCTCCGCGATCCTGCCGAAGTCGGGCGACTCGTCGGGCGGCGTCGAGGAAAGGATTCCGGCAAGTTCTTCGAAGTAGTCCTCAAAGCCCGCGGGCGAGATGATCTCTAGTACCCTCGCCGACCCCGGACCCGGGTTCCAGAACGTGTGGGCGACCCCACGCGGCTTGAGGACATAGGCGCCCGCGGCAGCCCTGAACTCCTCCTCGCCCATGAGCACCCCGATCTCGCCCTCGATCACGAAGGAGTACTCATCCACGTCCGCGTGCGTGTGCGGTGGCGCAGCCAACGCCCCGGGCTCCAACGGGTGCTCTACCACCGAGAACGACCCACCCGTTGCCGACGACGAGATCTTGCGGATGACACCGACGCCACCGCGCAGGACGACTTTGCCTTCTCCCGGCGCGATCACCACGCGTTCTTCCGACTCCACTTACTCTCTCCTCCTCCTTGTATGGACCCTTGTTCACTCCCCCTTGACTATGACGCAAGCACAGAGGTTTAGGAATAGAGGAAGCTGCCCGGCTGCCCCTATCCACCCACCTGCCGAGAGCAATACCGGTTCTCGGAAGGCAACCGTTCGAGCGTCGAGTCGCCCCGGGCCTTCCGTCCCGCACAGTTTCGGGATAAGTTGGATCTGTAACATGCGCCAATGGGCAGCGGGAGGAAGGAGGATCGTATGGGCGAATCAACCCCCTACGCGATCGGGGGCAGCGACGGTGAGGCTTTGTGGTTCTTCGGCACGCTGGCGATCGTCAAGGCCTCCGCGGATCAGACCGGCGGTCGCTACGCGCTCGTTGAGCAGTTGGCCCCGAGCGGGATGGCCACCCCGCTGCACGTCCAGCCCGAGGACGACGAGTCGTTCTACGTCTTAGAAGGGAAACTCACGTTCTACATGGGAGAAGAAGAGCCAATCTCGGCCTCCGCGGGATCGTTCGTGCACGTCCCCGCGGGGGCCCCGCACGCCTTCCGGGTTGACTCCGAGGTGGCGAGGTTCCTCGACCTTACCACCCCACAGCACGAGGGCTTCATGAGGGCCGCGGGGGAGCCGGCCGGGGAGCGCGTCCTTCCGCCACAGGGTCCGCCCGACATGGAGAAGCTCGAAGCGGCCGCGAAGGAATACGGCGTTGAGATCCTTGGCCCGCCGCCCGGCGCTTCGGGCTGAAGCCAGATCCTTCCACCCTATTCACCCGGATGCCGAGAGCTTTCGTTCTCGGCAACTCATTTACAGGATCCTGCATAGATCCGATCCGGATCATCCTGACAGGGGCTATATAGGGCTAGAAGCGGTGCTCGGCAGCACTACATCTTGTGGGGCTGCATAAAATTGCGAAAAGGTGGATCTCAAACGGGCGGTCGGAACGAAAACTCTCGGAAAACAGAACAGCCGTCACAGCTTTTCTGTAACGCTGCTGACAGGAGATGCGGGCCGGGCTTTTGGAGGGGGGTAATCGGTGCCGACCCGGTGCTTCTCAGGGGCCACGTCGACGGCCTGGCGGTAGGCAGTTTCGGCGGCCTCTTCGGCGTCGGCCTCTAGACCCTCAAGCCCTCGCCGGGGCGCTCCCCCTCAATCCTCGTCACCGCACAGGAGAAGCGGGCCTTGTGGCAGCAGCTGGAGGCGCACGGTGACGCGACGCTTGAGCGCCACTGCGAGTTGTGGGAGCGCAAGAGGGGCGTGCGGGTGTCGGTGGCGAGAGGGCCCGCGGCTCGGCGCCGCGCAACTGGGGCAAGAACGTCACTCTCATCTCGTCCATCTCGGCGGCGGTGGGCATGGGGCCGTCGATGAGCATCGAGGGGTCGTCGGACAAGGAGCCCTTCTCGCTCTACCTGAGGGAGATCCTGTGCCCGGCGCTTCGTCCCGGGCAGATTATGGTGATGGACAACCTCTCGATGCACAAGGGGGCCTGGGTGAGGGAGCTCGTCGAGGAGCGGGGCGCCAGCGTCTTGCTCCTGCCGCCCTACTCCCCGGACCTCAACCCGGTAGAGGAGGCGTTCTCCAAGGTGAAGAATCTCTTGAGGAGGGCGAAGGCCAGGACGCTTGAGGCTTTCCTCGAGGCCACGCACCGGGCGCCCGCCGCCGTCACGGCCGAGGACGCACGCGGCTTCTTCGGACACTCGGTCTACGGCCCGCAGCAAGTGCAACCTCTGTGAAAAACGCTCTAGAAGGCCCCTTGCGACCGAGGGAGGCGACTGGGGATCTTCTGCGAATCCTACGGCCTCGACCGTCGAACGAAGTCTCACGGCCTTGCTGGAGACGATGATGCGGGGCACGCAGGCGGGAGATCCCGCCTCCCGGCGGGTGGCGGCGGTGGCAATCGGCCGACCTCGATGGAAAGGTTAGTCTGGGTTGGCGTTTGAGGTTCTCGCGGAGGTCGAGTCCGTGAACGATCCGGAGTATTGGGTGCCGCTGACGAAAATAAGACGCATCTGTTGGGAGGGAATCGAGGCAGGTCATTGAGGAGTTAGAGCCGCCGGTGCTCGTGACGGAGAGCCCGCACCTCTCGCTCTACTCGTCCGCCTTTGGGGAGGGTATTGAGGATATCGGCGAGATTACGAGCAGGTAGCTGACAAGCTGCTGGAGGTAGTGCGGTGACGTCGAAGAAGAAGGCTTCCGACTCGCTCGCGAGGTTCAGGAGCGGCATCACGCGAGTGACGCCTGCCAAAAGGGCGCAAGCTTCCCTCCCCCCTCTTCCACGATCAGCCCGTTCAGGAGCCGCCGCACCAGAGCTCCGCCTCGGAGACGCCGAGCTCCCTGGCCCATTGCTTCGACACCCCGTCGTGCTCATCGCCCAAGTAAAGCTGCTTCCGGATTACGCGCACATCATCTACATCACGGTGCCGGGTCAGAAAACCTCTCGCCCTCACCCGTCGGCGTTGACGCCGGTCTCTTTACCGCCCCGTGCGGGTGCCGCCGCATCGAGGTGCTCCTGGCCCAGCGTGCCCCCTCGCACCGGTCTCACCGCGTGTTTCCTATTCCGGGTCCACAGACCCCAGAGGCGGCCGCCGGTGAACTCGGAAGGTCGTGTGCCAGCCCGTCAACCCTCGACGGCGGCACCTCTCCCCCCTGCCGCATCCTTTCTGGTCCGCGACGCGGCCCTCGGCCGTCATGACGACGAACGACGCTGCGGCCCTCGTCGTCGGCCCCCGGTCGCGAACGCGTCAGTCGGCGCCTGCCGCGCCTCCCCCGCATCCGCGCCCGACACGCTCCGCGGGAAGTATTCATCATTTACCTCCGAGCGAGGAGCGGCCACACCCCCTCCTTGCATATACAGATATGCACCGCCTATCCGGGTATGCAATAATTCGAAGGGTCAGGGAAGATATTAGAAGGCAGCCGGACGGTGCGCTGGAGGGGCGAGCGGCTTAGGAGGCGCGACAGCGTGGGGGGTGCGAGGAGCGGTAGCGGCACGCAAGGTCCGCGACGGTGGCCGTTTCCGCCACGAGAGGGTCCTGTGAGGCGCCGTGAGGCTCTCGGACCCCTCCCGAACACTCCGGGACAGCGGCCCACAGACGCGCTGGCGTTGCGACGCCCTCGTTGGCCCCGCCCCCGGAGCGGTTCACCCTCGGCGCTGGCATACTCGAACCCGCTATCGATCACAACCCCAAGTCGTAGTTTCGGATATCCAAAAAGCCACTACATATTCGGATAGTTGCGGTATACCCGGCGCGAGTATAAGGTGGCGCGGTCGTCGTACGGGCGCAAGCGCAGGCCCGTAGGCCGCGGTGAGAAGTTTGGCGAGAGACGGGACGGGTTCGTGAGGATAAACGTGATGGGGGACAAGGGAGGCGTCGGCAAGAGCGTTACTGCCGTGCATCTCGCGGCGGTGCTGGGGCTGCGTTTCGGCGAGGGCACGACGGCGGTCGTCGACGCGGACCCGAACGGGAGCGTGCTGAGGTGGCGAGAGCGAGGATTGCGGGAAGAAGGGGAGACAGGATGGCCGTTCGAGGTCATGGGCCCTGAGGGCGGCGGCAGATGGATGCGCTACGAGAACGTCGTCTTCGACAGTCAGGGGAGGCCCAGCGAGATAGACCTTAGGGCCGCGGTCGAGGAGAGCGACCTGATCGTGGTCCCCACGACGACTGAGGGCCTCGCGATAAACACGCTCATGCCGTTCGTGGAGGCGATCGAGGAGATGAGCGGCCGGGACCGCTACAGGGTCCTCATCACGATGGCCCCCTGGTGGAACCGGTCGGCCTCGCATCTTCGGGAGCAGCTCGAGAAAGAGGGCATCCCGACGTTCCGGCAGCACGTTCGGCGCCGGCAAGCGTTCGACACCGCCGCGATCGCCGGTCGCCTCGTCTACGAGCTACCCGACCGGCGGGCGCGCGACGGCTGGCGGGATTACGAGTTGGTGGGGGAAGAGGCGGTCGAGGCCGTCATGGGAGCACGCAGGGCGCTCGGGGGGAGGTAGGGTAGATGGGGGCAAGAAGGGGGGGGCGGGAAGATAGCCCGCTCGCGGGCCTGCTGCGGCGCAGCACGCGCCAAGAGGCGGCTCCCGAACGGGACCAGGAAGACGGGCGAGCGGCGCAGCGGGAGGCAGTCCAGGGGGAGGAGCGGCGAGGCGGAAACCCGGAACTCCGGCCGGAGGCCAGGCGCGGCGCGCCCGGGTCTACCAACGCCGCGCAGAAGAAACGGGGGAGGCCGCGTGGGGGGCGGCGTAGCAACCCGGACTACGTTCAAATCTCGGCCCGGATCCACAAGGACGTCCGGTTCTCGTTGGAAAGGGTGCTCGCGGAGCGGAGCCAACGAGAGGGGCGTTACGTTGAGATGGCGGAGGTAATCGAGGACCTCATGCGCTTTTACGTCGAGAAGGGGGACCCCCACGAGTTGCTCGGAAGGTGAGCCCGGGTTCCTCGCGACCCAGACGAGGGGGGGAAAGTTGCCGCCGTCCGGAGCGAGGGCGGCGCGAGGGCTCGGCCCGCCTAGTCCCTGAGAAGCGCCTCCATCTGGGTTAGCAGAGATTCCAGGCGCTCCCTCTTCTCGCGGTCGTTCAAGGCCCCCCGCCGCCGGAGGTTCTTCGCCAGCGTGGAGGCCCTGGCCGGGAGGTCCTCCGAGGCGGGAGACGAGCTCTTCGTCGTTAGGGCCTTCGCCCGCTCGCGTATGGAGGCGAGGGGGAGACCCTCCTTGACGGCTTCCCGGAGGAGTGCGCGCCTCTTCTTCTCATCCTTGATCCGGGCGACGACGCGAGCCTTGGTGTACGCGAGGCGCCCGCCGCGCAGCGCGTCCAGGACGTCATCCGGAAGGTTCAGTAGGGGCAGGCGGTTCTTGGCAAAAGACTCCCAGGTCATCGTCGCGAGGGCGTCGAAAACGGCAACCACCGTCTCCTCCCGAGAGTCGCCACCCATAACGTTATGGGTAGCGGCGCGAGAAGCAGAGACCTTCTTGCGGTTCGCCATTCTGTACAGCAACGCGACGGCCCCCTCGACGTCCATGTCGAGAGCCCCTGAAAGGAGCCCGAGGACGCCCTCCGTCTCCTCCACGGGGTTCAGGTCCTCGCGCTGAAGGTTCTCGATGAGGGCGAACCGCTGCGCCTCCTCGTCTTTCATGGGTCGTACCATCGCGGGGACCTCCGAGAGGCCCGCTCTCTCGGCAGCCCGGTAGCGCCGCTCTCCGGCCACGACCTCGTAGCCGTTCCGCTTCCCCTCGAGGGGTCTGACCAGGAGGGGCTGGAGGATGCCGTTGGCGCGCACGGAAGCAACGAGCTCCGCCATTGCCCCCTCGTCGAAGTACCTCCTCGGCTGGCTGTCGGGGAGGGACAGCGCCTTGAGGGGAACGGCGCGCACCTCTCCGGCGGCTCCTTCTCCGCGGGGGACCTCGCCCAGGATGGACGCGAACAGGCCCTTGCGGTCCATCGCCCCCCTAGACACGGACCTTGACCCCCAGGGCTGCCAAGAGCTCTCCGGTGACCTTGTTGATCTCCTCCTCCGCCTTGCCGCCCGGGTCGTGCAGGGGCACGGGGAGCCCGGCGAGGGAGGCGTCCTTGTAAATCGCAGGCCGGTAGCGGATGGGGGAGGAGACCGGCGCGATCGCGGAGAGCTCTTCGCGCATGCTCTCCTCGGACTCGCGGTCGTGGCGCGTGCGCCCGTCGAAGTGCGTGAGGGCGAACATCGAGATTGCGAGGTCGGGGGCCGCCTGACGGTACTCGTGCACCATCTGTGCCACCGTCTTCACCCCCTCGAAGCCCTTGACGTTCGTCGGCACCGGGACGACGACGTGCTGGGAAGCTATAACGGCGAGTGCTGAGAGCTGGCCGAGGGAGGGCGGAGGGTCCACGAGGACGAAGTCGTAACCGGAGAGGCGCCTCACCGCGGAGCGAAGGCGGGTCACGCCCATGATCACCCCAATAAGCTGGGGCTCGAGGCGCGCGAGCTCCAGGGTGGAGGGGATGAGGTGGAGGCCGTGGGCCTCGAGGGGCTCCGGAAGCTCCGGCTCCGCGAGCCCCCCGATCACGGCCGGGTAGAGCGTTCGCTCCAGTGGGATCTCCTCCCTGAAGCCGAGCCAGGACGTCAGGTTGGCCTGGGGATCCGCGTCTATCAGGAGGACCCGAAACCCTACCGCCGAGAGCGCGTAGCCGAGGTCCCTGGCTACGCTCGTCTTTCCCACCCCGCCGGCGTGGTTGAAGAACGAGAGCACCCTCGTCCCTGCCAACCCTACGTCGAGCCCAGCACCCACAGCTTCGGCGTATCGTTGCACGCTCTTCAAGGTAGGGTTCCCGCCGGGGCGCTCGAGCCTGCGAGGGATGGACTCGTTGGCCCATCCCGCCCTCCGGGCGACCTCCTCAAAGGATAGCCCGCGTCGTGCACGCTCCTCGCCCAGCATCCCCATTAGCGCTTCCAAGTCCACGACCGTCATTCTATGCACGGTTAGCGGCCGGGTACCAGGACGATCTCGGCGGACCGCAAGATGTGGTGGGTGACCGGTGCCGCGACGCGGCTTCGGGCAGATCGCTTCGAATCACGGCATTCAACACCCCTATAGTGCGGACGGAAGCTCCGTTACCCATAACGTTATGGGTAACACTGCCAAACGGTCAAAAGGACGGCTCCGCGCCGACTACCGTAGTCATAAGGACCTCCGTGGCGAGGAGTTTGAGGTCAAGGCCGAGGTAGCGGACAAGGCCGAGGTAGCGGACAAGGCCGAGGTAGCGGACAACAACGCCGAGCGGCAGCGGGAGCTCATGGAGCGCACCGCGCCCGCGGAGGATAGGGGTATGCTCTCCGTCTTCAAGCAGGAGAAGCCGAGCCACAATGCCCGCGGCTCGCGCGTGGGGCGAGCCGCGGGCGCCGCAGCTCCACCAGTACCAACGTGCCGCGGACGATATGGGGCAAGGGCGCCGGTTCCCGCGCGTCGGGTGGGCCTGGGTCTTCCGGTGCAGCATCGCCCAGGTCCGCGCACGCGCACCGACCCGTATCCCGCATCCTCCGAGCGGTGCTCGGCGGAGGGCGCAGGCACCTGGCCTGCGCTCCTTGGTATTTAGCTTCGGTCCGTGACGGGGAGGCCGCCCCGTCCGATTGGGCGGCGGCGGATCGGCGTAGAAGCAGCGCCCGGCACCCAGACGCGCGAGGAGGACCTCCTCGCGGCAGCCCCTTTTGTGTGCCTCGCCGCGGCCGCACGGGGTCGTAGCCGGCGTCGAAGACGAACAGAGGCGCGGCGGCGTCCCGATCGGGCGACCGACCGAGCAGTTCCTTCACCTGCTCGACGTCCACCGCGGTGGCGTTCTCCGTGGGACGGACGCGCTCTACGTCCACGAAGGCCACCCAACCCTCGCGGGCGAAGCCCAACCGGGCGAGCCATTGGTAGGCCCAACCGGCGACGGACGATGGGCTGCCCGGCCGAGTGGCGCGAGGGATGGTAGTAGGAGCCTTGAGAACGGGGCTCGTCTCGGCATCCGAGCGGGGCCACACGCTCGCGTCGACGGCGTAGTAGACGTGAGGTTTCCCTCTGGCGAGGGGGTAGCGAGCCAGCAGCGTGCGCAGAGAGCCTCGGCGTCGAGCCGCCCCCACCGGAGAGCCCCGTATAGGCTGCCCCATCCGCGGCGGTGGATCGGCTCGAGGCTCAGGTGGACCGGTGAAGGGCCTGTGTCCGCGGAGAGGATGGCGTCGGTAAGCTCGAAGAGAGCGTCGCCTCGTCGACGGAGGCATCCGTAGGGCGAGCCCCTGAAAGCGCGGAACTCGTCAAGGGAGGAGTCTTCATGGCAGGCATTCTTAGAGTTCTCGACCGCCGGGGCCATCCCCGTGGGGGTCCCGACCTTCCTCCTTCTCGTCCGCAACGTTCCCGTGAAGTTACACCCCCCGCGTCGAGCCCCGGCGCCCAACACGGCCGCCACTCTCCGCAAAAGGGTGCTCCGCGGCGGGCCGTAAGGCCGAGAGGCAGCTGCGCGCTCGAGGGGGGTGAGGGCGTGTGGCGAAGCGTGCGCATTAGTCGCAGAGGTGGCCACGGACGGCTCCTGAAATCAGAATGCTTGCCATGAAGACTCCTCCCTTGACGAGTTCCGCGCTTTCAGGGGCTCGCCCTAC